>PDMW01067043.1_pt1 | contig 14018 bp, 8 predicted proteins | sample 1515511 | NCBI WGS metagenome assembly PDMW01 (sample SAMN07343023, study PRJNA328102) | Marine metagenome, whole genome shotgun sequencing project. | biome: marine; feature: bay; material: water; isolation source: viruses from water sample < 0.22 micron filtered, nuclease treated, low... ... | reverse complement strand
ACGTCTGTGCTACCGGGCTGCTCTGCCACGGTCAAGATGACCTTACTCAAAAAATCATCTGTCCTGCTGGCCTCCATCTCAGAATGAAATGCGAGGCAATCGGTACTTACAACCTGCGTTGTCGATAGAATCAGCTTTTTGTACCAGCGCGGAGCCCTCTGGGAGCCTGAAGCAGTGCTCCAGTTGTAGTTGGAGGAGGCCCCAGCAGCCTCCCACGTTACCGTATTCCAGCCCGCGCTGTGGGTGACACTCTGAACCAAATTGTCCGGGTCGTAGAGCGTCCAGCCGTCAGTGAGATCAACGAGCACTGGAGTCAGGTCGGCCAGAGAAGTGCCACCACCACCGCAGGGGATTGGGCCACCGCTTGCGCCAGTGTTGTAGTCAAAACAAGGGATGACTGGCATCGACTACTCCTGCCAAGTGAGGATGGTGCGAGCCAGCGTCGGGTTTCCAGTCCCGTCGTCAACCTTGGCGAAGACGTAGAAGATCCCACCAACGGCGGTCTGGAACAGGGGGAGGTTGATGGAGAACGCCGCTGACTTCGTGGTCGCGTCCGTGATCCCTGCGACGAGGGGGGCAACCGTGTCAGGCACCAAGCTCAAGTTCCCCGTAGAGTCAGAGCAAATTCTGACCGTAACGGTGGTCGGGCTACCGGCACTGTTCAACTGAATGAACAGACCGTTGATGATGCCCGAGAAGCGCCGACCAGCCTGCAAGGGGGCCGGGAGGTAGGCGTTCAGGTCGTGAGCGTGGGACTTGGTGACCCCGAAACCGGTCGTGAGAACCTGTGCCCCTGCGACCGTGGAGTCGTGCTTGAATCGAACGATATGGGATGGCATTGACCTCTCCTTCGTCTACTGCTTGGAAGTCTCTACATACCGGGCAATACCGCCGCTCTAACGCCCGGTCGCCTTCCGCACTTCCTCACCCATACGGCGCTCCGCGACCTCCAACTCGGTCATGCCACCTGTGGCGACCCCAAGTTCCGGCTGCACCCCGTACATTTTGTAGGCTTCAAGCAGGGGGTCGGCACCCAAGGTACGTGCCCACTCCATGTCCTTCTTGAACTGCTTGCGACCCTCGGGAGTCATCTTGTAGGTGTAGGACGCCTCGATTTCTCGCGGACCTTCACCGAACCGTGCAGGACGACCAATCTTGATGGGAGTGATACCGCCCGTCTTCGGATCGACGTTGGTTGCCTCCAGACCGTACCGCTCAACCAATACGTCCCACGGCTGCATTGGAGACAAGCCAGTCGGGTCGGTGTAGCCACGCTCGGCAAGGGAAGCCATCAACATGACCTGTAGGACTTCATCGTCCTTGGTCAGTTCGGTCGGCTCACCCTCAATCCACGTCGAAATGCCACCGCTGACCATACCGAGTGCTCGTGTCGGTCCAGAGCCTCCGACGACAGCCTTAGCGGCGTCCACAACCGTATCCGGGTCAGCACCCTTGTAGTAGATGTCAGCGGCGAGTCCGGCTGTGTAGGCTGCTGCTGACGGGCCATACATGTTGAGCCGTCCCATACCAAGCGGAAGCTCAAACCCGGCCAGTTCCTCGTCGGTCCCGTAGGTCCGCTGAACGTAGTCCTGCTTGGCTCGCATCCCTCTCAGGATCCGCATGGTTTCCTGCGGACGGCTCAACATTGACTCCAGACCCGCCACCGCCGTCTGACCGGAGGCCACAAGCGGCTGTAGAAGCCGTGCTGCTCGACCCGTACCAGCGGGCTCAAAATCGAGGACGGCATCGCGGGCGATCTCAGCGGCACGCTCAGGTGTGCGACCCTCCTTCAAGGCAACGGTGAAGACCTCACGGCGGAAAGCCTGCTCCACCTTGTCCACCATCGACGGAAGCATACGAGCAAACCGGCTGGCGTACTGTGTGGCCCTCTGTGCGCCTCCCAGTGCCTTGTTCCCCTCCATAGCGACCCCAAGGTCGGCAAGAAGGTCGGAAGCCAACCGTCCGCGCCTCGCGGAACTCAGGCGGGTGCTTGCACCCACACCGAGTCGGGCGACTTCCTCGTTTACCTGACGCTGTGACCACGGACGACCGGAAGCCTCAAACAAGGTGTCATCGAGGGTCTTACCTGCTCGTCGGAGCGGTGCGGTAGCGACACCGAAGGTTGTCTCGATGGCCCTGACGGCACCCTGCTTGGCAAGGACGGCGATAGCGGGGCCGAAGGTGGCCTTCACCAGTCTCGTCGGCTCGTTCATCGAAACGAGGTCGGCACCGGCACGCACGAAGTCGTTGAGGTATCCGAACGCTGCTGTGAAGGTGTCCTTGTCCATAGGGTTCTTGGCACGCTTCACAACGTCTGCGGCTTCAGCGAGCTTCATCATGCCGTCAAGCTCCTGAGCCTTACGGAGCACTACGTCGCCCTGTGGGATCAGCAAAAGGGCGTTCAGTTCTTCGGGAACCTGTAGCCACGACCCCGGCTGGTCGAGAAGACGGTTGGCGACCTCACGACCGTCCATGCCTTCATCGAGGTACTTGACTCCGTAGGCTCTCAGGGCTTCACCGACTGAGTTGAGGACCGCTTGATACTGAAAAGCCTCGTCGGCACCACGCATCACGACCCCTTCGGTGCCCGCACCGAGCGCGAGGTCCATCATGCCGTCTAAGCCGGGTGCGTGAGCGTAGGTGGTGCCCTGCTCGATGATGTCCGCCATCGCCCGAGACGCCATCGCCTTCGCCTGCGTCGGGTCAAGCCCACGGAGGCCGGGAGTCATACTCAGGTCCATGCCGGGGTTGTCCTCAATGAACCTCTGAGCGACATTCCGTACCGTGACCCAGCCTTCCGCCTCAAACAGACCGTTGGCGAGGGCGGAACCGAAGTCCTTGGGTGCCAGTTCTCGGATTGACTCCGGTGCAAGGCCCTGAGCGATCTCGTCAACGCGCCTCAGACCCTCCGAGGACGGCACCGACTCCATGATGCGGCGCACCTCCGCGTTCCGCCTCAGTGCGGGAGCGAGAGGTCCGTACAGGGGCGAGAGCGTGTTCATCCACGCTTCCTCGATGAAGTTGTCGGACAACCGACCAGCCTTGGCGGTCAAATCTTGACCGACCTTCAGGAACGGGTCAGGGTCACCGGCCTTGCGGGATGCCTTCAAGGCGTCAGCGACCCGCTTCGGGACACCGAACGTCTCCTTGCCAATGATGCGACCCATTTCCTGATACACAGCGGGGGCACCCTTGGCGTTCCCGCCGAAGGCACCCATGACACGGCCCGCAATGTTCCGTGCGGCAACACGCTGGAGCGGTGTACCGACTGCGGCATCGAGTTCCTTGCCAATGTTGGCGAGTCCTTCGCCCAAGGCCCGACCCGTCGTGGGATCACGGGCGAGTCTCAGGTAGGCGTCCGACTGGAGTGCTTCTGTGAGTCTGGAAACCTGATCAGGTCTGAGATCACGTTTTTGTCGGACAGCATCGCTGAGATCATCCCAAAAATCTGATCTCAGGTTCACAGGGAACATGCGCTCAATGGCTGCGAGCGTCGGTTTGATCTTGTCGGCAACGACCCGGAAGCCCTCACCGGACTGCTCGATGGTCCCAGCAAGGTCTTTATCGACCGCCTTCCGCATCGCGTCAGCGATCCTACGGGGAATCATCACACGCGAGGTCACGGCTACCATGTCTCGGGGAACCATTTCACCGAGCGCCTTGCGGGTCATCTCAGCGACCCGTGCCCGACCTTCAACTGCTCCGACACCCTCAAGGGCTTCGTCGGCCTTGTTCAAGATGGCTCGCATGGCCGAACCGGTGCCCGCCCTGCCGATATCGAGGACGGACTTGTTTGCCGGGACCACAAGGTCTACAGCCTTCCGTAGCTGACGGGCCGTGGAGGCCCCTTCGATGGCTTTTGTCATGGTGGGCGGTACGCTGCCCCCTCCAAGTGCTCTCGCGACTCTCGTAGCCGCCTGACGGGCTTTCAAGAGGTCGTCGGTAGCCTTGATGGTGGCGTCAAACACGCGCTCAATGTCCGAGACACCCTGAGCGATACGCATTTCACTGAACGCTTGGTTCAATCCGACCTGTTCAGCCTTCTTGGCAACCCACAGGGCCGACTTGGAGCCGGGTGCGACCTGTTCAGCGAGTCGAACAAGGTCACCGGCTTCTTCCCCGGCGATCTCAACGGCATCGACAAGGGCACGGGGGCCTACAGCCTCACGGGCGACCACCTCACCCATGGCTGCAACGACATCATCACCCTTCTTGGCACCCCGGATAGCCTCACGGGCCACCTGACCACCGAACATACGGCTTCCGGCGACATAGGTGAGGCCAGCATCGACCAGCGACCCAGCAGCCTTGGTTCCCTTGACGACCTTGCCTCCAACGAAGGTCAGGTCTGGGATAGTGAGGTCTGCGAGGGCACCACCGTAGTACGCCGCTGACTCGGACCCGTAGTGTTCCTTGTAGACCTCCCGTAGCTCAGGCATGTCCACAAACAGGTCTTTCATCGTCCGACCTACCGTGGCGTTGCGGACGATTTGGTCATTCCAGTCGAGGGTTGGGTCAGCCACCCGAAGACCGTAGGGATCCATTTCCTTCGCGGCTTCGGAGGCATAGTCAACCGGCCCGAAGGTGGGAACGGTCAGACCTTCGGCGGCGAAGCCCGCGATGATCTCAGGGACACCGAGGTCAATCAACTCTCGCTTGGGTGTTTCAGCGATATCGAGGTCGAACATTCCTCTGGTGATTTTGTTGACCGGACCAAGCCCGAGCACACCACCAGTAGAGAAGGTCGAGGGATAGTATTCGTCGCCAGTCAGTCCACGGATCGTCTGCTCGGCCCGGTACGACAAGTCCTCGGTGTCTCCTTCCTCGTAGGTCAGCACCTCTCGGGCGGCTACCTCAGCGGCACTGGCGATAGAGTCGCCCACAACCCGCACGGTGGCACCCAGCGGTGTCTCCACGCCCTGCAACGAGAGCCGCATAGCGTCGGGGAGGTAGTCAGCGTAGGACTCCTCACCTTCCAGTGATGCCTTCGCCTGTGCTCTCGCCAATGCCTCCGCTGTCATGGTGGGACGGCGACTCAGAAGGTCGTCAACGGACTGCTTCGACTCAGGGAACCAGAACTCGTATGCGGTCTGGAGGATCCCCGTCTGTTCCTGTTCGGTTGGGGGGATGTCCACCCGACCACCGGGAGACACAAGGGCACCCGCTCCAGCCTGAGCCTCAAGGCGAGCCAGTTCCGTCAGGCCCGCCTGCTGTTCCGGTGTGCGGGCAAGCTCACCGGTCTTGGAAGCCTCGACAGCCTGCTCAACGACTTCCTCGACGGACAAGGAAGGCTGGACAGTCTCAGGTGCCTCAACCAGACCCACCGGGAGAGGCTGCACCCCTACAGGTAGTGCCTCTGGCTCCGGTGCAACACTACCTGTAGTGTCTGGTGCCTCAAATGACCCCAGTGTCTCCATGATCTCGTCGTCAGTAGCGTCGTCGGGGAAGGTGTAGGTCACACCCTCAAATACGATTGGCTTCGTGCCCATGGGTCACCGCTTGTTCGGGTTTCGGATGAGTCGTCCGTTCGCGTCACGGATGAAGTCGGAGGTCGTGTCGATTTCGATATCCGTGGTCCCGAGGTCCATCATGGGTGCGGTGTCGAGGTTGACCGGGGCGACCCCTTCTGCTTCCAGACGGCGAGCCTCCAGACGGGCGGCTTCCTCCGGGGTCAGCGGAGCGAACGGAGAGCCTGTGACGGGGCCTGCAAGCCCAAGGGTGGGCGGTGCCCCCGGTGGTGGCGCTCCAGCCTCTACAGTAGGCGTGACGGGCGGGAGAGGGCGTTCACGCTCACGCTCACGGAGAGCACGCTGACGACGCTGGAGGTCTGCGAGTTGGTCGTACTGACCACGCTCGGCAAGGGTCAAGGCAACCCCACCAACGGACGGCCCAAGGAACTCCCGACCTTCGTACCGACCTGAGACTGCAACGAAGCCGTCTTCGGTACGCCGGTAGCGAGGCTTGGTGGCGTCACTCTCGTCTACAAACTCGTAGCCAATGTCACCGGGGCCGAGTGTGATCTCAGCAGCAGTCGGGGGAGTCTCCGTGATCTCAGCAGGAACGGGCTGGTCTACGGGTTCGTCAATGATCTCACCGGGGGCTTCTTCAACAGTCGGAGCGGTGATGGGCTGTGCGTCTACTTCATCCCGCACCCTCTGGAGAACCTGCTCACGGGCAACAGCGGCTTCGGCAAGCTGGTCGCCTTCCTCAGCTACAGCACTCTCCTCGTCACCGGTAAGCGGAGCGACGACCTCAGCAGGCTCACCCTCACCTTGAAGTCCACCCTTGACGATCCCGTCACGACGGAGCTTGAGGGCGATAAGATACTCGACGGAGCGTTCGATGTTCTCGGGGGAATACTTTTCCTGACGAGCCTCGTTGGCTTCCCGCTTGGCCTCACGAAGCCCCTTGCGGTCCTCACCCTTCACAGCACTTCGGGCCGCACCGTAAGGGGTGGTCATAAGGGGTCCACGGAACTCACGAGCCTTCTCGTTGAGCAGGGCCTCAAGCGCACCCACGTCCAGTTCCTCGCCCGACTGCTCCCACAAGGAAGCAACCAGCTTTTCCTGCTCGGTCTGTGGACTGATATCTTCGTAGGCGCGGGCAAACGAGGGACGGACACGGGCCTGAGCGGGGCTTCCCCGGTACGCCATGAAGTGTACTTCCTCCGGGGTGTAGCCTCCGCGATCAAGGGCACGCCTCTGTGCTTCCTTGTAGGGGTCTTCGTAGGTCGGGCCTTCTTCCTGCTTCCGCTTGAGAGCGGCTTCGGTCTGGACTGCGGAGAGGTAGTCGGCGGCGAACCACTCAGCGTCCGACTTCAGGTAGGCACCTTCCTCGCGAGCAGTCTCGTAGGCGGTCCGGGCCTTGGCGTACTGCTCAGGGGAGTCAAACTCGTCAGCGGTGGCTTTTCCGGGTGTGGCCTCGTCACGGAGGCGGTTCACGAACAGGTTTCGGAGGTCTTCGTCTTCCGGGGTGAGGCCCGACACCATCTTGCCGTGGGAGAACGGACTCTCGGCGGCGGAAACCTCACCCTCGGCCCGCATGATGGCGATGGGCTTCTCAGGGGTCACAAACCCACCGGCTGCTGACCGGGCGGCTGCATCTTCCTGTGATCCCGCCTTGCTGACCACGTTGGCGTAGGCGTCATCGAACGTAGCCCTGACGGCACGGTTCAACTCCACCCCTGCGAGGTTCTTGTAGTCAACCCCGGTGGACTCCATGATGTCCACGAACGCCTTGCGCTTCAGGGCCGGGTTGGAGATCCCGGACGCGGCTCGTGTGGCAATCTTGACGGCCTCTGCGGCCACAGCCCGGTCAGCGGCACCCTCAGCCGCACTGTAGACCCTGACGGCTTCGATACCAGCCCTTCCGGGGTTGGCGGCGAACCCAGCAGACGAGGCACGCTGGGCCTCAATCTCGGCTTCGTAGTCCCGCATGATGCGACGGGATTCAGTCAGACGGATCGCCTGACCGGGTGACGGGGCACGCTCACGGTACGTCTCAGCGAGGCGTGCGGTGTTGGCGTTGGCCTTGAGGATTAGGCTGTCAAGTTCCTTGAACGCCTCCTGCTCACTCTCGATTTCCTTCAGGGTGTAGGCGAGGACTTCGGTGTAGTAGACGGTCGGGAAGTAGACTTCGCGAAGGTAGTCTGAACGGGTGTTAGGCATTGGTCAGCCTCCCATGTAGCCGGAAATGATGGACTGGGGCGTGGTGTAGCCAGCGGCGGCGGCTGCGGCCTTGATTTGCGCGTCAGCCTTGATACGCTCGATCTCCAATGCCTGCATCTGGTCCTGCTGCTTTATCCCGACTCCGACAGCGGCTTGACCACCTTCGACAATCCCACCTGTGAGTGCCGCCGTCGCCGCAGCCTTGGCCTGAGCCTGCTGGTTCTGGAGAGCGACAAGTTCCTGCTGCTGTGCCTGTTGAGCAGCCGTTTCCTGAGCCGCGATGATCTCAGCCTGCTGAGTGCGGGCCTGCTGCTCGGCTCCCTGAGCGGCGACTTCAGCGAGGAACAAGTCACGACCGGAGCCTCCCGCCGCCTGACGCTGCTGCTCACCTATGGTCTGGGCCTGACGTAGCCCTGCGGAACGCTGGGTCATAAGGCTGGCTTCAAGTCCCTGACGGTCAGCCTCGGACATGCCCAACTGGCCGGACTCGCGAAGCAACTCCAGTTCGCGCATCCTCTCCTCCATCTCGGGAGAGAACGACTTCTTGGCGGCGATGGCCCCGCCTACACCTTTTGCGACACCAAGACCGGCACTAATGGCGGCGAGTGTTCCCATTGCGACTGGCATGTTTCTCTCCTACAGGTAGTACATTTCGACGGCGACGGACCAGTTGATAAGCACAACCCGGTCTACCTCTGAGAAGCTGCACAGCCCTATGACGTAATCCCCGACGCTTACGTCGGCGGTGTGCGTTCCGCACCGTGTTCCCCAACCGACGATCTCGTAAGGGGCGTCAGGCGACTTGTTCACCGCGCTCCACCCGTTGCCGTTGTTTAGAACCTCCTGACCCTGCTGTGTGATGGCCGGGAGGTCGGTCTGACCTTGAATCGTGCTGTAGTTAGCGAAGTAGGGGGCAACGAACGCCACACGGTCAACGGGGGCGGGGAGGTTTGCGGAGGTCGAGTAGCCGTCGTCCGGTCCTGCGGCCATTTCCCACGAGTAGTGGAACACCAGCGTTCCCGGCTCCATCACTCGGATCCTAAGTGCCGCCTGTGGTACCGGTATCCAGTCCTGTGACCCCGACTTCGCGCCGCTCAGGAAGCTACTGGTGAACGTCGCACGGACAAGGGGGCCACCGCTACTCTGACCGCCTTGGTAGCCCGTGGCACCGTGCTGTAGACCCGTGTAGGCGTTGAACCGAGGGCTCTGAACATGCTGGGCCTCGACCCAAGCAGGGGTGTTCTGGAGGTCAGGGGAGGCTACGCCTTCATGGAGGTAGACCTTCAACGCATCGAAGTTCCCCTGAACGTCTGCGGAGTTACAGATAGTGCCCGGTGCGAAGCCGTTGGGAGGGGTGTACGCCATCTACTGAGTCCTCTGCCAGAGTGCCGTTAGGAAACCGCCGCTGTAGTCCAACTTCTGACCCGCACCACCAACCGTGTCGTCCACCAGCAGGTAGTTCTCGGTTGTGCTTTGGGCGGGGTGATAAATACCGTGGATCACCACTCGGATACCGTAGACGGTGACGCCGGGAGTCGTCGGGGCGTAGTAGAAGCTCCCGCTCGACCCGTACCAGCCTGTCTTGTCAGCAGTGTTGCCACTCGACCCGTTCTTGGCTTGCCCATCGACGGAGTTGATGGTCGAGAGCCGCCATGCCGGAACCACGGTGGCGTGTCGGCATCCCGGCAACGTCCCACCCTTCCAAGTAGAGAGCGTAGCGGTGAAGTCAGTGCCACCGAAGATGGGAACGAAGTTTGAGAGGGCTGCGCTCGTGATGTCCCACTCCAGACTGATAATCCAGCAGTGTCCACCAACACTCAGGTTCACGGTGCCACCACCGTCCTTGGGGATCGCCAACAGCGACGGGGATGCCGTCCAAGGTGAGCCGACGTACTGTGGGTGGACCGAAAGATCCCAGTAGATCCTGAGAACGTCGTTGGCTCCAATCGTCCATGTGAGGTCAGCGGCATCGAGCCGTGTTTCCGTACCGCCAGCGTCCTCGACGGGGAACTTCACGGCTGCGGTTGACGCTACGGTCTGGGAGGTCACCGTGTTCACGGAGCTTCGGGTCCAGTCACCCGTACCGAGGAACGTCTTGGCGATCCCCTTCGTGATGATCCCGTCCGTCAGGTGAGGCGTGTCAAACGCTCCATCGCGGGTGTTTTCTTGGTTGAGCGTTCCGCCCTGTGTGTAGTCACTGAACCGGTTGTTCAAGTCCGTGGCGTCCAAGGGGTCACCCGGCTCGATGCGGCCTCGTGTGATGCGGGACATTAGCGGAACCTCCCAATGGCGAGGGCCTTGTTGCCCCATGAGTGAAACTGCATCAACCTACCGCCTCCGTTCTCCACCACGATGTCGTCTGGACCGGAGGGTGTACCGCGCCACTGGAACAGGGCTTCATGGTTGCCGGGAGGGAGTTGCTGTGTACCGAACAAGCGGTAGGACTGGCACCCGATGGCCGGACCCCACGAGTTTGCCACCTCGACCCCGGCGACGAGGATCCGAAGGTTGAAGTGCTTGGGGTTGGGCGGGAAGGCGGCATTGAAGGTCTGGTGGCACAGGCCGTTGACGTAGCACGACCCTCCCCACTCGATGAACAGGTTGCCACCACGGAAGTCCGTCAGGGTCTTGGTGAACAAGGTCTGCCATGACCCCCCGTAGACCTGATAGGTGGCGCACTTGAACTGCCAAGTCGTCGCGTTGTTATCCCGGTAGTTGTTCTGCTCGCCCGCGAAGGTGCCGCCACTGAGTTCCGTGACGTACATATGGTGTAGGGCACCCGGAGCCAGCCGAGCCTCTGTGACGGCGTTCACGGGCATTTGTGTACGGTCAAGCGTGGTGATGCTCGACTGGTTCGACCGGAACTCCTCCGTGATGGCGTCTGCGTCGAGCAGGTTCTTGTCACGCTGCTCGTAGGTGGTCCACTTGCGGCTCATACTGCGTGCCCCTTGATGACTCGGGTTCCACGAGCAGTGAACTCGATTTCCCAGCCGACCAGTGTGAAGTCTTCAACCGACTCAATCTCAAACGCGAACCACGCCGCGCTCTGAGTCGCGACCGAGAACCGCATTGGTACGAAGTCAGCCCGTTGCCATACGTCCGTGTTGAAGATGGCTGTCTCGCGGGTTGGGAACGTGGTCGGCCCCATGACCCGCTTGAGAGTCTTGTCAGGCGGCTGGAGTTTGTATTCCGAGGTCTGGGAGTTGGCGTTTAGCTGGTGGTCCTTGTAGGCCGACAACTTGATGCCCTGTGACCCCTCCGTCTTGACCCATATGGTGACGTAGTGGACCTGCTTCTGAGCCTGAGCGTCACCAAGGTCAAGCCATGCCGACTTGTACTTGGAAGTCGGCGGTCCGTTGAGGAAATACTGGTCGTTGTCGAGGAAACCGCCCATGTGACGGCTGTTGGTGATGACAAACAGGCCAGCAGGGTCGTTCTGGGTGGTCGGAGTGATGCCTTCGTTGTGTCCGAAGACCAACTCGCCTGTGTAGAGCCGGTCAATGGCACCGACCGGGAATCCCTCGCGGATCGTCCACGCTTGCTTGTCCACATGGTAGATCAGACCGACGTTCGGGCGGTCTGAACCGTCGATGGGCACGTAGAAGTGCATCTCGCGGGTCAGGGGCGTGTACCGGGCGACTGCTCGGGCGATGCAGTCGGGCGTGATGCGAGAAACCCAGTCCTCAATGGGGTCGCTGACCCGTGTGACCGTAAACTCAGCGCCGCCGACCAGTCCACCGCTCAACAGGTAGATGCCGTCTTGCGCGAGGATCATCAAACCCACGCCGGGAACGGAGTCAAGGGCGTTTGCGGACCTACAGGCGACCTGATTGGTCACGGTCGTAGAGACAAACCCGTTGGCGAAGTCACCCTGAACCACGTCGATGCCGCTCTCACGGAGAATGACGAGGCTCGTGTAGAGGCTGAACAGTCCGGTGATCCCACCGGCTGACGCCTGAAGCCTGATAAACGACTCAGCGGCATACTGGTCAATCTTGTCAGGGTGGGAGTAGACCAGCGTGTACGGGTCAACCACACCACCGTCGAGGAACAGACAGTCCTTGTAGACGGCACTGAACCGGGCACGCGGGACCGGCATGGGAACGCTCTCGTTTGCTCCCGGTGCCGTAGATCCCAAGGTGTTGCTCGCGTAGGGGTCGAAGAACAGTTCATCGACGTTGTTCTTCACGTCATCGAGGTAGGCGAGGGTCGGGTTGGGGTTGGTCGTGTCCGTCGAGTAGTTCCCCGTCCTGTAGATGCGTCGTCCTACGGTGCCTTCAGGGCCTCGGGGGATGCGTAGAGCCGTACAGTATTGGAAGCCCTCGGTGTTGCCCTCAAGCTCCCACTGCACGCTTGCTGCTGGACTCAGGGGGCTTTCAGAGCCGGTGTCGCTAATGTACGAGCACTTGTAGTCGTACAGCGCCTTCTTGCCGCGAGTGGCGTCAGGGTTCTTCGCGAAGCCGAGGCCCCAGTCACCCCACTGACCGATGGCCTTGTTCCATGTAGGCCACCACAAGCTCACTGCTCCACCAGACTGACCCTCAACGGACCCGATGGTGGTGCCCATGGTCACGACTCGGAGCGGGTCGATGGGTGCGGCTGCGGCTGGGAAGCCCAAGGTCCGGTAGAGGAACTGAGTGGTGCTCGGAGCCGACACGGTTCCACCGAGGGGCCATGGCTCAATCAGGATGGGTGCTTGGTCACCGTTACAGACAACCACACCGTCACGTACCGCCGTGTAGGTGGTCGTGTTCTGGGTCGCGGAGGGCACTGACCGAGAGGTGACGAGCGTGAGCAGGGACACCGTGGGCTTGGTGGCCTCGTGGAGCAGGTAGATGATTCCGCCTGACTCAATCAGCAGTATGTCTCGGGATCCCGTCGCGGCACCCGGATACACGAACAGGGAGTCGATGCGTCCGAGGTTATTGAACGGACGGAACTCGTCGTTGGGGTCCGGTCGGTACTTCTCGTAGCCAATGCGGGAGGACCACCCTAAAGTCTTCCGGTCCACCGTCACGTTGCTAATGACGGTAGCGGAAGTGCCATCTTGTGGGAGAGGGGTCTGTATGCCGCCAAGTACGCGGGCCTCGACGGTCGTGTTCTTCATTAGGGAACCTTCGTGAGTCGAGTGAACCGGTTGAACCGGAAGGAACCAGCCGTGTTGAAGTTCCCCTTCACGATCCGGCGAGCCGGGGTGATAAGGTAGCGCCGCTCCATCTTCAGGATTTCCTGCTCCGCACGCTTCGCGTAAAGCTGACTCTGAGCCGGGGAGTCAGCCTTGATAAGCAGGTTCTCAAGAGCCTTGTAGGCGATGATGATCCTGTGGGCGGCTGGAATGTCGGGCGTGTCCGTCTCCTCAATCAGAGGGCGTGGACGAGCCATGTACCGGACGGTGTAGACCGTGTTCTCAGCCTGACGGGGATGGAGCCTAATGCGCTCACGCATCCCACCGTCACCTTGGAAGCGTGGTGCGATGAAGGGGAGCTTGTCCGTGTTGACAGGGCCGTTGCCGGTCGAGGTGTCAAGCTGAAGCGTACCAATACCGGTCGGCGGGATGCTTACGGGGAGTCCGCTTCGGTCAGCGAACTTGTACCAAGCCTTGAAGCCGTCGTTGGGGAACCGGACGTAGATGACCCGCTGGTAGCCCGTGGTGTTCGGGATCGTGCTGACGGTCCAGTCGATGTCTTGGTTTGCGTTGAGGGTGACGGAGAGGAACGGACTCAGACCTGAGCTACGACCGCCCCACTCGTGGGCAACAGCGAGTTCGATGGTCCGGTCACCCTTCAGCAGTTCCGCACGGGTCGCCACGACGGGTGCGACGGACGGTGAGGAAATGTAGATGGGGTCATGGGGAACCCAGAACCGGGGAACACCAGTCTCACCCAGCGGGAGGTTGAAGAACTCGTCCTCGTACCGGGTCAGTGCCGCCATCATGCCGGGGTCTTCCGGTGTGATGGAGTTGGACCGGGTGGCGACGTTCATCACCGTCACGCAGTCAGCCGGGAGGTCAAGGTAGCGGAAGACGACCTTGGCGGTGACGCCTGCGGAGGTCACTCCGAGGTATTCCTCGGTCAAGTAAGCGAACGTGGCGCTGTTCACGTAGGCGATGGTGTATTCCACACCGTTGAGTTCGATGGTCTGACCGTCCATGGTGGAGTCAAGCACGCCACCGTGCGCCAGCGTGGCCGATCCGTTGGTGACTGGGATCGTCAGACCTGTAATGTCAGGACGGGCTTCGATTTCCGCTTCCTTCTGACAGAAGGTCCACGGCTTTTCAGTGTAAATGCGCTCGTAGGCATCACTAATGATGCGCCCAAGCTGGTCAGAGTAGGTCGGGTTGGCCGTTGGGTC
>PDMW01023047.1_pt1 | contig 14032 bp, 21 predicted proteins | sample 1515511 | NCBI WGS metagenome assembly PDMW01 (sample SAMN07343023, study PRJNA328102) | Marine metagenome, whole genome shotgun sequencing project. | biome: marine; feature: bay; material: water; isolation source: viruses from water sample < 0.22 micron filtered, nuclease treated, low... ... | reverse complement strand
TTTTGTTGTTAACTGTGATGCGGCAGAGTTCTTTAATTCTCATGCATTTACAAACAATGGTACTGATGTAGAGATTATATCTACATTAGCTAAACTTTGGTCTGGTGAAAATGTTGAAAGAAACACTTCTTTAGACACAAACTTTATTAGCAAACGAAGAGTAACAGGCTTGTTTATGATACAAGCAGGTCAAGCAAAATTTCTCAAAGATCAGCGTTACAAAGATCAAGGCTTTACTAACAGAATGTTGATCAGTCAGCCTCCCAGAATCAGTGATGAAATTGAAGATGATGATGTGTTTGATATTTCAGACAGTGATAAGACAGCAAAACTCGACAAAGCAATTGATGTATTCAATGAAAGAGTTTACAAACTTCTTAAGTCTACTATAGCGATTAAAAAGAATAGTTTGGCTGGTCTAAGACAATCATTAATCGACACTAGTGACAAGTATACATTAGACTTAGACTTAGTTAAAATAGACAAAGATGCTATAACAGTGTACAAAGATGTGTACAAAGAATTGCAAACTATTAAGAAGCAGAAGTATTACAAACAGGCTGGCTTTTATGAAGATCAACAACAGTTTATTGATCGATTGTTTGAACAGTTTATACGAATAGGAACTATCCTTACTGTGTCACAATTCAAAGACTCTATGTCAGTAGAAGACTCATGGTGTGCAAAATTAATCACAGATTTCTTTGTTGATGAAAGACAACATTTAGAGTTAGACATTGTAGCAGAAAAAAGTGTTATTGTAACAACTGCTGAAGACTTATACAAGAAACTAAAGAACTGGACTAAAGATTCAAAGAATATGCCTGAGGGTATTCGTGCAGATTCTATCAAACGTGGTGGCTTTACAATGACAATGCTTAACAACAATTCAACAGCAAGTTATATAGGTATGGACGGTCCAAACAAAATAAGAGTTATTGATGAAATGGTAATGAGAAAATGGATAACAAAAGAAAAGATAGCTGGAGGAGGTAGTCTAGTTAAGATTTTATCTTAAGGTGGCGATTTACACATACATTAAGATTATGAGTCGATTAAGAGAATTATTAGAGTTTATGAGTGTCTTAGACAGAAAAACAAGTGAGTTTAAGAGTTTAGGGGCACTTCACACAGTAATGAGAAATTACGGTTATTCTTCTTATATATATATAATTTGTGTGAGTGTGTGACCCCACTCTTAAACTCTTAAAGTGAACAATTTAACAACAAAAAGAAATAGAAAAATGATGCAAAATATGACCCAATATAATATAAACAGTATGCAAAAATGTTATGGAAACATAGCAAATTGTTATGGAATCGAAAAGCCTTTATATATACATAAGGCTTTTTAATTTTTTTAAAAATAAAGGGTATAAATACCTTTATTAAACAAACTAAACTAGTTTAAGGAAACATTATGAAAAAACCCACGCAACATACACGCTGGCATTGTTTTAACAAAGCAACCAACCAAAAAGTCATACGCAGATTTGGCGTAGACGAGCAACAGCCAACACAGCATGACGCAAACTTTACGCCATGGATTCGTGGGACTGGGCCCCACACGCCAGAAGCGTATGCCAAAACAGTCGAAAACAATCGTAAACACTTTAAAGGCGTACCAAAGCCTGCTAATCAACGTGAGAAGATGTCTCAAGCCAAATTGGGCAAGAAGTTCACAGCAGAACATAGAGCCAAACTAACTGCGTCATGGAAGAGTAAACGTGAATTCAAACGATTAAGAACAATTGAAGCATTTAAGTTGGCAGAAGCCTATGGTAGCGGCCAGTATAACACAAATGATTAGACAAGTCAATACCTACATGCCAGATGATTCTGTATTAGATTACGCTAGTGTATTGTATAAACGCTATATGTATAAGGGTACCTACTCAAATGTTTGGCGAGTGTACAACTATAGTTGTAATGATTGTAACAAAACAATACGATCATACGATGCACTGATAAAGCACATAGAATTATGCAACCAAAATTAAATGTATTCATATTAGAAGGAGATATAAAGATGCCAGTACGTAAACTAACAGTGAATGGCGAAACATTCTATCAATGGGGTGTGAGTGGTAAGATGTATAAGAAGAGAGAACAAGCAGAAGCACAGGGCTATGCCATAGAACAACAGGGCTACAAGAAGAAGCCTAAGTCTAAAAGATAACCATATTATAACACAAGAGGTAGGTAATGTCAAGTAAACAATGGCACGGTGGGAAAGGTGATTCGCCCAGAATTGGTAACGATGAGGCTTACCGATCCAATTGGGACAGAATATTTGGAGGCATAGACTATAATAGTCTTAATGATGGTAACACAAAGCAATATCATTCTGAGAACGACAGCCAGGCGCTATCCCCAGGTAAAAATTTTTCCGATAAAAAACCCGACCCTTTAACTAAACAAATCAACAATGGAGAAAACAAATGAAAAACTATATGATGCACACTGCCGAAGATGGCATAACATGGGTAACGATTCAACCCTTAATGGTACAAACGATGCAACACCTTGATGAAGCAAAAGCAATAGATGTGTCTAAATTGTCTGACGATGAGAGACGAGGCGTAGATTTTACTATACTCAGCATGGAAGCTGTAGTTAACTTTCTTAGATCGTTACTAGCCGAACACGAGTTAGCTAATATAGTAGAAGAAACTAAAGAGGCTGTTAACGATGAGTAATCACGCACAAAAGAAATTGAAGGGTATTATTGATCGTCCATGGATGAAACAAGAAGTTCATAAGATAATGAATAGAATGGTGACAGAGTTAAGTTTGTATATGCTCCCAATGGAGATGGATGCTTGTATGGACTTTATGTGGACGTTAGAGAGTGGAGAGTTTGATACCAATATGTCTGTTGGAGATTGTGAGTTTCAGTTAAAGTTAATCTTAGGTAGTGAACGATATGAAATGATCAGAGAGAAATGGCAGAACGATAACACTAAGTTAATGTCAGTGTTTGGTACCATGAAATACAAATGTAAGAAAACAAGCAAAGTCTATGATGGACTTGACCCAGAAGATAAGGAGACTGATTATGAAAAAATCTATGTATAAGCCTAAACCTAAATGATTGACTTTACTGATATGTCAGTGAATAAGTTAGTTATGATTTATAATTCTATAAACAAAGATGTTGTTGATACCAGTCTTGGATACCACCAACAAAAAGAACAGCGTGAGATATTACGCATCAAACAACAATTAATTAACATGGGTGCTTGTAGTAACTATGTTTTAAACTATGAAGGCAAACTATAATGTTAAGAGAATACGATATTGAGAGATTAGAAAAGCTAACATGTTGTGATACATGTTATGCCAAGATTACTAATTTTATAGACCAAACTGAATTAACATACGAAGAAGTGACTGAACTATCTGATCGCTTGTATGCTTACACTAAAAAGAAAAATTCTAAATTACATGAACAAGTTGTTAAGAGATTGAATAAAACACTTGACAGTTTAAAGCCTGTAGTTAAAATTAAGAAGGAGAAAAAGAATGTCAACAAAAAATACAAAGCCAGTTAAGACTGTAGCTAATAAGAAAGCTCGTGGCAGACCAGTTGGTGGTAAGAATACAGTAACAAGTGACAAGATACTTCATCAAATTGCTTTACAGACTGGGAAGCCATTTCCGCAATTGTTAGCAGAAGGCTATCATGCTAGTATCATTGCTTGTGATTTTACTGCTAGACTAGCATACGAAAAACTTATATTAAGTAAAGTGATTGCAGACAAGCATGAGATGGATATTCATTCAATGGGACAATCATTGGTCAACAACTTTAACTTTACGAAAGCAGAACTACCAGACTGGTCTGAACCTAATCTGAAAGTCATCAATGCCAAAAGCGAATAATATAGATATCAATCTCTACGGAGAACAAGCAACCATTATGGATGATTGGTTGAATACAGATAAACACTGTATTGATATTGTTCCTGTAGGATCTGGTAAGACATTCTTAGCGGCTGTCGCATTGCCTTTGTTTGCTACTGACGAACGCTATCATAAGGGTAAAGACATTATCTATTTTGCTCCTACTGGGTCTATGATCAAATCACTTGTGTGGGAAGACCTTAAGAAGAACTGTATTGAGAACTTCGGTCTAGTAGAGGGAAAAACTATTAACAACTCTGAACTAACAATTAAGTTCCCTAATGGTGTATTCATTCGTTGTAAGTCTGCTGAGATGAAAGAGAATCTAAGAGGACTTAACGTAGGCGTAGCAATCTGTGACGAGGCTTCATTGTATTCACAAGATACTTTACAAGAGATCACAAACAGACTACGCCCAAGAGTAGGCACACCAGATACTGCTGGACGATTGATTGTTATATCTACACCTAATGGTAATGGACCTTTATTCGATCTATTCAATCTAGCAAAAGACAATCCAGACAGATACATTGTAAGACATCTTAACTACAAACAAATGCGTAGTGGTAACTTAGACTTTATTGAAGAACAGAAACGCATGATTAGTCCATTAAAGTTTGAGCAAGACTATATGTGTTCTTGGGAGTCTGTACAAGATCAGTTCTTCTATACATTTAACAGAGCAAGACATTGTAGAGACATCTACGATAACATGGGTGACATCTATGCGTTTGTCGATTTTAACAAGCGTGTTCAATGTTCTATCATTGCTCAAGTAACAAGACCAGGCGATCCTAAAGGTCAGATTGAAGTACTCAAGTCTTACGCAATCAAAGATTGTGGTACAGAACAATTTGCTCAACAAGTAAGAGCAGACTATCCAAGAAGACGCATCTTTGCTGTTATTGACATGTCGGGAAGTCAGACAAATCGTGACACCACATCTACATTTGGCGTAACTGACGCTACAATTTTGTCCAAGTACGGATTTACGATTATTAACAATAAGAAAAGCAATCCTCTAATTTCAGATACAGACAACAGTTCTAATGGCTTTATCAATCGTGGTGGACTTGTTGTAAGTCCATATGACATACAAACAATTGAAGCATTACAGAGTTATCACTTTGAAGATGGCTCTCGTAAGAAGTTAGTCAAATATACTGATGCGAAGTATTCACACATTGATGGATTGGGTGATAGTTTACGTTATGGCATACACCATTTGTTTCCAGTATCACACGACAGTTGGAGCGGAGCAGAGTATGTAGGACAAGACGCAAGAATCTCTGCTTACAATGAACCAGGTAAAGAACACAAGCCTCATAGTCCTTTATACGAAGGCGGACCTACATGGGAAGAGATCATGGGTAAAAGTAATGATGATGTTGATCATGTTATTTGGTAGTATACTTTATTTACATAAAAATAGTTAGGTATAAATACAATATGAGTGACTTTGATACAATAGCAAATGACTACGACAGTCTGCCAGACTTAGAAAAAAGAATGGTACGATACAGTAAAATAATGTATGACTTATCATTACCAGGTAAAGTTCTACAACATCATCACACATACACACACTATAAAAAACAACTAACTGCTCTTGTCTATGAATACACAAGAATAAAAGGACAAGATAAACTAACAAAAAAACTAGACACGATGATTGACAAAGTTGAGAAATTGCGTGAACTAGAAATCAAACGAGGGGAATAAAATGGCAACAAGAACACCACTAGATGTAAGACTCTACAGAAATACAATTACAGTTCCAGAAACTGGTTGTATAGAGTGGATGGGCGCAAAAAATAACATCGGTTATGGCATGATAAGAGACCAAGATCATGGTATGAGAACTACACATAGAGTATCATATGAAATCAAGCATGGCTGGATACCTAAAGGCAAATGCGTACTACATACATGCGATAATCCAAAGTGTGTCAACCCAGATCATTTGTTTGCAGGCACTCACAAAGAGAATACAGCAGACATGATAAACAAACAAAGGGACAATATGTTTGGCGAAAAAGCAAAAATGAAATGCAAACATTGCGATATGGTTACTTTGCCTGGACTTCTTAGTCGTTGGCATAACGATAACTGCAAACATAAAAAAATATAATATATTATAAATACAATACTGATATAAATAACAGTACTACATTCAGGAACAAAAATTAATGCGTTCAAAAGACCTACTTAGACAGAATCCCCTATACGCCGCGATGCTCCCTCAGATGCTATCGTATCAAAATGCGTATCTAGGAGGACTACAATTCAAAAGAGAAGTACGCAGAAAGCGTCCATCAGAAGATTCAGCTTTATACAACGATGTTATAGACAATACAGTCGCACAGCCTATTTGTCGCTATATCGTTGACACAATCAATGACGTAGTATTTGAACCAGGCGTGAAACGTGACTTAAGATTTGCTACTCCTCAAGGTACAGCAATAGCACCAGACAACATTGAGTGGGCACAACTTATGACACTTGATGCTGATTTAAATAACAGAACAATGGACGGCTTCATGGAGAACGTAGGTGATCTATCATCTATCTACGGACAGTGTTGGGTCTTTGTAGACATGCCTCAACAAACAGAAGGCAATCTAGGCAGACCATATGTAGTCGCAGTCAATCCTATCGCAGTATGGGATTGGGAATACGAAATCTACGGCGGCAAGCCTTGCGTAAAATACATTAAAGTATTAGAGAACGAAGACGATGATGCTTACTACTTTAAGTGTTATCACTTAGGTACAGACGAGTATCCATCATATTGGATTAGTTATAGAGTTGAAAAGAATCAACGAGAAGAAGACGAAGCAGAAATCATCGCAGAAGGTATATATCCAGTAGGTATGGGAGTACCAGGATTTATGGTATATGCTAAGATGGATCCAAGATCAATAGATTACGGTATATCGGACATAGATTCCGCTGAGTCGGCCATGAGGATGTACTATAAGTTAGAATGTGATGCTTATACATCTATTCAATTTGCTAAGACATTAATTAGAGCAGACAAAGGAGTTTCAGTCCCAGCGGCTGCCGGCGCTATTGTAAGAGCAACTCAAGGACAGATTGAGACTATCCCTGTAGATACAGGCGATGTGACTAAGACAATGGAATTACAAAAAGAAGTCTTAAATCAAATAGAAAACTTAACAGGCTTAGGTGGACTTAGATTTAGCAGACACAATGTACAATCTGGTGTTGCTATTATAGAAGAACGCAAAACTCTACATAGAGTAGCGAAAGCAAAAGCTAGACTCATGGAAGTAGCAGAAGAACAAATCTTTACATACGCGGCTCGCTTTATGGATATGCGATGGGCTGGTGAAGTTATCTACGCAACTGACTATGACAAACATGATACAAATTACAGAATCGCTGTGTACAAAGAAGCACAAGCATTAGCACCAGACAACGCAATGGTAGATGCGATGATCACAAAAGATGTGATCGCTATGTTAGCACCAGCAGAATCTATCGCACAATACGAACAAGCATACATTGACACAGTTGAAGATCCTGCTATTAAGCAGTTGATGACTGATGACAATGAAAGAGTTTTATCTCGTGACCTACAATCACAAATCCCAACTGGTTATGACTACGAAGGAGTTGATGATGGAAGTTACGAAGTAGATGAATATGGTAGTTCAGGACCTGGAGTCGCAATTCAGAATACTGGACCATCTTATGAGACACAACAAGCAATTGCTGTGCAATTAAGCGGCGTCAACACAGGCCGATAAATATTGTGTTAACAACTAATCGTTTATTACGTAAAATAGGAGAATTTAATGATTGATGAAAATATCGGTGGCAACGAACAAGCCCTGCAAGAAGAAGCAGTAGTGAGTGTAGACAATAATGTTGAAACTCAAACTTCAAGTGATAGTAATGTAAACCCAAGTGCTATACGCAAATCGCAAACTCAAGGCATTTTAAATGCGTTGAGTAAAGCATCAGGACAGAGTTTAAGTTCTGTTGAAGATGCTGTTGCGTTTATTGCTAAGTCTACAGCACAATCACAACTCGATGGCAACGCACAGCCAGTAGTACAACGTCAACCAGAGACACAGACTCGTTCTGTTTCTAACAATGACTTGCAAGAACAGTTTCAGAATTTACAAAAACAGCTATCTCAAAAAGAAGTAGCTTTAAAAGGTAAAGAACTTGAATCTGATATCATGCAGTCAATGGGTGAACGTTTTGATTCTGAACTTTCAGAGTATGCTATGCAAAAAGTCAAGTCTAATATCCAATGGAATGATGACAACACTTACAGCATTGTAAACGCTAAAGGACAGGAACGATACGGACAAGACGGAGAACTACTTACTATAAGGGATTTAGTTGAAGAAGTAGCAAAAGGTAACCCAAAGTTACTTAAGCAAACATCATCAACTCAATCAGGTTCCGGTTTGAGACCGGGTCAGAGTAAATTTGCTGGTAGCGACCTAGATGCTATACCAGACTATTCTCGTAATCCTGCTGAATTTAAAGCATGGAAAATAAGAAATGGTTTAGGTAAAGGTACAGGATTAAAAGCTACAAGCGTAGAGATTTCTGACTCAAGTCCAAATCGTAACTAATTGTTTAAGCCAATATAATATTTTTAAAGGAGATTAATCATGGCATATGTACTAAATGGTCCAAACGGTGAAGGAAATGGCTTCACTGCGGCGATCGCAAACTTTGCATTGGAAGCAATGCACGAATCACAAGGTCTTGTAAACTATACAAACGTTGTGTCCCCTAATCAAGGTAATCAATATCTAGTCCCTAATTTCGCGGCTATAACCTACCAAGATTATAATCCAGCAGGAACAGTTCCACCAGGAAATGGTTTCGGCGTAGCACCTTTAGCAGTAGAGCAACAGCCTGCAATGACTCAAGGTACTATCACAGCAACACCAGCAGTGGCTGCAACAGCATTTGACGTATTCTACGCATGGACTACATCATTTGAACTAGCCGCAACTATCGGTGAGGAATTAGGCGGAAGCTACGCATCCAAGGTGGATCAGCGTGTAGCGGCTTCATTCTTACTATTTGGTGACACTGCTCAGGCAGCGGCAGCCAACACAGGTAACAATACAACTGTTGGACAAGATGGTTTCCCAGTAATGGTGTCTTTAGGTTCTATGGAACTTGGATCACAAGGCGTAGCTATTACTAACCCAGGACCATTTGTGTCTAATACTGTTTTAGGTCTGATTCAAAAGATCAAACAAAACTATACAGTAGCACAACTTCCTGGAACACCTATCGTAGTCTTAGACTCAGATGGTAATGACGGCGTTGTAGGATCTACAATGATCAGAGCATTAAACGAATTATCTGGTGGAGCGGTTATGACTAACCCTAACTCAGGTGGTTCAGCAATTACTTCACTTGGTGAAGAGTTACTTGCTACTGGTACTCTTACTAACCTATATGGTTGTAGAATTATCTTTAGTAACTTCTTACCAACACAAACAGCGGCAGTCGGTGGACAGCGTAATGTTAACAATGTATTATCAGATGTTAAGATCGGCGCATATATGCATGAGAGTTGTATCTTTAGTGTAATCAAAGAAGGATTACAGATTAAGATGGGGGAGAAGCCAGGTGGATTACAGCAATGGATCACTGGTTTAGCCTATTTTGGTGCAGGTATTGCCGACGTAAGACGTGGTGGTGGAATAGCGATTCAACAGGCTTAATTTAATTAGTATAGGATAATATAAAATGTCAGTACCATTTCAGAGAATATCAAACGCAACAGTAAAAGATATAATTTTTTACGACGGTGCCGCAGAAAGAAGGGCAACGCAAATGCAAATAGATTGGGACGACTACTTTAATGTAGGGTCGCAAGAAATCTTGTATTCGCTTGAGTTCGGATGGTGGCCAATGTATGTTGATACTGTAATGGGTAGCACTTTATACGCTAATTTACCGAATGGGCAGTTAATCTCAGCATTCAATCCTAATCTTTTGATTAAGAGCGATCAAACTTTAATACGTCTCGACACCTTCAAAGCTGTTGAGACGTTCTATTCTAGTTTGGTATCTGATACTAGTAATGTTAACTCTGTTGACACTGCTAACTACAATCACGCTTTAGAAAGATATGAGAAAGAATACGAGAAAGCCCTTCAGTTGATGAATTTTTATGACTTATACCAAGATGCCCCAGATGGACCAACTACTAAACTTGAAGAAAATTGGACTGCTGACAGTTCATACTTCAATGACAATAGGCGGTTCTTCTGATGGCATTGAGCAGTCTGCCACTGGTTGACAAAACTAAGATAGTTACTTATTTGCGAGAAGTCGCAAAGATACAGACACCAATCATTGAAGTGTCTGCCAACTATCCTTCTGAAGACTCTACAATCGCTTACGGATTATACGTAGATGATGTTACTGAGAACAGCAGAAGTGTTAATCAATTAGCGATACAGAATTGCGGGACAATGTATGATGCTGTAGATGAATTTAATATTCTTTACATCTCATACCAAAATGACCCACAAGCACCAGTCATATTAAACGCTATCAATAATTTGGCAGGTAATGTCAATTTCTTTGATGGTTATACATCAGTTGAATATAACAGAGATGTTACAATTGGTAATAAAAGCGAAATACACACCTATACATTTAACTTAACACGACTTGAATTTAATAACGCCTACCAATCTTAAAGGAGAACAATCATGGCACGAATAGAAGTAAACACAACAGGTAGTCAGCCTCATTTATATTTGGCGACATTTACCGATCCAGTAACACCTTACGACAACAGTACACCTTTGGTGGCACCGTTAGATGTAACTTGCCTCACCGACATAACCCTGAACAATAGCACAGGAATCTATTCCTGGGTGGATTTTTGTGAAACGGATATGAATAAACTTACAACACCCGCCGATAACTCTGTTTCATCAAACATGGTTATTGACGCTACTAAGTTTTTCGGATCAAATGGAACTGGACCAACTGCCCCTGAATGGGGTGTTAATGGATTAGCATCAAACAAAGTACCCGTACAGTTTGTTGTTACCCTTAACGGACCAATCGACACAGCAGGAAGCTACTGGTATACAGGAACAGGATTTATCACTGATATTTCCCCGACTGTAACACCAGACGCTCCAGTGTGGGTTTCACCAGTTACTATCGCAGTAACAGGATCGTTTACACAAGGTCTAAACGTTTAACGTTTTTACCTAGTTGGAAAACTAATCGCAAAGACGCTGGAAACAGCGTCTCTGCTTTTTATTGAGTCTTACTATAGACTCTGCGAAAGAATCGCTTAGAACGCATTACAGTGCTTCCTAGGCATATAATTAACAACTGAACTCAAGGATAACAAATGACAGAATCAAACGAAGTCTGGTTAAAAACAGACGATGAAAAACTTAGATCACTTATTGCTGACGAAGCGAAAATGATGCCTATGTTAGATAACTTAGGGACTACTATTCGTCAACTTAAATCAAAACAACAATTTAGACTAGCATTGTTAAATCAACTGCTAGAAAGCCATCATGGCGAAGACTAAATACAATATTAACAAATAACTCAGGAGAGTAACAAATGAATATCGCAGAATTCTCAAACAAACCCAAACTAGTTGAAATAAAACTAGATGACAAAGATTTATTAGAAAAGTATGGGGATCCAATAACATTTCACACATACGATGTCGTAGGCATGAGTACATACTTCAATTTCTTTAACGCAAGAAGTGAAGGAGAGTATGAAAACTTAGGCAACTTAATGAAGCAGATGATCTTAGACAAAGATGGTAAGCCTGCTCTTAAAGATGACGAAGATTTACCAATTGATATTGCGGCATCAGCAATTAACAAATTAGGTGAAATCTTGGGAAAGTCACAAAGCAAGACATCAACCCCAACAGCTGGAAAACAAACGAAATGATAACAATAGGTCGCATGGCAGAAAGATATGGCATGCTTCCTAGTCAAGTTGCACAACACTGCACTACATACGACTTAATGATTACTGATGTACTTGCTACATTTGACAAGTATCAACAAGCTAAAGCAAAAGGTGTTGTTGATCCATCTGTTTACGATTTAAGCCAAGAAGAATTACAAGCAATGGTATAAAGACATGAGTAACATAAGCAAAAAATTAAACAAAGTTCTAAAAACTTTAGATGATGATCAACTAGCTAAAGTTGGTTACAAAAAATTTGTTTCTGTTACTCCAATTGATAATGGTAATGCTAGACGCAATACTAAGTTACAAGGCAATGAAATTGTTGCTGATTATCCTTATGCTACTAGACTAGAAGACGGCTATAGTAATCAGGCACCGAAAGGTATGTCTGAACCAACAATAGAATTTATGCGTGAATACGTATATAAGCAAACAGGAGTTAAAATCTAATGGCAACAGTAGACACTTATAAGATTAAGGTTGATGTAACTGGAGACAAGAATGTTAGAGGTCTTCAAAAGGATCTTAACTCTTTAGAAGGCGGATTAAACAAAGCTGGTAAATCAATACTAGCACTTGGAGCGGCAGCAGCCGCAGGTTTTGCCGCAATTGGAGTATCAGCATTTAGAATGGCTGATGCTGTTGCTGATTCAGCCAATGGTTTAGGTATTGCTATTGATAGATTCTATCAAATTGCCTTAGCCGCAGAACAGTCAGGTATATCGTTTGATGATGCCGCTAAATTCATGGGTAAATTCGCAAAGTCTGTAGACGCCGCCGCAAAAGGCTCGCAAGACATGCAAGACAACTTTACTAAAGCTGGTGTATCATTAGAAGACTTAGCAACATTGTCAGATGAAGCGTTATTTGAGAAAGTTATAGCAGGACTAGCAGAAATGGAAGCGGGAACAGATCAAACTGCCGCGTCTATGGGAATTTTAGGTAAAGCCGCAAGAGATTTAGAGTTTGATACATTTGCAGAAGAACTTAAAAAGAATGGAGAAGAAGCTAAAGAAGCCGCTCGTTTAATTGAATTAGGCGGAGAAGCGGCAGATAGTTTAGAACGAGCATTTAGACAATTACAAGTTGCTTCGTTAACTGTGTTTGAACCAATCATACAAGCTATAGCAGATTTTGACTTAAAAGCCAAAGAAACACAAACAACTATAAAAGTATTAGGTGGACTAATGGCTTTTGTAGGGGGTGCTACAGTTGCTGGAGGAATCGCAAAACTTGTTCCTATCTTTATTAGCATGGCTAACGCAATAAGAAAAGTAGTAATAGGACAAACAGCATTAACGGCTCTATTAGGACCAGCTGGATGGGCCGCAATTGCTGGAGGAGTTGTGGCAACAGCTGCCGCTGTTGTTGCGTTAGATAAAGTTATGGGAGATACAGCAGACTCTACTTCAGATGTTACTGGCGCTGTAAAAGAGTTAACAGCCGAAGAAAAAAAATTAGCAGAAGAACGAGAAATTTCAGCAGGTACAGATGCGATTGCGTTACAATTAGCAAAAGATCGTATTGCTGTATCTCAAAACAATTTAACACTTGCTAGACAACAACTACAAGAATCTATTAAGTTAATTGGCGTAGAAACTGATTTTGCTAATCTACAGAGAGCAAATTTAACGGCTGAAGCCACAGCAAAAAAAGAAATTGAATTAATAGAAGGATTAATTAACCAAGAACTAGTAAAAAATACAAGCACATCTGCTGAACAAGTTACACTTTATAAAGCCCAACAAGATGCTATTAAAGCCAATTTAGATGTTACTAAACAACTCAACGAAGAGCAATACAAGACTGTACAGTTTCAGAAAATGCTAACTGGTATGCAACAGGTTGCATTTAGAAGAATATCAAATGAGGCTAAGGCAGATAAAGAAAAATTAGCACGAGAAGCTCTCCTAATGCAGATTTTAGGTAAAAGAAGCTCTCAACAGATTGCTGATACTTTAGAACTTAGAAACCTAGACTTTGATCACCTTGAAAGGTTAAAAGTATTAGACAAAGAGCGATCAATTGCAAAAAACGCAGGTAACCAACAAGCACTTGCTGACATTACCGCTGAAGCAATTCAAATCAACAAACGATACGACTTAGAAAAAGCACACATTGAAGAAATGCAACGACTAAGGGAAGA
>PDMW01012883.1_pt1 | contig 14033 bp, 16 predicted proteins | sample 1515511 | NCBI WGS metagenome assembly PDMW01 (sample SAMN07343023, study PRJNA328102) | Marine metagenome, whole genome shotgun sequencing project. | biome: marine; feature: bay; material: water; isolation source: viruses from water sample < 0.22 micron filtered, nuclease treated, low... ... | reverse complement strand
GTAGTACCTGTACTCCAAACCCTTTACAGTGCGGGTCATCTTGAACCCGTGTTTTGTCAACCAAGCAGAACGGTCGTAAGGATCGCTGCTGCCTAGTAATTCTGTCTCGCATACGTCGATCTCAATCGTACTGATGTCACGTGCGTAACAGTGGTACTCTATTCGATCCATTATCTTGTCGTCGATCTTATCTGCTACGCTTGGGTCTACACTGTTGTTGATGCAGTACCTAAACAAGCGGCACGAGTCTGTCTCTTTATCGAAGTCGAAGATAGCAAAGGCTTGGGGAACATCGTCGACCAGTACGACACAATCCAACCAAGGATTGTAATGATCTTCTAACATGTACCAGTCATCTGGTTCCCATGCGAATTCACAACTGTTATGATCTATATGTAAGATCATCTCACCGTCATCCGCGTGTATTCTTCGAATGTCAATGTCCATTACCGACCTTTATAAAATGATTGTGGGCGGACACAGTGGGCGAAGAAGTCGCCTTCGTCTGTGCCATCCGATTGCATTGCTCTCGCTCTACAGTTTAGTTCTTCCATAAGTTCAGTGTTACCAACTGCGTCGAGATGTTCGAACACTATCCCCGAGATAAGTTGTTGTCTCATTTTGGCGATGCGTTCGTATAACGCAACTTGGTGGGCTTTGTCCAAACGGTTAACGTGGGTGGCGAATCGTAACAGTGGTGCGTCACCTTCTTTTGCACCCTTACCTTGTGGCTTGGCTACGATCTGCTCGATGATCGACACACATTGTGTATCACCTACAGCCTCGCCCATCATCCAAGCGTACATGGTCGTCTGGTCTGCCCAGTCTTGAGCGTACTCGAACATAGGGTTTGCATTAACTTCCAAACCTAAGAACTCTGACGGGTCGTAATACTTGTGGAACTTACCGTTTGAACGAGATGGCTTAGGCCAGTTCAATCCGTCGCGGATGATTTGGAACCCCTTGGCAGGAGACACACCCGACTTCTTACCACAGTACCCGTTAACCTTCCAGTCGAGTATAACATGCGCTCCATCTCTATGAACGAAGCGGCAGTCAGGTTTCCCAGCGATTCTCACACCATTCTCTAGTGTGATGTCCGCATCGAACTCGAACTTAGGTTGTTCCTTAGCGTGTTCCATCATGTCGATTAGACGTTGATAGTTACCGATAGCCACGTATTCTTCAAAGACGTGCTTACCTGCGACGCGGGCGAAGTCACGACAGTGTGACTCCACCTGTGACTCAAACAGTTCCTCTGTGGTGTCCTCACCAAAGAGGTCAGACATGAGGCGACCTTTGACAAACGCATCAAAGGCAGACCCAACACTAGCCGGTGGTGACTGTGGGTCACGCTCGGTTCGTGGTTCAGATAGGTAAGTGAAGAAGTACCCTTGCCGATCTTTCTCAAACTTAGCTAATGCACTTGGGCTGATTCTTTTTGGAATTCTCATTGGTCGCTCTCTTTCTATTCTGTTTCTAGTTCTTGACTACGTTGCTGATTGATCTCTGTGATAACACTAGATGCAACTCCGGGAAAGTCTCGCTCAAGGACTTTCATAAAGACGTACAACTCGTACTTCTCAAGCATCAGCTTAGTCTCAAGGGCGTTCGCTCGGGCTTGTTCATCTTGGTAGGCCAAACGAATCGCATCTGCTGCCCGTTCCCATGCCTGTTGTGACTGAATAGCCTCACCGACAACAACCTGTTGTTCGTGTACGGTGACGACATCGTTGTAAGCGTTCTCGTACTTACTCATGTAGTCTTGCTCTAACTTAGCTGCGTTTCCTAGCACGTAGGAGAACAAGCCAATTAGAAACAACATCATAGCAATCTTAATACCTTCAAATACAATCTTCATCTTACTCTCCGTTTAAATAAAAGTTACCTAGTCGAACCAAGTGGTTCTTAACGTGCGTGTGACTCATGCCGACTTCCCGTCCGATGCGTCTGTCTGTGTATCCGGCTATCCTTAACTCGACCAGCTTGCGGTCAAACGAGTCGAGCATTTGTAGGAACTGGTCGAACCAGATTTTATCAAATACTTCCCCGTTGGAGATAGCTTTGTGGTCGTTTAACTTACGTCGAACCAGACTGATAGAGTTTCTACGTCCGCTTCTCGCAGGTAGTGTGACTGTGATTGACATCTCCCTTAACCAGTTTCTAACTGATGAAAGGCAAGCTAGTTTGGCAGCGTTTTGAAAGTGCTTACCACCATATGCCTTACCGGTGTTGCGGTTGACAAACTTGGTCAATGAGAACAACGCTTCTGATACGCAATCTTCTGCGTATGGTTGTGCTGTTACGCTGTGAGATAAGAACCAGTTAACAGAACTAACGATGCTTGATGTTAAGCCCTCGATTAGTGGGTTGATAACTGACTCGTCCCCTTCTGCATACCGCTGTAGGTCTTGTTCGGTCGGAATATGTTCTGCTGGAACGTCGAAGCCTACTTTCGTATTGTATATGTTACTCATGGTTATTTTGGGTTAAGAGAAAGAATTGGAGAGGTTTGAAATCCATTTCTATCGCATCGTCCATCTTGTAGATGCGACCACGTGGATCATAGATTTGATAAGTATTAGCGTCCCATGCTACTGCGTGTCCCGTCTCGTTGTTAATCGTCTTTCCAAATATTACGCCGCTGCCGTGTAGAAATGATTTGAAGAACCTCGCCTCGCCCAAGAACTGTGCATGGTTGACAAGCGTTGAACCATGTCTCATAAGTGGGTGGAGTTCGATCATCGTCATACTCATGTCCCAGTCGAGGGCAAGGTCAACAAACTCTTGAGGGTGGAAGCTACGTTGGTTGTTAGGGTGAGGTTCACTGGTGGCAATATTACCAAAGCCATCGTGTCCAAGATACTCAAGCATCTTGGGTAGGTCTATGTTGAACGCCATCGCGAACGATGCTGCCACGCACTGATATTTGTCACTCGTTACCATCTTCATTGTTAAGCCCTTCTAGCATTTTATCTATGTCTTGTTTGTAGTCCCATTTGTCTTTCCAAAAGTCTCGCCAGTTTGGTTTACTCTTGAGAAGTATTCGTTCGTATTCTTCTTGCATGTGTTCTTTGGTACACTCTGCACTTGACTTAGCACCGATGATCCAGATTCCTATCTTGTAGGACTCCCACACCGGCCACTTGCGACGTTGTGCCTTAGTGAACGAGTAACGTCCGTAGACCTTAACATCCACCCACCTTGTACCGTACTTCTTGTGGCCGAGGTATAGGTCGGGAATACCTGTTTGAAAAGCATTACCGACCATCCTCTCTACATGCCACTGTTTGTTGGTAAGGAAATCAACCCACTTGTTCTGAATGTAGAATTCAGGCCCGTGAGCTGCCCTTGCCTTAAACGAATCCATGTTATGTCCTCGCGGCCTCGTCTTTGGCCTGCTTAATCTGCTCAAGCATCGAATCAGTGTCGTAAGTGACGTGCATAATATTCTCACCACCACCCTTCTTCTCTGCCCAATTGTCCATTTCTAAGCACCAAGTCATACCCACCAGTGGAACGTCTTTCCTGAAGCTCTCAACTGTCTCGCGGACAATCTCTGCTTCTTGTTGAACGTAGTCAGGATGCGTGACACTAATCACCTCGTCGTGAATGTTCATAGGGGCAACGATCCATTCGTGTACTCCGACCGGTTGTAAGTCCCAGATCGCGACCTGCGTGAGCTTGGTCATTTCTGCGCCGGGAGATTGAATCTCATGGTTAGCCGCTGCTCTAACAGAACCTTCACAGATTCCAAAGGCAGCACCGTACAATGCACTTGTCAAAGCACCGAAGGCTTTCTGCTCACCGCGTAGTGAACTACGTTGTACAGTAGCGTCACAAGTCTGCCAGTGCTTGGGCAGGTTGTTTGCCAACTTGAACAGACTTTCTGCAATCTGGTACTCTAGTGTAAAGTATCGACGGAAACCAAGGAATGATTCTACAAACTCGTTTGGCTCAACCCACTCAATCGCTGTGCCTAACCCTTTAGGTTGTAGCAAAGGTTGGTGAGCATCGACAACTCGCTTGCGGCTTTCACCGATCCCAGCGAACATCCGACCCCAAGAGGCAAATGCTTCTTCTGCGACCTTCATCGGAATACCCAAGTTCCTGTTAAGTGTACTTGCGTTACCACCGTAGATCATAGCGAACACACCGGACTTAGCTTTCGAGTACATGTTACCGAACTCGTACTTGTCGTCGTTAGTGTCACTGTCTAGGATTTGTTCGTAAGTGTGGCCGGGAAATAGTAGTGTACCAAAGATACCGTGTAGCTTTTTACCAGCTACGATGCACTCACGTAAGTCGAGGTCACCGTAAACAGCATCAGCGATCGTCACTTCGAACGAGTCAAAGTCACCACCACTTAGGGAGTAGTCACCCCACTTGAGAGGGAAACACTTTCTCACCTTCTTAGCATGGTTGATACCTTGGGCGTTCAAGCCATCGCCACCGGACATCCTGTTGGACAGTGTACCCATTACGTTGAAAGAAGCGTGAAAGCGTCCAGCAACTAAGAGCTTATCGTACAACTCAATCTCTTTGGCAGCGATCTTGACACCAAGCACCTCTGCGGCACGTTTGGCAGCAGGGTGAATCCCAGCTTTAAGAACGCCTGTCCCGCCACAGCGTTGACACTGGGTAGGGTCTTCGTCGAACACACACTTCATGCAGTCTTCGTCTTCACTGACGATCCACTGTGAGAGTTCTTCGAGTCTGGCTTTCTTGGTTGTTTCTTCTAGGAACAGAGACTCGGTGTCATCGCAGCAAGCGTTGACGTAAGTTCTGATCTCTTTCTGAATGTTACAGTTGACCGGTGCGTTCTCTCGAACTGCCTCTGCATCCATTCTTAGTTCAGCGAGTCCAGCTTGGTCGACCACGTAACCGTGCCACCTAACAGATGATACAACAGTTGTTAGGATCGAATCCTTGTCGCCGTGTTCAGGTTCACCGAAGGCGTAGTAAAGGCCGCGTGTGTAAATCACATCGTTCTCGGCGTATGTCCTTGCGTCCTCGTTACTAGCCCAGTGTCGGATATGCAGGCCGATCTTGGCAGGCCAAGCGTGTCCCTGTAGAACCCACTCTTTGTTATCGTTGAAACCAAACACTTCCCAATCCTTATCAACACTGGATACAGCGTTGGCGAACGGAGCGTATCTAAGTTCCTGTGGTCGGTGCTTAGGGTCAAGCTCGATGTCAGCAAAGACAAACTCACTAAGTCCTAAGACCTCTTTGGCGAGTGCCTTCAATGAAGATGATGCCTTAAACTTGAGGACAACATCTGCAAACTGGCGACACACGGTTTCGTTCTTGGTCATACGATCCAAGACAGTCCAACGTGGTGCGTCAGGATCACCCTTAGTGAAGTAGATGTCGTCGAGTTCAATTGTTCTTTCTAAGTGCTTGCAGAGTTCCCAAGCCAGTGGCGTTGTGAAGCCCGCCTCGTTCGTCATCGGTGTCAGTGGCACTGACTTGATGCGAATGTCTTTACGTGCCATCAATGACTGGTACTTACCCTTACGTGCTGCAATCATAAGATCGAGCGACGAGTAAGGTTTGAGACATAGACCGTCCCTTGCTTCTTCTTCAAGCGAAGCAATGTAGTTGAACCCGAGGTCTTCGGGGGTCTCCCATTTGCCCTCGATCAACGAGAACACAGAATGTAGTTTCTGGATTTGGAAGTGGTCGAAAGCTAAGTTGAACCCGATGTTAACATGCTTCATCATAGCTTCGCAGATCGCTAGTGTTTCATGTACTGGGTTCTTCCAGATGTCGTACAAAACAACGTCACCGTCTTTGCCAACAGCGTACTGTAGCAAGACGGGCATACCTACAAGACCACATGTTTCTGTGTCGTAAAACAGAAGGTCTTTCTCGGTGTTCATTAGTTTTTCGTAAGAGTTCATATTAGCCTTTCGTTAGTCTTGCCATAATTTGTATTCGTAATTGTCTCCGATGACCCACGCTTCTTTGACAGATGCTACCATTAAACTAGCACCACCAAGAAACTTAAATACGGGTCGCATCCCTTTACCGAACCAGTCGATCATATCGAACTTTAGTCCAGAGTGATGGGATAGTATTCTAACAACGCCCTTATCGGGGTTTGCTTCGAACCAGAGATCGGATGGATTGTCGCACGTGACATTGTACCATTTATGCTTACCGTTGTCAACCGCCTCGATCTCATAGGTTGCCTTACCTGTTTTGATTCTAGCGATTTCACCGGTTTTTAGTTGTGAAGGGGCGATACCACCCAACTCATACTGTTGTTCTGCAAATGACTTCTGTGAACTTGTTGGGTTCTTAGTAGACATTACCTTAACCACCCCTGTTTATCTCGGAGCCAGCTTAGTGCTTGCTCTAGTCCTTTGTCATCGACCTCCCCGATAGTCCATCCGATGAACCGTGTTAGCTGGGGGTTGAAACCCTCTGCCAACATTTGGGCAATAAGTTCTTTGACTTCTGATTTACGTCTAACACTTGAGCCACTGTGACCCTTTCTTGGTTTCCCCTCTTGCCGTAGCCGAAGGATTTGTTTTGCCTTTTGAAGCTCGTTACCTGAAGCTCTAATCGCTTCTAAGTCTCTGGCAGTTAAGCGACCAGATGCGGCGGCTTTACGAACCAGCTCGGGCATAAGCAGAAGGTGTCGTCTGATTGACACCCACTTGGTTGATTTCTTTAGTTCAGTGGAGATTGAACTGATAGTGCGGTAGGTGGGGAACAACTTGTCGAGAGCTTTTGCTTCTTCGAGGATGTTCAGGTCGCACCGTTCGAGGTTCTCGGTCAGGTTCAGTAGTCCTGCTTGTCGTTCGTCCAGTCCGGCTCGAATCCTAGCGGGTATCTCTGTCCAACCCAGTATCTTGCAGGCTGTGATACGGCGAAAGCCGCACAGTAAGCGGTATTTGAATCCCAGAGTCTCGGTTTCTTCTACGTCGATGGGGAACAAAAGGCCGTCTTGCCCAATTGATTCCTTCAATTCGTCTACCGAATCGCGTGTAAAAGCCACACGACAATTGAATTCCGCATCTACCTGTATTTGGTGGATAGGAATTGAATAAACTTTGTAATCTAGTTCTTCTTTCATACTATAAGTATACCACACAAATGCCACTTCGTCAAGGAAAAAGCGGGAAAAACGTGCTATTTTATAGAAAAAACCCCCTAACTACACTAGGTAGTAGGGGGTGACAAACAGTCAGTTACGCATCACCGTAACCCATAAAGTCAATTTCCTCTCCCCACACGGATCGGATTTTGTTGACATGTTTGATCGTCAAATCCTTCGAACTAATAGACGAAGGTGGTTGAGCTGGAAGTGTCATCTCTGCATCTGCAAGTGAAAGCAGGTTCGTGAAGTCAACTTCGAGTGACTCGTACCGGAGCAGAAAGTCAACGATGTTCATCCCGCGTTTGTACAAACCTTCGTGCGGGAACCGTGGATGTTCTTCAGTGGTGATCATATCCACGAAATGGTCTAGTGTCATGCCACGGGCTTTCTTCTGCCAGTAGGACAGGATAACGTCGTAGTGATTTCGGACGGTCATCGCTACCAGTGTGTCGTTTCCGATACAGTTGACGTTAGGCATTTCGTGATGATCAACTTCCATCTTCCTTCCACCAGCCGCCAAGATAGCGTCCGCGATTGCGGAGCTACCTGTACGTGGATTGGCGATAAAGATAATGTCTTTCGCAAGACCTTCAAGTAGATAACTCATATTATTTCTCCAAGATTACGTTGTCGACAACAAAGCTACCATCCTCGTGTACGTCCACGAAGGCGTATCCGTGGTTCCACATGTTGATGCGTCCGTAGTCTGGATTCATCTCGCACATGCAACCGGTTGACCAGCAGCGTAACCAAGTTCCTTCGAAGTTGTTCTGGCTGAACTCCGATGAACGGTGACAGTGACCCATGAGGGCGTTAGTCTGCATCTTAGCCGCCATCGCACGTGCTGGTTGGATTCCACCACCACCGTACAATTCGTGACCGTGGATAATCCGTAGATCACCAGCGTTGATAACACGCTTCTCGGTAACATGATCGACACCATATGAATCAAGGTTCAGTACAGATGCTAGATCGAACTGTTGGAATCGTGAGAACTCTGGTGCGTTGTTCCAGATGTACTTTGCCCAACGCTCGTCGTGGTTACCTTCTTTGAAGATGACCTTAGCGTCGAACCGTTCCTGCAACCAGTCAAAGAACGAGTGTGCTTGGTCGATCTCAAAGGCAGTGTCACGCATGTTTGGATTCTTCTCGAACCGTGACATACGATAGAAGTCAAGCAGGTCGCCGTTGATCAGGATGACACTTGGCTCGTACTCCATGCAGTCCTCGTACCATCGCTGCAATGTTTCTTCGCAGTGGTATGGTAGGTGAACATCGCTGATAACTGCGATACGCTCACCGTTGGGAATGACGTAGGGCAACCAGTCTTTCTTCTGTGTCGGTGGCAACTCATGGACAAATCCAGCTTTGCCGTTGTCACGGTAGCCCGACTTGTCTTTCGTATCCTTACGAGCCTTCTGACCATTGTTGCCACGCTTACGGCGAATAGCCGAACGTGCTTGCTCTAAGTCGTTGAAGAACCGTTTGTTCTCTTTGTAAAGTTGTTTAGCCAATGTTCGTGTGGCTACCTGTGGGAAGTTTGTAACAAGTTCGCTGATCTTGTCACGGATAGCTTCTGGGTAGTGATTAGACATATTAGTTAGTGTTCTCGCTTTCTAGTGTGGTAGGTTTAACAGTGATTGATTCGATGTTATCAGGGAAGTAGCGGTTGTCACCAGCTTTGAAACCCTTACGGATAATGTAAGACTTCATTGCGTTGGCTTGTTCTTCTGTCCCGTCAATTGTTACATAGTAGTTATTGTACTTTTTGCCTTCTAAGCAAACGACACACAGTGTCCATTTAGACGGTTGTGCATCCGATTCGTTTTCACTCATCGTGTCCTCTCTCTAAAAATGGTTAATCTTCTGGAATGTCACGGAGGTCTTGGTCGAAATCTCCCATTGACATCTTCTCTAACTTGCGGTTCTTACGAAGAACCTCAAGGACTCTGCGGTCGGTTGGTAAGTGGAACAGGTCAACAATGACCGCACCCTTTACCTTATCCATTCCAGTACGGTGAATCCTGTCCTCACTCTGTGAGCGAGCAGCGGGATTAAAGTCATTGGAATAGTAGACACAAGTGGTTGCGCCGGGTCTCCCTGCTTGTGGGCAGAGGGTCAGTGCAACACCACCGGACTTAGGGTGAGCGACGAAGGCGATTCGTCGTTCAGGGTTCTGAATCCAGTAATCCATAGGGTTGTCGAGTCTAACGCTTTCCGTAACTGGTGTCCCATCAGCATTAGGGTGACCAGTTAGTCGGTCGATCTTCCATCCACGACCGTCGACTCTCATAGTGTCCCAGCCCTCACGTTGACAGATACGTGTCACTCTGGTTAACGATGCAGTAAATCCTGCAAAGAAAACAATACGTTTCTGTTCTTCGTTCTGTGCAAGCAAGTCAACGACTGCCTGTTCTTTCGGACATGGAACTTCTCTAGCTACGCGCTTGATCTTGGGAACGAATGTCATTCCATCGCATGTTTCACACGGACAGGTTTCAGCAACTAGGTTGTCGACGAACGACTGGTCTAGCATACTGGTGTCCCTGATCGTGGCTTCTGGATTGGTCGGGTCTGTCCAGACCGTCTCTGTACCGTCTTCACAAGCAGGACACTTAACTGTGCCGTCCTCGACATTACGGTATTGGAAGCCATCGGATAACTCGCGAAGGTGAGTCAGTCCTGTGATTACATTCGGTGCTTGCGTTGTGATTGCCTTAGCAACTCGCAGCAACGATGGAGTTGGTTCACAAACAATCTCTTTGTAAACCTTGTCAGGTAGATCGAGACAATCTTTCTTGTGTACGATTGTCGCCAGACCCTTTAACCTGTCTTGTAATTCTGCAACTTCGTTCACTGACTTACTGTAGTGGTGAAGCTGTGTATCTGTATCTTGTTGGATCATCCCACCATCATCAGTCCAGTGGTGTCCTTCTTCGTACAACATTCCGCAAGTAGAACAACGGTCAGCGTTGTCCTTCCAAGCGACACGTGTGTTGAACGCTTGACCTGCAAGGTCGTCACGTAGGCGGTAGAAACCTAGCCGCTTCTCGAACGCACCTACGTTGCCTTCTTTAATAAATCCCGGCCACGCGATTTCAGCGGGAGACCACCAATCAGCAGGGGACTTAGGAGACGGCGTACCTGTCATCAGGATGACAAAGCCAGCACCTTCGTACTCTTGTCTGATTGCGTCCGCTAACTTCTGCGCACACTGGGTTCGTTGTGAGGTCGGTGTCTTTAGGTTCTGCGACTCGTCGAAGATAACTCCGATTGGTGCAGGGTCGCCGTTACGCCATGTTCGCATTTTACGAACCATTGCTTCGTAGTGCATCATCTCTGTGACCACGCCGTCCTCAAGACCCCACTTGCTGAACTCTTGTTTGATTCCGTACAAGCTGGACTTCGGACCCACCCACCACCAGCCTTTTGTTTGTGACTGCTTCATTACTGCGATAGCGGAAAGTGTCTTACCGACACCCATCTCCGCACCCCAGATTTGATAGTGGTAGGTTAGTGCTGTATTAGCCATCAAGCGTTGTTGAGACATTAGGTCAAAGTATCCGAAGTCTTCACTTCCGAACTTGGGGTAATCGTGTTCGATGATCTCTTTGTCAAAGTTCTCGAACGGGTTGTCACCTTGTAACCATGCGATCTGTACGCGGTTACGTTGACAGTCTGCTACTGACCAGATTTTACGCTTGTCGCCGTCGAGAAAACCGTGCCATTTAGCACCCTTCATCGCTTTGATGTCGTCTTTCAAAGCGAACGGCGATTTTAGAAACTCGATACGACCCTTCTCTGTGTAGTTCAAAGTCACTGGGGCTTTGTAACTACGCTTGGCCGTAGAGATTATGAATTTAGTTTCGACTTTCATGTATTTTCCTAGTAATGGTCATTTTGTAATTCGTCGCGAGGTTCATTCTAGCACACAGTAGACAGTCTGTCAAGGTTAATTTGTTAAATAATAACCAGAAAAACCATCAGTCGTGTTATTGTATGAACGTGGTGAGCCGAAAACATCGCTCATTCCGGCATTAGCGAACTGCTTGTGGCAGGTCAACCCCCATTCTTGGATTGTCGCTGATGCTATTCCCGCGTTGGCTATCGCCGTCATCCATGTTCGACCGTCACCGGCCATAATAACCCCTGTAATCCCTCGTTTGCAGGGTACTTGTTGCATCGCACAGACCAGTCCGTGGGGAAACCCACAGATATCTGCTGTCTCTATGTCGTTGGACACTACCAACATACCGAAATGACTCATACCCATTAGATGTTTAACCCTACGGGTGTCGTCATTTGGACTACAGAACGCACTGAATCGAGCAAGGGGTTGGAGCATATCGCTCAACGGTGACCCCTTCTTCTGCACGATTTGTGACGGGGCTTTACAACCCATCTGTATCGCTAGTGTATCAAACTTAGGAGAAAGGGTGGTCGAGCTAATTAGTTCTGCGTGTATCATCGGCTCTTTTCCTCCCAAATCGCATCTACCACGCCCCACTCAATCGCTTGTTCAGCGGTGAAGTAAGCATCGTGATTCTTTGCGGCCAGTTTGTCCCAAAAGTGTTTGGTCTTTGTAGTGTGTTTCACCAACAAGTCCGTCCAATCTGCTTCGATCTTCTGGTAATGTTGGTAGGTGTTTCTGATGTCGAACGACTTACCGTCGATCTCTGCCGACCATGCGTGTGTCAACAAGCTAGTGTGTCGTGTGATCCACCGGTTGCCTTCTGTACCTGCTGCCAATAATAGGACAGCAGAGGACATGATCTTGCCGTATCCGAACGTATGTACCGGACAGCGTAGTGTATTGATGATGTCGTACAAGGCCAGTGCTTCGTATACACTACCACCAAACGAGCTGATAAATAGTTCGATGGGTTTCTTCGGATCAATGGACTCCATCAGGTACAGACCTTTGACCAGAGGACTGACCGAGCAATCCTCAATGTCGTCGTCCAAGAACACACGTCTGTTGTTAACATCTACACCATACTCGAAGTATGCTGACACCCAGTCTTTGTCAATTCCTGTTGACATAGTTACTCCGTTACTTGAAAAATGGGTTGTAGATAATAACAGGCATGTTTGCCGCTGGACGGTTGACCTGTTGAACAGTCGTTGATGTTGTACCGCGACCATACAGTCGGGAGCCGGAAGTGGCAATCGTGTCGATACGGGTGATAACAGTCTCTCTCGGCTTCACACGCGCCCACTGACGGCGGTTATGCTCTTTAGCCCAGTAGTAGTACAGTTCTGACGGAAGCCTCACAGCTTCGTGGTGAGGAAGCTCAATGAACGGTGCAGACTTGCTGGCATATGGGTTGTATTCCTGCCCACTGGCGATGTTGTTGAACACCAACTGGGTCAACAACTGGAACATGATTGCGCAAATAAATACCACTGCTGCTGATTTGATTGTGTTCATTGTCTTTTGTCTTTCGTAATTGTGTTAGAAAAAGAACCCCGACCCGTTAAGATCGGGGTTCATACTTACTTATCCCTTGGAGGAAGGATTATCGTTTGCGGTTAGAAGCAGGTGCTTCTACAGTTTCAACGCCTTCTTCGCCTTCTGGCTTCATGAAGCGTTCGATCTCATTCTTGAGAGCTTCAGTGTCAGGTAGGTCGATCGCTGTTAAACATGCACTCGGCTTTGGAGCAAACCAGTTCCACTTGCCTTTGGTGATGTAATCACTGGCTAGTGTCATGGTCGGGAAGCTAGGTGTGCCATCTACCACGCTCGGTAGAAACTCATTGATCTTTCCAGATGCGTAGCGTCCAGATTTGTTACCCATGAACAACTCGTAGAACGATGAAGTGCTACGCTCGTACACTAGGTACGTCGGTCCGTAAGCACAACCGCTGTCTCGGGTGTTGTCTGCTGCGTCAACGATTCGCTTGAATTCGTTGTCACTCGGTGAGTTAGAAACGATGATGTTGTCGATGTCGCTCATGTCGATGGCCTTAGCCTTTCGAGCAATGACGAGCATGTCGACAGAGGTTCCGAGATCAAGGATGTCATCAGATGACTTAGGGATACCGAAGTGTCCGCCCTCGATGATGGTTCCAGATGCGCCTGACTTACCCTTAGAGTAGAGTTGCATACGCTGTAAGAAAGTAGACGAAGATGTCATCGCATCTAGTGCTTTGAGGTCGTCTGCTGTTTGTGTTGCTAGTACACCACCGTTGCCGAAAAGGTCGCCTAGTGATGATCCTGTTGATAGTTCTTTGCTTTCGCTCATAATAAAAATGCCTTCTGTTTTGTTTAAGTTAAAAATAGTCACGCTGTCTCTTAGTCTTTTACTTCATCGTCACCTCGTCTCTCTGCTAGTTTACGAATCTCTTTAAGTTCTTCGAAGCGTTGTCGGGCAATTATAGCTAGTCGATCCTTACCGGTTAGCTGGTGTCGTAGTTCCTTGACTTGGTTTTGCCGACCTTCTTCGTGTAGGTTAAGCACCCACTGCAATGTAATTATAGCACCTTCATAGGCTGTTGTCAAGCCTTTTCTGGTAATTATTTCAGAAATATTGTGCATCCTGTCCAGTTCAATCAAAAGCGAGTCCATTGATTGGAGCCTAGGCATTAAGGAAAAATCCTGCCTTTCTATTGCACGACCTTCCATCTTCTCCGACCGTTTGTGTGCGATGAACCGACCCACTGCCAGTTCAAACTCACGGGTCTTCATCTCGTCTGCCTTCTCTAAGAACTCATTCTGGTACTTGTGTAGGTTGATTCTAGCCAGTGCAACGCCTTTCGACAAGCATAGCTTACCACTGCTCACAGCTTCCTGTGCCTTCTCTGAGAGCTTCAATAGTTTTAACCTTCTACTGACCCATTGAGCCGACTTATTGACCTTAGCGGCTAACTCCGTGCGTGTGAGAGGGTCTCCGTTGGCTTCGTACAGACGTATCATATACTC
>PDMW01034141.1_pt1 | contig 14045 bp, 23 predicted proteins | sample 1515511 | NCBI WGS metagenome assembly PDMW01 (sample SAMN07343023, study PRJNA328102) | Marine metagenome, whole genome shotgun sequencing project. | biome: marine; feature: bay; material: water; isolation source: viruses from water sample < 0.22 micron filtered, nuclease treated, low... ... | reverse complement strand
CATTAACTTCTCATCTTCACCAAAGCAAGGGCGACCTTCAACAATCATCCCCGTTCGTTCCATAGCGGCCCGCATTTCATCAAGCCCCGTATTTTGTTCAATCTTCAACAGCACTGCGAATTGAGCGGGTGCTGGGCATTCTATGTTTTCCATATTTTTTTCCTCCATTTTTTAGGCCGACTGCTTCGTTTGTTTCGTCGGTTATTCCGACATGGGGGGGCGGTACTATATCAAGCCAGCGATGGGCTTGGTTGCCAGCCTCAGCCACCTTCGGGGGGACACCCGCCCAAATTGAAAATGCGCTGGGGAGAGAGTTCTGTGCATATCTATAAGTAAGTCTTAGCAGAAATACCTGCTCTCGCTATGGGAGAGAGAGAGATTTCGGCCCTCCACGGGCCGCAGGTAGTCCCGCCCCGAAGGGCGGGAATCGCTACCCACTGGTTGGCTTCAACGGCGGTCTGCCCGTCGTGCTTCTATCGCTTGGTTGATGGCATGGTCTACCGGCTTGCATTGAGGACAGGCTGGGGTTTTGCATAGGTCCATTTCAAGGAACGCAGTTCGGTAGGTGTCGGCCATCTCAACGCCTTGCTCCTCAAGGAACTGTTCAAGGGTGGCGAGGGCTTCAACCACTGACTGTTGAACCATGTCGTTTCGCTGTCGGTATTCGACCCGTTCGGAGTTGGTGCGCTCAAGTCGTGGTTCGACTTCGTTCGTCCACTTGAAGGAGGTTCCAACATGGGACCACTTTTGGGTTGACAGGTTGTAAGATTTGGCACTGCTGTAGGTCTTCTCCTTTCGGACGAATGAGCCGAAGCCGGTATGAACTGCTGGTCGAAGCATGGCGTACTTTGGTTGTCGGTCAAATTTGGTTGGTCGTGGTCCGTAGTTGCCGGCCTTGGTTCCAAGCAGTTCGGTGGGTAGGTTGTCGACCTGTTGGGATAGTGCTTCATATTGGGCTTGGCACTTAGCGATGAACTCACCTCCGGCATCGGCTTGGGTCATCTTGTCGGTTAGGCTTTGGGTTGGGAATTGGTGTCCGTCCATGCCCATCCCAAGGCATGGTCGTATATCAACATGGTGCTACTTCCGATTTGGTTTTTTGTTTTGGAGTATGCCCCCGTCCCTCCCCACATTAGAAAATGAAAATGCGCTGGGGAGAGAGTACACCTCTATAGTCTTAGGAACTCTCCCTCTTCCACGAGGGGCCTTGGGAGAGAGATTTCTCACTGCGTGAAACCCCAAATTCAACGCCTCCGGCCATGGTCCGGCCACGGCGTGACCGCTTATGAATCCCTATGTCTGATGGGGCTAAACGCTGTACTGCGAGGCCGCCGGCCCCTCTCAACCACCGAATGTGCTTTTTTGGGCCGTTTGGGCACTTTCGGCCACTTGTCCGGTCCTTATTTTCTTGTGAGCCGACGACCCTATCATGATAGGGTCAGGCTCTCAGTACAGCGTTTTTTGGACCGACAGGTTTAAGGGTCGAGGGTCTATGTTCACTTTGCTTGGGAAGTACCGACCCGAGCCGAAGAAACACAGGCCCTCAGCAATGGGATGCGGCGGCGCATCCTAATGGGGGACAACAGCGAGATGCTGTGGGTAGCCAGAACACCGGCGCACATGGCAATAGAAGCACGGACTCACCAAAGTTCACAACCGAAACGACAGCCGGTCAAAGGCAGTTCCGAAAGACTCGGGGCTCGGGGATACACGAAGATTCCTTGTTAGAGGTGTGACGGAGGTCGATAACTCACAGACATTCGCAAAGTACGGATAATCACCAGAAATGCAAGCGGGAGTGGCTAAAATAACAAAGCCGTAAGAACATCGTAAAGATGGCACCGCATTCTTCCGATGGCACAATGTGCCGGGGTACAGAAGAGTGCCTCAAGATAAACCGACTATGGGAGCCACTGATTCGCAGTGGCAAGTACTCAGAAATCAACCTATCTCTTGAGTGCAATAGATACGCAATGCTTGAGTCGGGCCTGAAGCAGGGACTGAGCCGCGAAAGTGGCACGAGGGTGAGGCGGGCGTAGATTGTTGAACATTCGATGCTGTAGCAGTGACAAGCACTGTGGGACTTAGGTTAAGTCGCCCGTAGCGGATGAGGCAAGCACCTCACTCGGACCAGACCACCGGAAGCGAGCCTCATCTGCGAACATTCGTTCTTTCATCCATCAACCTGTGATGAGCACGGTGGGGCGGAGTAGCCGCTGGCCTTGAGCCACCACCGACACGCCAAAGTGTCGGTAGGCGTTGATACCGCTCCACCACTTCCTATTCACCAGCAGGGTCTGCTACAAACAATCCGAGGCTTGTACCCTCACCCTGCATCAACGGACACTGACCGACCAAAGACAGGCTGGGCTCTCGTGCAGATGAGCAACTGACCAGCGTTCCTAAAGGCAACGGAACACCCCAAAAATGGAGGACAAAAATATGCAAAACGAAACAATGATGAATGCAGCAGACGGACTCGGACTCGTCGCCGCGATGCTGTGGGTAGTAATACTCATGGCCTCGGTGATGGTGTCTGCAACCGTCCAGCGAAAGAACGAACGAAAGCAGTACGCCCAAGTGGGTGGTACCAAGATGTATGGCGTGGGCCTCGAAATCGAGGCAATCCGCAATGCCCATGCAGAAGAAGCACCAAACCAGAAGATTGCTGTGTGGCTTAATCACCGCAAAGCAGTTGACTCGCCCAGCGTTTTCAGACGCTTCACCGAGTTCCTTCTGGCGAAAAATGCCAATGCACGGCGAACCCGTGCGGCAAAGCGTGCCTATCTGCGTGACCAACGCCGCTCAGACCCAACAGCCAACCATGAGTTCGGCTCGTCTGAGTGGATGTCGGGGCAAACAACCGCTGGCCTAACCCGTGTCACCACGGATGGCTCACTATCAAACGGCGGCTTCGAGGTCGTTTCTCCCCCCCTCGCACCAGAACAGGTGCGTGCGTGGGTCATGGAAACAGCCGAGCCATTGCGAGCAATCGCTACCATCAACACGAGTACCGGACTACACGCCCACATCGCACTACGAAAACCGAGTGAAACATTCGGTCGAGATGGTGTCATGGATGGCTACGAGGCACGGAATATCAGTGCCCGTACAGCGTGGGCTTGGTCATACTTCTGGCCAAGCATGAAGATGATGTTCCCCGTGTCACGGTGGGACAACAACTACGCCCGCTGGAACGACCTGTGTGCACAGTACCCACACGACAAACACACGCAACGACTCTACGACCACGAAAGCGAAGAGTACCAAATCGTGGAAGTGTCGGGTACCCAGCACTACGAGGTTTTGTTTGACCAACATTCAACCCATGGGCGCTACCAGCACTTGAACCTACAGTCGATGTTCAGCCGTGGCTTCGGGACCATCGAGTTCCGGGCACACCAAGGCACACTCAGCCCAATGAAAATTGTGCGCTGGGTCGAGTTCTGTACTCGATTCGTCGCCGCTTGCGAAGACGAAGTGAACTACCTTGGCATCGACCAGTACGAGCAATCTATGGAAGGACTGTGGTCCTTCATGGACCTTGAGGCAGACCATCACCTCTCGGACTACTACACCAAGCGCATCCAAGCAATCCACTACGGCGGTCAAAACAACCCACCGTGCCCGGATTGTGGCAGTGTCAGATGTGTTCATGGAGATGTGTGCCATCGGGTGATTAACCGTGAAGAAGCAATCAACTCATTCGCAGAAGTGCGTTCGAGTCAAAGCCTCGATGTACGAAGAACCCACCTGCGGTGCATGGGCTCGGACTGTGAAGAGCGGTTCCCTGCTCGTGACCTTTGCCAACACAACGGCATTGAGTACATGCACTTCAGCAACATAGTCATGGCTGAGGCAGAACACAACGGTGTCTACCTCGAACCCGGCTTGCTTCTCAACGACTTGGACATGAGTTGTCCATACTGTGGTCAAGACCAGCAGTGGGAACTGAACCGCGTCGGCTTCGAGAGCACCTACCAAATGGGTGCACTCGCAGTGTTCATGCTCGGCCTTGCGGTCACAGCACCTCTCGTGGGTGCAGTGGCACTATTGGTCGGGTGTGGCATCGGTGCAATCCACTCGGGTTCAGTCAAAGGCAACAACGCCAAGCGTGCAACCGGACGACTTTTCACCGGCCTCGCAAGCCGTGGAGGTCAAGCATCCGGTGCAGCGTGGTTCAACAGCGATGCCAAAGGCAGTGTGTGGCGACTCAAGGAACCAGTGTCCAGCGTCGCCCTTGCCAACCGTGTGCTCAAGTACTTCACCAAGAAGACGGTGTGGATGATGATGCACACACGCTTTGCTACCCACGGAGTCAATGATGCCGACAACGCACACCCCCACATGGGCCCACAAGAAAAGGTCCATTTGGTACACAACGGTGTCGTGCACAACTACGAGGCGGCTTGGACAAGGCTTGCGATTCCACCAACAGGACCGGTGGACAGCCAAGCAGTGGCCGCGTGCCTTGAAATCGGTGGCATCGAGAAGGTGGTCGAACTGTGTGAGGGTTCAATGTCCCTCATCTGGTCAGACAACCGTGACCCGTCCGGCACACTCAAGTTCTGGACTAACGGTGGCAACCCGCTACACGCTGGTCGACTCGACACCAAGAACGGTATCGTGGTCATTGGCTCAACCAAGAAGCATCTCCAAGATGCCTACGGGAAGCGCCTCAAGACCGAGTGGGCCTGTACCATTGGTCGTGAATACACGGTGACTCCGAAAGGGACCATCGAACATCGCGACATCGACGGCAGTGCAGAAACAGCCGGAGTCTACTACGATTGGCGCACATACGCCACCAAGGTGACACCAGCCAAAGCAACCGGCGACGGTGACACCTGTGGACTCACCCCGAACACGGCGTGGGTATTGGCGCGGTACGATTGGAACGACATGCGGCTTAACGATGCGATAGACGCAGCATACAACGACATGCTGAGTCCGTCGTGGAATACAAAGCAAGCGTCATACTTCCAGTCATGGGAGCCACAAGGCGACTACCACGGCTTCGACGGGCAATCACACATCGGTGTCCGTCCAGACGGGACCAAGTACGACATCCCGCTCAAGTGGAGCAACGGTCGACCAGTCGAACCAGACTACTGTAGCGACACCATGGTCATGGTCCTAACAGGCCAGTTCGACCCGGCAAACAACGACGAGCCAGACTACCCGATAACGGTACTCAACGAGTTCGACGATGAGTGGTACAACATGATTGGCGACAAACTTGTCGGCGATTGGTACCATTGGTGATACACGCTTTCGTTCGTGACAACCCCTAACAACTGTTAGGGCCTACTCTTGCGACGCAAGAGGTGCTTACGGGGACGGTGGGGGACAAGTGCCCCCATCCTCCCCACCCCCCTTACATTCCAGCCTTCGGGCATTCCAATTCCACCACAGGAAAGGAGGTGAAACAAATATGGACAAATATACAATGCAAGTGATGCAAGTGTACGACGCACTCGTCGTCGCACACATAACACTACTTGACGAGATAATGGACACCGCAACCAGCGACGAAGCACGCCGATGTGCAACCAAAGCCAGCGAGCAAATCTGCTCGACTGTGTATCACATGATACACGACACTGGCGTGGAGTACATCCACAACCCGAGAACCGCCCTCATCACTGAGGCCACCCTTCGGGCAATGGAGCGAGCAGTGTTCCCATCACCAGTAGGTGGGTACACACGCTTCGGCCTGTACCCCACCAATTGATTCTCGTCAAGCGGTCCAGATACACAGGGGGAGTCGCAGACAGACCCCATTCCCGCAAGGGTAGCCGGACCCCTCCCGCTTCGGCGGGAGGTGGTCCCCACACTCCTTTCACGAATCATAGTCCCACACAGGACAGGAGGTACGGAAATGCAGATGACACTTGGTCACTTTGGATTTGCCGACGAGGACGGTAAGCCATTATAGACATGGTAATATGCTAACGCGCACACCCCTGTACACACCCCATAAAAGGAGGGTTTGGAACACCGAGTGACACCCACTCCCCGGAGGCTGGCCGGGACACCAACAGCCACCCTCATCACAGCGAAAGACGAACAGACAGTAGTACCTCCCGTCGTGGGGAGTGATAAGACGCATGGCCGGAGGCTATGGCGTTTTTTTTACGCTGTTATTTTTTTTCGGGGGATTCTATAGTCTTAAGACTAATCAAGACCGCCCGTGCACATAGGGAGAGCGTTTTTCGGTCGCCCAAAAACCCAAGTCCTCGTGTGCGGGCACATACGGGCGTGCGTAGGTATCATCAGCAGTGGTTTCCGGTCCAATCGCCCTTTTGTAGTCTTAAGACTGAGGGATATGTGCACACGCATTAGGGAGAGAGCCCTTTCCACCCAGAAAAGTCCAAGTGAATGCAGATTTCGTGCTATATATGGCAAAATGCCCCGCTTTCCGGCATAATTCCAATGATTTGTGCAAAAATGCGGCGATTTGTGAGTATGTGGGTAGGCTTACAGGCTCACTCACGCACATGAGGCCCACTTGCACACACGAAACCTTCTTAAACGCACGCTCGTACACGCACACACTCGCCCCTGCCTCATGTACACGCACATGAGTGGTTCGGATTCCGGTCGTTCATGTCGGCCTCACGCCGATATTCGGGGATAACTATGTTAAGTACCAAATGACGAACGCCATCTTGATATACCGGCGACCTGCAATTTCACTTCGATGCAACAGGAAACAGACATCTATGCCTCGGAGAAGGCTTACCTTGCGGAGGGCAATGCCGCCCTCTACAAGGCTTGGTCCGAAGACGAGTACACCAGCGAGGGGCTTGAGCCCCGATATTTTGTGAGCCATTTCACCTGCTTGAACCTGCACCCGGACGGCCAACCGCACGAAACACCGCTTTACCGCTTCGGTGGGGATGGAATTTGGTGCCAACACTGCGGTCCCGTGGGCAAGCCCGTGAAGACCACGAACAAGAAGCAGTTCTTCCGTGCAGTTCCAGCAAGCCCTGCGGAGGATTCCTTCGCATATTACAGCGGCTACACGCTCGAATGGACGCTTGCGGATTGGACCGAAGTGAAGATGGCAGTAGACTACGGAGATGAACTTTGATGCCACGGATGCCAGTGTACCACCGCTTCCGCTCGGCCCTGAGATTCCCTAATGGTCAGCGTCCAACCCGAAGGCAACCCATGCTCGACTATGCACCCGTGGTGGTGTATGCCTACCGGCGCACGAACAAGCACACCTGCGAGGTGGAGGTCATCAATGATGGCTTCATGGGCCTGTTCCTACTCAGAAAAATCGAGGTGGTCGAATGAGCCCACGCAGACCTGCATACAAGCAGTTCCGGCCCTACACGCCGCCCTTTGGTGACACCGGAGATACACCTCATGACCCTCGCATAGACATCTATGCCCGCCGGCAAATATCCGAGCGTGTGTGGGTGCGTGAGTGGCTCGACTTCTCCAAAATCGAGGTGGTCAAATGAGCAACGCATTCACCGCTGATAGAGAGCGTCAAGTATATATGGGGGATGCCACCCATAGGAAATCAACGGCAAACAAACCGAAACAAGGAGAAAAAAATATGAATATGCAAGAAATGAGAACGATGATACACGAAAAATTTGATGAGATTTCACACACACTCATCGAAGATTACCCGACCGGCAAGGCACACACCACCACAGGTGAGAAGATGTGCTGGATGGATGGCTTCGTAGAAGCCCTCGAATGGATTTTGAGCGAGGTGGGCGAATGAGCGTAGCAGTAGACAGTACCGTCTTTACGGATTGCCCGTACTGCAAGGCCGAAAATAACGCAGTGGACCTATGGGATGCCAGCATCGAGTCATTCGATGGCGACCAAGTGACAATGCGAGCCGAGGTATCATGCGAGTCATGTGGGCGTTCTCACAGCATGATATGGTACTCAACCATTCACTCGACGGAGGTGGAAGAATGATTGAACACAAAGTGACCATTGACACCGTGAACCTCGCCTCGGTTGAGCGTACCCTCAAGCGTCTTGCTCGAGCGTTTGCCATGCGTGGCAAGGCGTTCTCGTGGAGCCTTGGCGAACCAGCATTGACCCAATTCAAGAACCCTCGAGGGCGTGTGTACTATGTGCAGCAAGCCCTGCTCACAGTGGTGTGCGAAGAGTTCGAGAACGCATGGACCGTGCTGGCCAAGATTCAGCCGGTGGACATCAACCAAGCAGCGCACGGGCAGCCCGTGATTTTCAGCCCCAACCCGACCATCGAGGACACACTCACGCCCCCGCACAAGTTCACTGACCACTGCGACCACTGCACAAGTGGCAAGCGTGGACGGCAGACCGTGTACACAGTCACGGATGGCTCCGCAGTCAAGCAAGTGGGCACAGCCTGTCTACTCGAGTACACAGGCATCACACCCGAGATGGCCGAATCTTGGCTCAAGTTGAAGGGCAACAGTCGCATTGATTGGGCCAACAACACCGGTGAGCGCAACAAGCGACAGCACCCAAACATGAGCCTCACGAACATGGCCGTAGCCCTCGCCCTGTATGCGAACACGCATGGCAAGTACCGAAGCAACATTGGCCGGTGGATATTCAACTCATGGGCACACGCAGTACCCACAGGCAACGGATGGGGCGAGGTGGGGTACTGGCACCCCGAAACCAAGAAGTTGGTCGTTATCGAGAAGATACACGGCATCGAGGGGTATGGTACTTTCTTCGGTCAGCCCGACGAACTACCTCAAGTGAGCGAGGCAGTGTGGAACACTGCACAGGACATCATCAAGTACATGACTGACCTGCCCGGAGTCAACAACTTCGAGCACAACCTTCGCACCATCGCTAAGGCCCATGTAGTGACTAACAAAACCGCTGGCTACGCTGGTGGTGCACTCGCTGGCTGGCTCAAGCGTAAGCCCAAGGCCGCACCCAAACCCATGCCTACAGTCACGAGCGAGTGGCTGGGCAAGGTGGGCGAGCGTATGACCGTGCTCCCGTGCAAGGTCACATTCGTGCGCCGTATCGAAACCATGTACGGCATCAGCACACTGACCAAGTTCATTGACCTCAAGGGCAACCAACTCGTGTGGTTCCGTAGTGGGGACAGGAACGACCTCATCAAGGGCCAAATCATTGGCCTCACAGCAACCGTCAAGAAGCATGACTCGTACAAGGACACGAAGCAAACGACCGTGACACGAGGCAAGATTGACACGAAGCCCGAATGGGGCGAAGGGTGGGAGCAAGATTGATATACGAGCGACCCCTAATTGAAACGAAAATGGAGGAATATCAGTGAGATACACAAACCTAACAGAACAAGAGCGAAACGGTGTGCTAAAGCGGCACATCGTCGAAACCACAGAACGAGTGACCTCGTACCACACGGTATGGGGTGGCACGAAGAAGGCGGCGAAGGAAGCCGTTTGGAACGGCGATGTCATGCCCGACGACGACCACAGGGAATACGACATACCCACGCAACCCAAAATCACACGCACCGAGCAGTGGATTGCCTGTAAGAACTACGGCAAAGTGTCAGGACGAACGACCCGAGGCTTCGACGGAAAACCTCGAACGGTGGCACACAGAAAGTGCCAAGACCTCATAGAAGTGCCTACTCGGACCGTTCGATTGGATAACCGATTTTACCCTATGATGCCCGAAGAACAAGCCGCATGGATAGCCCGCAACAAGGGCGTTGCCCTGTGTGCAGTGTGTCTAAGCCGGAAAGTTGATGAGCGATATGTGGAGGTGGGCGAATGAGTGGCGAAACCGACCGACTCGACATGACCGAGGACTCATGGGTGAACATGGTGAGTTCATGGGGAGCCACCAAGCCGGAGAAGCGTACCATGCGCTACACAGCATGGGCTCGTGGTACTCGTGGTGGATTTGAAATCTACGACACCGAGGACAGCGAGCGATACTACTCCGAAGGCGGGCTGTGGTTCGGTTCGGACGACTACCTGTTCGACTACGACGGCATCTATTCCCTGCCCATCCAAATCGTCTTGTGGCTGGACACGCTTGGGCGCATAAGCCCAAGTGAGAACGACTTTCACCGACGAGCAATCATCGAGGAATTGGGGGTGGACGCATGACTACACCTGCACGACTCCGCCGAGTGATGATGGACCTTAGACCCACACCCGAGCAGTACAAGCGTATGCTACACATGATTCTCGCCCACAGTACCAACGACGACGACAAGGCATGGGCCGAGCAAACGCTGGAGGCGATGAAATGAGGCCCGACTTGGTACTACCTAAAGCCAAGGCTGGTCCGTGGACCCCACAAGAAATCGAAGATGCACTCACGGGTGCATGGCAGATACTCGAACTGTTGCATCACGAGATGTACCTCTCGGGGCGTGCCAACGAGTACTCCGTGGACGAACTCGATTGGATGCACGACAACATGGGTGCGGCCATATTCCGCATCAAGCAGATGAGTATGCTGACCGGTGATGTGAACCCCTTTGGAGGGCGCAAACAATGAGCAGTCCTACGGACTGGTATGATACCACCGACCAACAAGAATATATAGGGGCACCCTCCCTAAGTACAAATGGGAACAACCCAAACGGAGCAAATAACATGAAACGAAATGTGAACACCGACGAAGCGACCGCCCTCTTTGAGAGCGTGACATCTAACAAACCAACCCCCGTGGTGGGCCTATGGGTCAACCGCATTCTCGACCTTCTGGACGAGAAGATGGCCATGGGTGCCGACATGACAAGTGCCGACACCCTCGAGGCCGTATATCAACTGTGTGCAGAAGATGAGCACCTGCTTGGCTACATCCTCGGTGACGGCTCCGGCTGGCACCTTGAAGAGGTATGGAACTCACTTTACACGAGCCATGAACCAACGGCCTACGACTTCTTGGCTGAGTACGCAACCGAAATTGCAGTGGCAATCATGGCTGAGTACATCTTGTATGTGCAAGCAAAATCTTTGGAGGTGATGGCTTGAGCGAACAGCGACTTTCAACCACCCAAAACCGACAAGTCATTCGAGGTAGCGGTACCGTCATGCAGTGGTACGGTTTTTATCACACCAAGCGTGATACACGCCGACCGAAGACATGGGTGCTGTCGCATAATGGGGAGGTTGTCGATAAGATGCCGCATTGGGAAGACACCTACACCACTGAGGACGGGCAAGAAAAGCGTATTCAGTACAAAACCCACGAAGAGTGGGGCATGGAGTACTACAAGGACTTGATGAAGAAGTTCTTGGCAGAAGACACCAACCCAGATAGCACCACACTGCTTACTGCGACAAGAAACGCAATCAAGTATGTGCTTAGGAACGAGTCATACAAGTGGATGGCATCGAAGGCCCGACTTGTGCCGGTACTTTTGGCGACCAAGACACAAAATGTGCGCCAAGACAGCAATGTGAGCCTATACACCCTCAAAACAGGCTACGACGAGTACACCCGCTTGAGTTCCTTCGGGTGGTTGGATTCGTGGAGGCACCGGCACTTCGTCGACAAGGAATTGGCGACTGAGTACGCCTACTTCATACGAAACAATGAGCAACTCATTGACCTGTGTGAAGCGAAATTGAAGGCAATCGACATGGACAGACAGCACAAGCATAGGGTGCAAATGTTCGGCGCAAGGCAGCGTGACCTCGAACAAGCGCAGAAGGCTCTCGACGAGCACATCAACAGCATGGATGAACTCACGGCCAAGTGGGAGGCGCAAAACGAGTGGATGGCGGCCAAGCCCGAGCACCTCACCGGCATCACCAAGAATTGGCAGTACTTCACCATCAATGGTGCCGTGACCCAAGACCCACAGGTAAGGAAGGCGAACCTCGAACGGTCTTTGAAGATTAGCGCCGAGCGAGTCGAGTCGATGCGTGAGAGCATCGAGCAGTGGAACAGCGTGCATGGGGTGGATGAATGAGCAACCGCAAGCACGATGAGATACACACGATGATTGATGATGCGCTGGGGCTCAAGGAACGCTGGTACATCGGTATGCGTGAGGCAACCACACGGAGCGAACGAGCGGAGGCCGTGCGGAACTACAACGCACTGCGTGGTGTTATCAAGGCACTGCGTTGGGCGTACTTCGGTGGCGAGTCACCGCTGAATTGATATAGGGGGAACCGCTAATGACAAACATGGACCCTTACAGAATACAGTTCGCCAACGGCTACATCGAAGTCGAAGAACGCAAATCGCCCAACGGAACATTGGAGGCCAAGTGCACCTTGCACACGACATATTCCCTGTCGTTCCTCTATAATGAGGTGGAGGCTTGGGCGGCACATAACAACTACACACACACCAAGATGCTCATGCGAGATGGAGTCCCGTACTTCATTGCATGGGTGTCACCCTCACAGGAGGAACAACAATGAAAAAATACGAAGAATACCTAAACGAGCAATATACCCCGCTAACACGGGATGAACTAACGAAATACGAAGAAGTCACCAACGCTCTCGGCGGCCAAAGACTCAAGCCCGACGCTGGCTTGGGTGTGGGGAGCGACACCGTGAATATGCAAACCTTCTCACGGGCACTGCTCGATGAAATCATGTTCTTGCGGTCACAGATGGCAGTCGCCTACGAGTACATCGGACGCAAAGCGCCGTTGCCCTCACCCAAGCGATACCGCACCGTCATGCACCATGCGACACGCATCCGTACAGAAGAACGGGAGGCGGGCCAATGAACTCGATGCCGATGTGGGAAATGCTCTCACGCATGGAGCCGGGCACCAATGTCAAGGTACACGCTCGTGAGCGAGCCAAGTATTGGCGTGGTCGTATGAAGGAGGTGGAGCGATGGGTCGAGCGTAGCAAGTCTATCACTAAACCGATGGTGTACGAGGCGGCTGACAAGGCAAGCCAATTCCAAGCGGAAGCCGAGCGTTGGGATGAACTTGCTCGGTGCGTGCGCCGAGTGTCTGGTAAGTGGGTGATTGTATGAATCCAACACTCAAGGCACTGATGGACACCACAGATGTGCTCATCGACGCAATCAAGTGCATACGAGCACTCGAGTACGATGGGGTGGCTGACATTCTCACCAAGCGAATGTTGGATGCACAGAAACATATATATGGGGGCGACCCCCAAAACCAAAATGGAGGCAACACACAATGACCAACCGAATAACGAAATACTTTGTGAAGCGAGTACTGGCATCGAAGAAATTGATGCTGTGCCCACTGTGCGACGACGCAGTGATACCGAACGACAATGAGCGAGCGTGCTACCACTGCACACTCGACGCATCATGGGGGGTGACTGCATGAATATCAAATGCACTACTGCTGATTGCCATACTGAATTGATAGCAATACACCGATGGCATGAGGTCGTCGGTGGCAAGGTTGAGTTCTGGTCTTGTCCTAATTGCCCCACCGAGATTGTCATTTTCGAGGTGACAGCATGACCGACGAACAGTGCTCTATCTGCGAATTGGGCGAGGACACCGCATACGGTGACTCGTACATCTGCCCGTGTTGCGAGAAGGAACTCGAGGTCGATGCCGCAGACCGATACGCTTCGAGGTGGGACTAATGAACATCTTCGTACTTGACGACGACCCTACCGTTGCGGCTCACATGATGTGCGACAAGCACATTCCGAAAATGGCAGTCGAGAGCGCACAGATGATGGCATCAGCCCTGCGCCGACACGGTGCGACTGATGAGCAGATGCCCCTCACCAAAGCGGGCAAGCCCTACAAGGGCGGCTACGCTCACCACCCATGCACAGTGTGGGCTGGCGATTCTATGGGCAATTATCAGTGGCTTGCCAACCATGCTATCGCACTGTGTATAGAATACAACATTCGATTCGGGAAAACCCATGCTTGCGAAGCACCGATTATGAAAATGGATTCGATGGATGTGTTCATCAAACCACATCACGGAAGAATGACACCATTCGCATTGGCTATGCCCGACGAGTACCGTGATGCAGATGCGGTCAAGGCATACCGAGCATACTACCATTCCAAGCAGTTCGCCAAGTGGGACAAGGGTACACCTGTCCCCGACTGGTGGCAAGGCGTGGAGGTGA
>PDMW01007770.1_pt1 | contig 14055 bp, 30 predicted proteins | sample 1515511 | NCBI WGS metagenome assembly PDMW01 (sample SAMN07343023, study PRJNA328102) | Marine metagenome, whole genome shotgun sequencing project. | biome: marine; feature: bay; material: water; isolation source: viruses from water sample < 0.22 micron filtered, nuclease treated, low... ... | reverse complement strand
ATTGATTGATACCATCCCCATTTGCTTCCAAATGATCCTTCAGCTCCTGATCCTCCATCAACTCCTTGGTTAAAGAGTCCGCTAAATATGCCGACAAAACGTTCCCTAAACGATAAAAAAAAACAATCGCACCTAAAGCTACGTTTACAGGTGAATCCTTCATTATCTCCGCATACTTATCTGTACCTTCATAGCCCTCTATTAAATACAAATCCCCTTTACGGAAGGTTATAGGTCTATACAATACAGCCATAGCTTTATGCATATTATCCCAATCCCCAATATAATTATCTAAGTCAATAAACTCCCCTAGTGTTATATCATCTAACTTTGGTATAAAACCAAACGTTACACTGTCACCTTTAGGGTCTGTTAAAGTAAAGTCTCTTTGTAGAGGCGTACTCTCTTTAAATATCTCTACAATATGATTTATGATAAAACTAAATTTAGCCAAAGGTAAATTATAAGCCTGTTTCATAGTTACCCCACAAAATATCTCTAGCACCTTCAGATTCATAAACTCCATATCGTCAGTCTCTTCCTTACCCTCCATAACTTTAAGATACTTCTGGTACTGTTGTAGTGTGATAGCGGAAAGGTCTTTTGGTATTTCTAGTGTAAATTTCTGACTCATACCTATATAACTAAACAACAACCGTTTTGTATTATAACCGAAAATAAAACACTTTCACTAAAAGTCAGTTATATCTACAGATAACCAATAGACCACAATAAGTGGGCTATTAAATCTATAGTAAACTATATCTTTAGAAAAATCTAGGTTATCATAAACCCCAAGTCAGGAAAGCCCTAACTATATTCTTTTCTCAAATTCCCCTTCTATTTAAATTATTATTACTATATTTGAAACGCATCCTCATATGTGGTGCGTTTTATTAGATTTTAGTTTTTATAGTTAATTGATTAGACCCTCCTTGGATATTAGGAGGGTTTTTTCGTTTACCCCAAAAGTGTTTGATTTTCCAAAACCTGATACCCCACCCCCACCAAAACTCATTTTACGTCCATTTAAGCAATCAAGCCCCCAAATGGACCTTAGGTATTAAATTAATCTAAAAGTCTCTTAGAAAGGCTGTGAGAGGGCTTAAAAAGAGGGTGAAAAAGGGAGAAGGGAGCATATCCAACAAAATCAACTTATCTGTGAATCAACAAATTGAGTTTAAAATAAATTCAAAAAAATACCCCTGAAGAAATTAATCTTCAAGGGTATCCAAACAAAACAAAAAAAGTATTTTAGTTATCTTCAATAAGTTTTAAATATTCTTCTAAACTTATTCGTTTATTCAATCCATTCATATTAGATAAAAAGTACTTATTATCTATTTCAACAGAATAGAAGGTCTCTGTTAGTTTCTTAATGTGTTTCATCCCAATCACTTTTGAGTATTATTGTGGTCTCTATATTGCTATCATAATCTTGATAAATTTGCTCTAAATTCTGTGCAACATTTTTAATTTCGTCTATCCTTAAACCGTGGGGGTTTGTTTCTTCATTAAAATTAATAGTCTGCACAATTGCCCCCGCTTTACTTATTAATATTGTTGCTTTACCACAGTGGTCAAGCTCCCAATTTAAACGCCTGTATTCGGTATCTTTTTGTTTTATTATTTCTTTTAATTCCTTTGCTCTTGCTTTGAACTTATCTTTTAATTCTTTGGTTTTGTTAAGCTCCCATAATAGCTCTGTATAGTTATCCTTTAAAGTACTCATTATATTATTGTTTTTAGTTGTTTAGTTAATATATCTTTTTTACTTTCTATTACAAATCCACTTTTATCTTTCTTTGCATCCCCTTTTGCTTTTAATCCTAGCACTACATTAGTATTGTATATCATTTCAAGATCTGACTTATCCCCGTCAATAACTTTATAGCCCCTCCAAAAATTAGGTAAGTTATTAGAAAAAACCGCAGCAACATTACCCCCCATATTAAGCACCGCAATAGCTACGCTTTCGTTTATTTCGGAGCGGGAAAAAGTCACAAAATAGTTAGGGTGATTAAGATACTTTTTAATCTTACCTATCAATTTAGTATAGTCATAAAACGTTGCAACGTCTTTCAAGGTGCTAATATCTAAACCCGCATATTTTTGCAGCAAGTAAACAAAATCTAAATCACTAGTCCCGTTAAGCCTAAACGCTATCTTAATCCCTTTCTTTTTAGCTTTTGTATATTCTCTTAAAATTTCAGTAGCTAACTTTTTAATAAATAAACTTTTGTTACTTATATAAAAATTTGTTTTGTTTATTCTCGATTGTTGGACATTCGAAAACTTTCCACGTCCAGCGGAATAAAGGCAAGCAGCGATACAACCATTTGAGGCAGCCGGGCAAATATTAACCCCTTTTGCGTTTTGTTTGTGGGGGGCTAGATATAGTATAAAAGTTTCAATATCATTCTTTACCGTTTTGGCATTCGTTATTCCTTTGCTTAATAAGTTTTTTGGTATAGTATAATTTTCCATTTTATAAATATTTTTTAATTTGCGATAACACCTCTTCGAATTGTTCTTCATTTTCTGTTGCTTCATCAATATGGCTGTAAATTGAGTCCACAATATTTGAAGCAATAATTTTGGCTATTTCTCTATTTTTCATTTTAATATAATTTTATTCAGTTCATTAATTTTATTAATACTTTCGTTAATTATAATATCGTTTATAAAATACTTTTGCCCTTTTATAGTAACACTTATAAGAGTAGATAAATTTATAAAACGATAATCTTTAACTTTTAGATCGTATACTGGGAGCAAGTTTCTTGCTATTGGATCAAAAGAAAGCCCTTTGCCATTAGTAAACTTTTTTACATTAGTACGGCAATTCATTAAACGCCTTGATCCATCTTTCTTGATAAACTCAGCTGTAAATATTTTCCCGCTGGTTATTTCCTTGAATAGTTTTTCTTTACTTATTTCGTTTTGACGGCTTGTAATTTCTTTAAATAATTGTTCTTTGTTCATTTCTTTGGTTTTTAATTGGTTAAATAATAGCTCTTATAATTTGCCCAATAATATAGGCTAAAAATAAAAGCGTAAATAATAAAGTAAATTGATTAAGTAGTTTTAATAGTTTCATTTTGTTTTGTTTTATTGGTTAAACTTATTCAAATATACAAATAATTTAATAACTAACAATTAATTAACAATTTATTTTTAATCGTAAAGATATAATTAAGGTACGCGCGTACAATATTCTTTTTTATTACACAAGGGAAATGAAACTTTTTTTACCTATCAATTATATCTTTTTTTGTATTACTAATAAAAACAACGTGAAAGCTATTTTAAGACGTTTTAAGAGACTCTATACCTTTTTTGGTATAACCCTACATAAAACAAATTTGAGGGGCTTAAAAGGGTTACTTTTAAAATGCAATCAAACAGGGGAAAAGGGGGTACTGCGTTTAAGAATTTACCTACTGCGTTTAAGAATCTGGGTACTGCGTTTAAGAACCTACTGCGTTCAAGAATATATTTTTAAATTACAACCCTACTGCGTTTAATAATTTACCCACTGCGTTTAAGAAAATATTTTATCTGATAACGTAAGTTCCTTTATTTATATTCTTTAAGTAATACTGAATACCATACCTCATACTATCCATATGGTGATTCCATTTATCAATAGGTCTTTCATTCCTACTGTGCCAAACGTAATTGTTAAGCTCCTTAATAAGTTCTGTAGATTCAGGATCAACAACTAAATCGTAATCCTGTATCAAGGCTATACCAGTTAGTATACTACCTTGCTTCTTTATTGTAGGTTTAATATTACAATATATTTTCAGTTCCTGTATAAGCCTAGGTTCTGCACTATCGCATATAATAAGCTCCTCACCTGCATACCTCCTATTCAACTCGCCTATCTCTTTTGTAGATAGACCTACCTTACAGTACTGTGTCTTTAGATATATCTTCTTCCTTTCCTTATCTATAGACATCTTCAAAAGAACCGTAGGATCGACTGAAAACCCAAAATCCTGCCCATATATATAAGGAAGGTATTCGTTGAAAGGTCCAACATCCCATCTCGTAAAAACAACTCCCTCTGCCTTATCTAACCAACCACCTAGTATCTGGTGATTATACCTATCAGGCCTACGTCTACGAATATCTTCTATCTGCTCCAGGAAAGAGTCTGACAGGTGATCTAAGTTATCCTTAAAGGTAGTGTGTATATAAGTTACATTATCCTTCCAACCATTATAACCTCCATTAATACCTTTAGCAGCAAAGAATCTTTGGTATATCCAGTGCTCCTTAGTGGTAGGGTTGAGTATTAAAATAACCCTGTTCTGTTTAGCCTTGGAACGTACAGACTGATCAATCTTATCAAAATCATCTTCATTAATAAGTTCCTCTGCCTCATCCAATACAAAGGTAGTAACACCTTGTAAGGACTTTAATGCTGCTGTCTGGTTACCTGCTGAGGTTTTGATACCTCTAAACATTATAGAGCTCCCTGTGGATATATTTATAATCTCATCCTTAGTGATTCTAAAGTGTTGGGCAATACCATACAATTCAATCTTTTCTATAAATTCAGGGATAATAGAATTGGCTGTGGAGGTCATAGTATATCGAGTAAACAATATCTTATGGCCTTTTTCCATAGTAAGCAGTGCAAGGAACGAGGTAACTCCAAAAGACTTACCACTACCCCTTCCACCAGTAGTTACAAAATACCTGCTGTCATTCCCTAGAGCTTGGTATTTGTCGTTTAACTGAGGTGTTTTCAATATTTAACTTTCTAAATTTAATAGGTAACCCCTTACCGTCTGGATTGTATCTATAGCCCAGTATAGGGTTTAGTCCGTAATCCCACCAATTCTCTGGAAATTCTTTACTCATCTGTAATGTCTATTATATCATTATTGTTATCTTCTTGGTTTCCTGCGAACAGGTTTTTTATATTTATATTCACTTTAGCCTTCTCTCCGCCTAACCTAGCCTCATCAGGCTTTCCATACTTATATTCGAACAAGAGCTTCATATGTGGAAAGGAATCCTTGGCCTGTTTAGCAAGAGACTCCCAAGCCTCTGCCTCAGAACCAAATACTTTCTGCATAGCGTTCAAAGCGTATATACCTACTCGGTCCTTCTTAGCCTTGTTAATAGCACTAGGAGTAGCTATAACTGGTTTATTAACCTTGTCTCCTTTCTTCCTACCGTTATTACGTCTGCCATCTGTAGCTTTAACGAACTTTCTTTCTTTTGGCTTTCTACCCATTCTTTGCGTGTTTGTTATATAGGTAACTGTACACTGACCAGATTGCATTAGACCATTCAATATCTTCATAAAGTTTACTACCAACTTTTTTATCACCACCAAATTCAACAACAAGTTTAAACTTAACTCCTAATCTTTGTTTGTACTTGAGGTCCTTAAACTCAACTGGTACAGGATATATCTTATAGCCTCTATCTATACACCACTTAGCTGCTTCTTGATTTATGACTGAATAGTCTACTGGAATCTTCTTTGCCATAACTACACTAAATCAAATTCACCGCTCTTTATTCTCTTAGGCTCAATACGAATCAATCTTGACTTCAAGAAGTTGTACTTATTGAGTAAGGTATCTAATGCTTCAAAGGTAGTTCTAGGCTCAATAATAGAACTATCTTCTTCTTCAATCTTTGATAAGATATCATTAAGTCTAGCTTCCAATAACTTATACTGTTTCTCATAAAAACCTTCTGCTGATACTGACTTCTCAGCTAGTTCCTTGTCTAAAGATATTGCGTGTTTAAACCTACTCTCTAAAGTCTCGTAATCCTTTTTCATTTGAGCATCAAACTCAAGCCATTCAGATAGCTTTCTTTGAGCATAAAGAACAGTAGCGTGATCTCTCCCTACACTTCTTCCTATAGAGTCTAAACTCATTTTGGTATTATCTCTAAGTATCTTGAAATAAATAGCCCTAGCCTCAACGTGAGTCCTTAGTCTAGTGTTCTCGTTCAATACTACCTTGTAGTAGTCCTCTACTAATCCTTTTACTAAATCTGTAATCATTCTAATTGTTTTTAATTATTATCGTAGACTGCATCAAAATTGTACTTCTTCTGTACTTCTAATACAATAAGTTTAATCTCTTTAAAGGTTTTATGTTGAGCAATATCCACTGCCTCCTTAATCCCTGCACAAGCCTCGTAGGACTCTATATCTTCGTATATCTTTATATCCTCTTCTAGTTGTCTTATGTCGACTCCATAAAGTAAATCTATAAGTGAAAGGTAAAAATATAACATCTTCTCTTCTTCAAAACTACTATAGGAATCCTCTAATTGTAAAGTCATTTACCTTGCTTCTTTTTTCTATAAAGTATTCCTTGTAAGTATTGACCGCTTGTTTAACTTTGTCCCCACCTATCTCCTTTGTGTTCTTAGTGAGTTCAAATATTCCTATATCACCAGAGCCTTTCTCTATCACTACATAGGTAAACCTCTCAACTCCAAAGAGCTCACAATAAATCCAACCTTGCATATCATAATGCCAACTATATTTAGCAGCTCTCTCCCATCCATCTAACTTAGCTGTAGTCTTTAAGTCTATTAAGTGACCATCTTTTAAGTAGTCAGCCTTTCCTCTGAAAGGAATACCAAACAAATTACCAATAGCAGGGACTTCAGCAGAGCCTCCTGTAAATAGTTCATTAGCATCACTATTGAATCTAATAGAGTTACAAAGCTCGTTAGCTTTATTAAGTTCACTAACCAACATAATCTCTTTACCTTTGCTAGTAGCTACTTCTTTGGCCTCTTTAAAGGTTTTAGTATTCCTGCCACCTATATCAACAAATTCGTATTTATCGTTTATTTTCTCTTCTTCAAGAACAACGGTGTGAATAAGCCTACCCTCTCTAAGAGCAGGGACATCACCGTTAACTTGCTGAGTCTTATTGAAGTAACTCTTTGGAGACTTGTAAAGGTCTTTAGAGGAGGAAGAAGATAAGGCATACTTTCCTAAGTAGCCATAATAAAAGGAATCATCCTCCATCTTATCTAAGATTTCAGACACATCCCATTCTTTATTGTCCAGTAGTTTAATTGTTTTCATACTGCTAATATAAACAATTTTTAAACAACTACTCCTTTTCTTCTAAACTTTTTTCCTCTAATCTTTTAATTCTTTCTAAAGCAACAACTAGGGCTTGTTGTGCTATTCTAAGATCGTACTGCATCTTAACCAGTGTAGACTCTTTCATATTTAATTTTCTATTATATATTTAATTACAAGAAACCAGAGGACCGCTCCTACCATTACACCGATAACATCAACTAATAAAACTAACATCTATTGATCTATTGCTTTGGTTAAATCCTTCTCATTCATATGAGCCTCTAAGATATATCCATCTAAGGGATTGATAACTGATATAGCTCTATATATCTTTCTGCTCATATCCTTAACAGCCTTCTTTTCTGCCTTAGTAGAATCAATTCCCAAATTGGTATAATTATAAGCATCAATCTCAAGAAGTTCATCAACCTTCTTTTTAACAGACCAAGTTTTATATCCTTGTATTTTTCTTATTCGTTCTTCTAAGCTCATACTTTTTTTAGTTATTTTTATTTATATAATATTCACACCCTCCAAACTTAATAGGTGAGCCAATAAACATACTTTGATAATGTTCATTAGGTTTAGCTGTGTAACGGTAACAAGTGTGTTTTGATTCACAACCCTCACCAGTACATTTAGTTATATCCGCCATAACCTACTTTTGTTTCTTAATTGTCTCTATATAAAGACAGGCATCCATCAACTCCTCTTGGAGATGATTTAAGAAAGCATAAAAATCATCTGGACTATCATACAAAGTAGTTCCGTATTTTAATATACCATCCCTTGAACGTGAATGAAATTTATTAACTACCTTCTGTACTATTGGATCTTTTGGTAGATTATTGTAGGAGTAGCCTGTACTATCTGTTGACCACTTCCCATCTTCCATCATCTCTTCGTATTTCTTTATTGAATCACTCATAATATCTCTGCATCTTTTACGTCTAAATAAGCAACCTCTTTAGGTACTTTGTTGTTATTGGCGAATTGAGTAGTCTTGTTAAAGTGATCAATCCTCCAGTCAGGTTCTACATTATATAGATTAAACCTAAAAACCCCACTAGGGGTTGAGTTTATGTAAATAGGAATATCTAAATTATCGTGGCACTTTTCTATTAGTGCATCAAATTTTTTCTTCTCTATCAATAAACCATCATAATGTTTACTTCTGCACTTTAACTCTATACGGTGATTAGTGGAAGGACTGTAACAATCCCATCTGCTCATTTGTTTTTTAGCTTTCACTAAATCACTATAGCAACATCCTAATAGATGTTCAAACAGTCCCTTTTCATTCCACTTTTCCATTACAGATATTCTTTATATATCCGCTCTAACTTATTCATCCTGCCTGTGACACAATTACCACATCCACTAGGAGTGTCGGAAGTATTCATAACCCTATTGTATATAGCATAAAGAGCTTTTATCTCTTCACCTAACAGAGTTCTTAATCTCCAATTAGGATTAGAGAATAACTCATCTAAAACTTTAAATTCCTGCTCTGTAAAGCAATTAGGTTTATTATAAGGAAATAGGTGATTTAGAGTATCTTTTCTCTGGTCGCAACCACAGTCCTCCCCTGCAATAAATTTCACAGCCTTGTCTATTCCTGTAGCTTTAGTAATCTTAGCTACTGTGTCTCCAACTCCCTCTGATGCAGTCTCATATTTAGAAAGCCATTTCTTGTATCGCTTAGTTCTTTTGTCTTTTGGTTTTTGTGGTACTTTGTCTTCACTCATAATTTGTTATTTAAATAATAAAAATACATATTCTTAATCTCATCAGAATTCATATGCCTAAGCTCTTCGTGCATTACGTTATACCAGTCTATAAACTCTAACAATTCTATATCATTCATAATCGTTAATTTTATCGAAGTCTCCATTAAGGTAATCCTCAAAGTCCTCTCCAAATTTAGTTCTCAGTATTTCTTTGTAATTCTTGCAACTATTAAATATAGAAGTAACAGAAATCTTAGTTTCAATAGCTAACTTCCTCATACTTATGTCACTATTATAATATAACCTAAATAGCTTCTTATCGTACCAGTGATCCCAAGAATCTACCTCTTCATTTATTTTAGCTATAATATATTCTTCAGCCTTTTGCTCTTCCCTATTCACCTCTTCATAAATGGCCCATTCAGGAACTTCAAAGGAGTAATGGTCCGCACTATAATCTGCAACATTCCTTTTCTGAAACTTGGAACGTTCTTTACAGTAATCAGTCCATAAGTTTTTTAAGGTTATGTAGACGTAAAATCTATTAACCTCAGTTTCATTATACATAATCTTCTCTGGATTCTCCACATACTTGTTTAATCTAAGATAAGTCTCGTGAACAAAATCCTCCACGATATCATTAGGAATGCCAATAGACATTCCCATAGAAACCCAAGTACTGTGATATTTACTGAGAATCTCTAGCATCCAACATAATGTGTATAAATAAAAACCCTAAACTTATCCGAAGCAAATCAAATGTCACAGTTCCATAATCAAAACTTTCTTGCTCTATATCTTCTACATAATCAATTCCAACCAGGAATCCTTTTATTAATTCAAATTGTATATTCATATTATATATCTTAACTTTTTTAATAAAACTAGACCTATATAACCCCATAACGTGCTAGTAGCCATAAATCCAATAAAAACGAAAAACATTCTAATCACTCTCATATTTATTTAAAATTAATTCAATCACCCTATCACATTCTCTTTGGTTTTGAGGTTTATATAGGGTGTAAGCAGGAAACTGTTCTGTAATCAATCTCTTAAACAACTTCCATCTGATAGGGAACGATTCATTCGCCCTACCTTTAGTTTCTATTATAAAATTATTACCAATAAAATCTGGCGTGTACTTAATAGGTAGTATTCTCTTAGAGCCTCTGTTGATAAGCTCCCCTTTACCATTAGCCTGTCTCTCATAAGATTCATTCTCAAAATGAAAGCCATTAATCAATACAAAGGTTTCTCCTTCATACTTAGCCTTTATTTTATTCTTCTTTAGAGCCATATACATATACTTCTCAAGTCCAGATGCAAAGTTAATACCATCATAAGATATCTTTTTTGACTGTACTGGTCCTCTCTTTTTACTTCTTCTTCTCAATTATTCTATATTTGATTCGTCATTTCTGTACAAGTTATAAATAACAACTGTTAAAACAATAAAAAACACTGCATATATTATCATACCTTCAAGTATTTATCTTTATCTATTTGATCTGGAATTGATTCTAGTATAAAAGGTAAACCAGAATTATCCACTTTAAAAGCAAAATCTTCAAACGAGAATCCTCTACTTCTTTTACATTTCGCTACTGCTATACTCTTATCATCTGTTAACTCTAAAGCAATTTGAGTTTCAGCTTTCTTCTCTAAGAACGAACCTAAGTGTCCTGTAGGTTTATCAGAATTCCAATTAGAGTGAATCGCTGTTATTATATGGATGTTTAGTTCTTCTGTCCACTTCATAAGATACTGTACTAACTTGCTTGATTGAGTCAAATCATTACTGTCTAAAACTAAATCAGCAATACCATCTATTATTACTAACCCAATATTGTCAGTATTGTATAAATGCCAATCAATAAAGTCTAGTCTTTCAGGTGCAGAATACTGACGTAAGGCGTAAGTATAATAATCCTCAGCAGTACCACAGATATCGTTAACTCTACGAAAAACTCTTTGAGCGTGAAACTTACTCTGTTCTGTGTCGTAGTGAATCAACTTTCTGCCTTTTCTATATCCTACCATATCTGCTGTTCTTTCTGTATTACCTCCCATATAAGCCGAAGCTATAAGTGAAAGGAAGAAGGTCTTTTTGGATTTCGGAGGAGCTTGTACAAAGCTGAAATTCCCGTAACTAGCAATGCCAGTGGGGAGAGGATTATAACCACTACTATAGCCATAAGAGATAGCCAAGGGCGGCTGCGAAACTTTTCCCAAAGGATCAACGTAGCTACTCTCCAAGATTGCTTTATATTTCTGTTCATAATCTATCTTTAATTGATTCATATTTGTCTTTGGTGTTATTTACTATAACATCCTTAATAAGTAGCTTAGAAGCTCTTAAAACGCTTCCGTAAGGCTTTATCTTGTTGTTATTTTGTATGTCTAAACCTAGTATGTTATTCTCCAGGCTTGTATAGTAATATTCTGAGGGAGTGTTTAATATTATAGTCAACTTATCTAATAATATATGCTTGAAGAACTCCCAACTAACTTCTTTTATATGCTCTTGATTCAACTCAAATATATGGTCAATATACCAAGAAGCTAATCTTTCTAAGTACAAAGTTTTATCCTTGTAGTTATTATCTAACATTTCACAGTGATTAACCAAATCGTTGAAAGCCTGTTTCTCTCTCCAAGTTGCATTATTCTGTTTTGAAATATAATCTGATAATATTCTTATTTGACGTTCTATCATAATCGGAAAATAAAAGAGGGTAACATCTCTGCTACCCCCTATTAAATTAAAATGCTAAATCATCCAACCCAACCTCTTGAGCAGGAGCGTTAATGGTATTTGTTTTACCATTACCTAAATAAACTCTAGGTGTTTTGACTTCTCTCTCTTCTTTAGTCTGTGAAACGATAATAGCAACATTATTACCATACTGGTCAACTTCATCATTAACAAAGGCTGTAATGTTTACATACTTGCCTTTAGTAATCTTAGCCTTTTCAATTTTAGTTACGTCAATACTTGCGTTAATAATCATAATATATATATTAATTGGTTAAACTTTGTAGTTCTGTTTTTAGTGTAGAACTAACACTATACTTTTGAATGACTTTATTTAAGTCTCCACCTTCCTGTAAATACTTGACAACCTTGGACCAGTTAGCTGAACCTTTCATCAAGGCAGGAATAGCACTTGTAGTACTGTGGTCGTTAGTAGCATCTGAATCTTTAGTATCGTCAATAAGTAATAAATTACCTAAAGCATACTTCTTAGCGTAAGAGGATGCAGAACCAGTCTGTTGAGGTGATTGCATACCTTTAGCATTAAAGTCTATAAATGCAGTTGCATCAGACTCTATAGAGTTAGAAGGTTCGTTAGCATCAATCATTTTGGCTGTAGATACAACACAAGCTCTTTCAGCAATCTCTCTAATCTCTTCTGTGATTTTAAATACAACCTTGTGTTTAGCAGCTAAAGGTTTTATAGCTTCTAAAATGTCCTCTGCACTTCGGTAGTTATACTTACCAAATGCGTTTCTTTGATTCTTAGGAGCTTTAAGCTCTGTTTGAATCTTTAATAGTTTTTCACTAATGTTCATAATAAATAAATTAATCGGTTAAACTTCTTCTTTGATGATTTCTTTTCTGACTATATTCTTGTATTCACCAGGACAATCTTCATCAGTAACCTCGAATAAGAAAGTTCTTAGTCGATCTACTTCATACTCCAATTTAGCGTTTTTTGATTGTAATGCCTCTATCCTAAGTTTCAAGTAAGAGGTCAAGTCGTAAAAGTTATTCATCTTCGTTATTTTTAGCTAAAGTACAAAAAATATGTTATCTACGAAAATTTTAACATATTTTTAACATTTAAGCAAAAAAAAGAGGGCTACTAAAACTTCACCCTCTAATTACCAAAGAAAAAACTGTCCGATTACAACACAAAGATATATAAGGTTACGATATTAACCAAATAGAAGGTGGTTTTAAATCATCATTATCAACGTGAATATAATCTCTGTGTATTCCAATTCTTCTAAATCCTACCATAGACAGAGCTTCTACTATCCTAAGTCTGAATTTAGAATTTAAACATCTTATGTGAGCGGCCCTACCAATCAGGTGTGAACTTGTAGTAGAAGCGGACCATATATTTGTATTAGCATACTTTGTTCTATATCCACTAAGTATCTTAAACTCTAGCTTTGCTATATCTCTGGCCTCGTCAAGCATTTCGATAAACTCCCTATCCATATACTTATATCCACTACCTGTTTTATCAGGGGAATCAAATTCATCAAAAGTAAAATATTTGTAATCCATATTGCTAAATTAAATAAAACTTATATATTTGCAAAACAGTAGCAGTAAATCTACTATAAAAATTACAATACTTCAGTTGAAATAGCCTGTTGGATCAGATAGTTTTAGATTGTTTGTTTTTCTAGGGGGGCTTTTTCTTTTCTTTCTTTTTTCTTCTTTGTAGTTGTTCTGCTTTCTTTCTTTTCTTTTAAAGCTATTTAACCACTGTGTTTAAGAAAGTGTACTGCGTTTAACGACCCTGTCCTCTATATGCCTTAGAATAGTTCTTAGAGGTCTTTAGAGAGCTTGTTTTAGACTTAGAGTGTACTCCCTTACGTTTAACCTTATTACTCTTCTTATAGTTGTTTATTTGAAGTTTTGCCATTACTTATGCTTTGAATTACCAAATACTTTTTCTACTCCACGACTTCCAAAGTATCCTCCAATAACAATTGAAAGTAATCCTGTAATTGAATCTAAAGGATAGTTAAGATACCATCCTACTACATAACTAACTGTAAGGAAAACTAATGTTAATGGTCTTACATTTGAAGATAACCAAGAACCTGATCTAGCATCAGCTACCCAACGTCTTGTAGTACCATCTATTTCAGCACGTTCTATATCAAGTTTTTTTAAGGCTATCTGTTTATCTTCATCTGACATTTCAGAACCCCCTATAATAGCTTGTATAACACTTCCTGCTAAAGTATCTCCTGCAACCGCTTGTACAACGTTAGGTATTTTGTTTAAAAGGAATTGTCCTACTTGGGTGTCTTTAAACTTCTTTTTGTCAGCCATAAGGTAGTGCCTACGGTATTAGTATGTCCAAACAGAATTTGGTTTGGATTCGTCTGTATCACAGTGAATGAATCCTTTTGCAACTCCAAGTCTTTTAAATCCTGCTCTGATAAGTGCGTTAAGTATAATGTATCTTTCTGAACCACTTGACACTTGTA
>PDMW01000552.1_pt1 | contig 14085 bp, 22 predicted proteins | sample 1515511 | NCBI WGS metagenome assembly PDMW01 (sample SAMN07343023, study PRJNA328102) | Marine metagenome, whole genome shotgun sequencing project. | biome: marine; feature: bay; material: water; isolation source: viruses from water sample < 0.22 micron filtered, nuclease treated, low... ... | reverse complement strand
CCACACACGCGACGGGGGGCGGGGCTGGAGTTTTAATGTCCGGGGGGTTATCCTATATATATAACCCACCAGAAAAAAAAAGAAGCAACACGGCGATTCGTCATGCGATGTATGGCGATATATATGGCGATACGTTAATATGGCGATACGTCGGCATAGCTTCGCCATTGCGTTGCTTATTGACCACTTCGAATGTGGCGGTAGGTACGTCAATACACAGGCCAATATGCTTTTACCGGGGCTTCATGTATTCAGGCCCAGAACCGCTAGACATTAGGTACACCCTGCTTCCACAGACTATATCGATCCTCTATGCCTACCCTACTTTTACACCGCTAGTGGGAACTTCCAGACTCGGGCCTAAACGCTTGCTCCGGAGGGTGTTTGATATTCAAAAGAAAGACAAGTAGAATATCAAATGTAATTATACAATACGTGTCAAGGGGTATTAGTATTGTCCTCTGGATGGCTCTTGCTCATCCACAGCGTCACTATCCCGCATACTGGTCCAGAGGCATGACAGCTCATCTATCCACCCTTTTGGAGGCTCCATCTTAGCTTCAAAATATTCATGAATTGCCTTTGCTAATTTCTGGCAGCGTTTATAGCGCCAAATGTATTGCGGTTCGACGCCTAGCGGCGGCGGCTTTAATGCTTGCTTTACTTCTTCTTTGTTCATTTCTGTGTCCTAGTAGTGTAGGGTTTATTCATGTGAATCCTTTGAGTCATCTATAACTTCTCGCAAAAGTTGATTGATCTTGCAGAGGTGATGCGCTAAGGCGTCTTTGCGCTCTTGTGTCAGTGGAACTGCGTTTGGGTTTCTTAGCCCCGTATGTAGAGCTATATTTAAGTTGATATAATGTTCGGCTTCTTTTATTTGTTTATCATTCATGTGTGATCCCTCTGTTAGTAATTGAATACATGAAGTCTTTTTTCTCTTTTTCGGTCCACGGTCTACGAAGCCAATACGGAACATAGCCAGCATGAAAGATCAGCCATGTGACCGACTTCCCTCCGTGCCACCATCGAAACATTGGTTTCCACATCACCCACTGAAAAAACGGAGTAGGTTTTGTGCTAATCCTACCCGTGTATGGCGGCACTCCAATGACCCCGCGTGGAGTGAGTCCCACTTGAAAACCACTAGCCAATCGGACTAGCCAATTCCCTTCTCTCGTTACTCGTTTATTCATGTGTGATCCTTTCTGTTGGTCAGAGAAGTGCAAAGGTGTTGCTTCATTATTTGCTTCCATTCCTTGTGATCCTTCAGGAATGAAAGGCAGATTTCTTTCCCCGCTTTGGTTTTGCACTGTTCTGCACAAAAAGCTACTTCTCTTTCGATCCAATCTACAGTACTGCCAGTAGATACCGCCCTATATGCACTTTTCACTAAAACGTCATCGTGCTCAATATTTATCAGTCTTATGTGAGGTGCCTCGGGGAGCCAGTCGAGACTAACCAGCCAACATAGACAAGTCCATAACAGCCCGAAGATATTTGATGTAGTTTTGTTTTTCATAAGTCGCTGCCCTCCACGGGCTGTCTAGTCTCAGTGTTCTCTAATGAAAGTTGAAACGTCCAAAACTTGGCGTATTTCCCGTTGTCGAACTTAACAATCCGTTCGCCTCCATCGCACCGGTTAACTGTTCCAGTCATTCCGACCTCATCGATGTTTTCATGCCCCCGTTTGGCAGTTAGCCGCACGCGAGTGCCATCTTCCATATTTAATTCTTTGCGTCGTTCTTCACTCATGATTCACATCCATTATTATGTGTGTTAATTGCCTACCTTCATTGAAGAATGCCCAGTTACTCCATACTCGTCGGCCTCGATTATTTTGTGGGATATTGAAGACAGTCGCTTGGTGTATTCCGAGTAGGCAAAGTCCCTCGCTATTTGCAATCCTGCCTTACGCTTCACTTGCATTAAATTAAATGAGCGGGATTCGTTGGTTCCTTTCACTTTCCAGTGTCTTGTAATGTTCATAGTAGCATTAGGACATAACCTAGCGTATGAGTCAACGCATAAATGCACAACTCTACTTTTTGTTATGCGTCTTTTTTTGGGGTTTCCCAGTATTTATATTCCTGTACTGTGGGGGCATCTACAGGCCTAGAATCATCACTATATACAACCATCCCGTAATCGGCTGTAACACAATCCCCGGACCTACTCATATACACATGTTCAATTGATGTCCTAGTTGCTCCATCCCATAAATGCAGAACTTCTGCATCCATGTCGCATTCCTTAAGCTTGTCTATTAAATCTCTAACTTTCATATTATTCCACTCCTGCACAACTAAGCTTTGGGTTATCTTGAATATCTTCGATGGTAATGTCGCAGCCTTCGGGACAGTAGTAATACCCGTAGCCGTTTTTCCAGTTGCAGGACATTGCCTCGCCGCAGCGTGGACATTCCTCGGCTTCCCATTCTGGCACATCTATAAAATAAAGATAACCAAACGGTAGATTCAACTCCTTGCTTCGCTGCGTCATAAATCACTTTTCGCGTTATACAGAAGTTGTTGCTTTTTTCTTGTCGTCGCCGTCTTGCCATGCTTCAATATTCTCTTCCAGCCATTTAACCATATTCTCGAAAGTCTCAAAAACTGTCGGCATCGGCTGTTCCATGTGTGGCGAGTTGAACATATCATGTTCACGGACTGCATATCCGTTTTTTGCTCTATCTATTGTAATCATAGGTTTTTCTCCGTATTTAGGTTTAAGTAAAAAGTATAACCAAGGTAAGGATTGGACTGCCCTTGGTAAATTTGGCGTTACAGCTTTAAGCCATCAGCGGTCGGCTCGATCACCTGACTATTCGGATTGTAAGATTCGGGGTATGGGTTAATACAATTCGTGAGCAAGTAACCAGCGGCACGAGCCTCTTCGCTCTGTGCTTTTAGATCCATCCCGAGCCACATGATGGCCTCTTGAATCTTAGTGATCGCCAGTGATCGCTCTCGGCTCCCTCGGATTACACGCCGACTCGTCCGCTCTCGCGTAGTGTCGCTGTCCAGTTTTAGTCGCTGTAAAACCTCGTCGAGATCCTTGCGGTATTGCTTCGTTTGCGACACTTCTGTCAGCTCTTGTTCTGGTTCTTGTTCGTCCATTTTTTTATTATTTGGTGTTAGTTGCGGCTCTACCAGAGGGTAGAACCATGAATTGGACACAACGCCTAACGGCGCGTGTCACTTCTAGAGTTAGCCAGAAAGAATCCCGCAGAGAATGAGACCCCAGAATATAGTCGAAGACGCCTCCTTGATTGCGAGTGCGGTTTGCTCTGTGTATTCAATGGCAGCTTCAGGGCTTTCACCGCACCCAACTAGGGCAGCTGACCATGCGATAGTGGCAACGCCTAGCAGCGTCGTGCGGATTTTACGTTTAGTATTATTCATAGTCTTTGTGCTGGTTTAGGTTTCGGACGCTATGCGCGTCACATCTATTTGTTATACAGAAGTTGTTGCTTTTTTCTTGTCGTTAGGAAGAGAGGGGTATCGAGTCCCGTTTGCGTCAGGAAGCATCTGACCGTTTGCGAGAATGTCGCAAAGAAGCGTGCGCTCCTTGCCTTCCCCGAATCTCTTTTGCTCTCGAAGAAGCATCTCCAGTCTGGACGCATACCAGTGGACGCTTCTCTTTAGCTTTCTGGTTTCTTCCTCAAGCTCTCGGCATAGGTGCGCGTTTACCACTTCGGTCGAGGCGCAATTTCCGACGTTTACGATGTAGGCTTGTTTATCTGTTTTTGGTGTCTTCATATTTATGGGATTCCTAACCCAGCGATAGAGTCAACGCTAAAGCGTGCCTCATCTATTTGTTATCTTGAATTAAGTCACTAATGCCCCGTGTTACCTTTGGGCCATTTTCGCGCTTTAGACCTTGCCTAATTATCCATTCTTCAAGCCTTCGCTCCTCGGCTTTCATGCGAATGATTGCCGCCTTTGCTGCTTTCTTTATATCGTCGTCCATAATGGAAGCATAGATAACCTATCGAGATAGTCAACGCTAAAGCGCGACTACTCTATTGGTTAGGTATATGATTTTAAATGTTTGCGTATTGGGCACCATTCCGGAGTATTCGACTTGCCGCGTTTATAATCAATATAGAGCATGTTGCCATATCCGGATGGCGCGTCTGGATGGCTACAATATGCGCCTTCCTGTGAAATGTAATCCCGAAGCGGGCAGTCATAGCATCCTTTTGGAGCTTCAATATGTTGGTCTATTTTTATTTTCATAATTAATTTTCCATTCAGTATTCGTGTAGTAATTTAATCATATTGTTTTGTCCCAATTAAGCCGGAGAGGAGGAAAAATATGAAAAAACCTCCCCTCCGGCAATTGGTGGTTTAGCTAGCGTCTACAGCATTAATGTCGCACAAGAATACATATCTGTCAAGTCTAATTTGACAAAAAAGCAAATTTATGTAATACCCATAGGATATGGGGAACGAATTATCAATAAGATTAGATGAAACAGTAAAAAATATACTTATAGATGTACAAAGCTACTCTCATGCTAATAGTATTGAAAAAAGAGATCCAGAAAGATGGATAAAGCTTGCAAAAAGCATACTCCAAGGAGTGCCTGTCAATGAATTAAAGAAAACTAACCAAGATTGGGGGACAATTGCAAGAGTACGAGCACAACTAGCAGAATCACCGGCCTGCTCCGACTTAAAAAGAGAGTTATCAGTTCGGCAGATTCAAGCATTGGAGACTACCAGTGAATTACGTAAAACTGCTGCCGAAATGTTAGCCAAAAAAATGGGCAATCAGGATGAATGGGATAAAATTGATTTAGAGCAAGCAGGAAGACTATACGATAAGCTAACCATAGCAGAAGATATTGATACTAAAACATTAATGCGCCTCCGTGGTGAAAATGTCCAAAGAATTGAAATTACTAAAAAAGAAGTATCATTTGAAGACATGTTGAATGAGGTGAAAAAGCAAAGAGATGCTAATGTTGAAGCAATTGACGTAGACTCTGAGGATATATGAAAATAACGCCCCATCCACTTATTGAGTTGCCGACAGAAAGTGATTTAATTTTTCTTGAAAAAAATAAAGGGCGGGCTGCCGTTTACGATTTATTACAGGCGCGCGAAAAACGAATACAAGTTTCGGTTGAAGATCCATTAAATTACGGTTTTGATCTTGAGCATTGGAAACATGCTGATGATTTTTTAGAAAATGAAGAGTTTGTGGCTATTTTTGGTGGAAATCGAAGCGGTAAGACGAGATTCGGGGCAAGGACAGTAGTTAAGGCGTTGCTTACAAACCCTGGAACGGAAATTATTTGTTTTGCCCAAGATACATCAGCCTCTATTCGCGTCCAACAACGTGCGGTCTATGAATATCTGCCACCAGAATTTAAGAAAAAGACAAAATCTTCGCTTGAGTACTTAAATTATAGCAAAAAGAATGGATTTACTGGCGCAGAGTTTATTCTGCCAAATGGGTCTGTTTGCTATTTTCAAACATATAGTCAATTTCAACATAGTACCGCAAAGTTTGAAGGAATTGAGTTGGGTTGCGTGTCTCCTGAATGGCATAATGTTGGATTGTGGCTTGATGAGTATCTAGGGGATGGGAGTCTAATTGAAACGATGAAATTTCGCCTTGTTACGCGAAATGCTAAAACAATTATGACATTTACCCCGATTAACGGGCATACCCCGTTTGTCGGTGAGTTTTTAAAAGACGCTGAAACAAAAAAAGAAGTATATGGTGAATTGGTTGATGAAATGCTTCCATTGGTCCAATATAGCCATTATAAGCAAGCTGGCATTGTCTTCTTTCACAGTATCCTTAACCCATTTGGTGGGTATTCTCGATTAAAGAAAGAGCTAAAGAACGCAACAAGGGAAGATATATTAACAAGAGCCTACGGAATACCAATTAAGAGCATTAACACCCTTTGGCCTACTTTTAATACTGGCGTTCATGTCATAGATAAACTTCCAGTAATAAATAAAAAGAGCCACACCATTATCATGGTGCTTGATCCGGCTGGAAATCGTAATTATGCGGCAATTTGGGCAGCAATTGATAGGAAAAAGAATGTTACCATTATAAGGGAGTGGCCGGATCGTGAAAAGTACGGGGAATGGGCTGAAATGGGGAAGCGATGGAAACAGGGGCCAGCTTCAAGGAAAATTGGTTACGACGTGGCGGGCTATATTAAGCTTTTTAAAGAAATAGAACAAGATATGGGCATTGAGGTCTACGAAAGGATTGGGGATTGTCGTTATTTTGCCCGCGAAAATGACGACAATATTGATCTATTTGACCAATTTGCAAGCCTCGGAATGCATTTTTTACCATCAAATGGAGCTGATATTCAAACTGGAATAACTTCACTCGATGAGTGGATGTCATACAATCCAAACCTTCCTGTGGATGCCGCGAATAAGCCTATTTTACAAATACATAAATCATGTGGGAATCTCATACATGGAGTATTAAATTGGGGGCACAAGGGAAAGGAAGATGAGGCATTGAAAGATTTTCCCGATTTATTAAGGTACCTACGCACCCATAATGATGGGTATGGCCCAATGTTTATTTCTGAAGAAATGTTAAAAACAACTAAACAAGGAACCGGAGGATATTAAATGCCTAAAAAAAGAATTGCTTCAATCGCCAAAGAGTATAACGTATCTGTTGATGAACTACAGAGCATGATTACCTTTCATCTAGCAGAAGGTATGGTCTCTGGCCGTGGTAAAAACTTATGGATTGATGAAGGCGGTCAAACTATAATTGAAAACCTTACACCTATGCCAGTTATAGCGCGTGGCCTAGCCCTAAGAAGATGCCCTAATAAATCATTTCTTTATGTGAAACATTTTAAAACAAATGAGAAAATCGGGGTTAGGATTCCGAGCAATATGAATAATTATAAGTTCGACGGAAAGGTTGTTTATTTCAAAGAAGTAAGGGAAGGTGAGTCAATTAAATATACCTTAATAAAAAATAGTTGCACGGTATGCTAAGCTAATATAAATGCAATCTGATTCAACTTTTGAAAATTTAACCTACGTAGGGGAAAAGCCAGACATTAAGGTACTACGCCTTGCGTATTTAGATATTGTATCAGGGCTTTCCGAATTTGATAGACTATGTAGAGATTCTTATGATAGTCGCCATAATATATGGCCCGGCAAGAACCGCGACTTCAGAAAGCATGGGGCAGACGCATTCCCCTGGGATGGCGCTTCAGATTTAGAAAGTCATGTAATAAGTGAAAGAATAACTAAATTAGTTGCTTTACTCATTACATCTCTCAATAAGGCAAATGTTACAGCAATGCCCGTAGAAATGACGGACATTCCTAGAAGTAAAATGATTGCCAACTTTTTAAAGTGGATGATTTCTTCGGGGTATATTGATCGATTTATTCAAGAAGCCGAGTTGGGCGCAAATCATTTCTTAGAAAAAGGAATTTTAATTACATATGTAGGCTGGAATAGGGAGGATCGACATTTTAAGCAAAAATTAGATTTAAAGCAAATTGCAGAAATATCTCCGGAAATTGCAAAATTAATATTAAGCGGGGATAATGACGCTCGACTTATTGAATTATTTAAGGGCACCTTTGACGGCGTAACAGATAAGAAAGCTTTACGCACTTTAAACGAGATTAGACAAACGGGAGTTGGTGAGCTGCCTATTGTTCGCCGTCAAGTGGATGCCCCGTTAGTGAAGACGCTATCTCCTGATGGACAGTTTAGATTTCCAAAATATACAGAAGATCCACAACGTGCCCCGTATTGCGTTTGGGATACTCAATATACAGTACAAGAGATAGAGGGGAAGGTCATTACTGATGGATGGGATCCAGAATTTGCTAATTATATTATTGCAAGATACGGAAAATCAAATTCATCTCAATCTAAACGAGATAGAAGCGAAGGAAGTGATTTTGGAGGTGATTTTGGATGCGAATCTTCGGATGGATTAGTTCGTATAGTCCACTTTTACCAACGGTTAATCGATAAAGATGATGGCAGTGAGGGTATTTATGAAACTGTTTTTCACCCTGATTTTGATGGCAATCAGTCTGTAAGTGGATATGCTAAACATGAATTAATGAACGGATATGAAGATTATCCGGTCATTATTTCTAAATTGTCAGAAGATTCCAGATTTTTGTATAATACGCATACAATCCCAGAACAGCTAAAGGGATTGCAGCAGCAAATTAAAGTAGAGCGAGATTCCCGAATGGATCGCAATAGTATGTCCACTTTGCCGCCATTAATGTATCTTACTGGAAATTGCCCCAACGATTGGGGTCCGGGTCGAAGGGTTGCTCAAATGAGAAAAGGAACAATTGAATTTGGGCCGACTCCAGACTTTGATCCCGGTTCAATTGAGATTGAGCAAACGCTAGAACGACAGGCTAATTCTTTAGTTGGAATGGATTCAGAAGATCCGCTAAGTCAGCAATTTTTACAGTCTCTTGTAAATAAATTCCTAGCCCACCATGCCAAGGTTGTTCAGCAATGTTTTAGATGCTTTCAGCGTTTTGGCCCAGATGAGATATTCTTTAGGGTAACAAATAGCGCCGATCCGCAGGTCTTAAATAAAGGAAATGCCGACGAAAATTTTGATGTTACAATTACCTATGATGTATTAAGCTCTGATCCAGAAGCACAGGCAAATAAACTAAGGCAATTTGCTGAACTAATTCCATTGGATAAAAATGGTAAATTCAATATTGATAGACTTCTCGAGTTTTGGGCAAATTCAATTGATCCAACATTTGCGGGTGCTGTCCTTCAATCAGATGAAGAGTCTAAGAATGAGATTACAAAACAGGTCACTGATGACTTAGTTCGGATCTTCTCTGGCATTGAAATGGACGCAAGGCCAAATGGAGCGCAGGCGGCTCTTGTTATTATTGAGCAATATACACAACAAGAAGACATTATGTTTAGGTTGCAAAACGATGAAGCATTTAGGGGAAGGTTAGAAAAATATCAACAGCAATATATTTTTAATATCCAGCAATACCAAGAAAATCCCGAGATAGGGAGGCGCGGCACTGCTCCAGCACAGGTTGGCGCTATTTCAACAGAAGGGACGCAATCATAATGAGCCTACAAGAAGACATAGAAGCATTAAGTATGCATGAGTCATTTGCTAGGCTCATTGAGCAGGTTAATAGTGATAGGGAAAACGCAATCTCAGAAATGAGGGAGGCTAGCAATTCTCAATTGCAACAAATTTCAGGCGTAATTGTAGAGTGTGACAACATTTTAAAGCTATGTAATTGGCCAAAGCTCCGAGAGCGGCACAAATCGCGTTTGCGTGATGTGTTAAAATAAATTTATCGCGTTCTTCCAGCGTATAGGATGGATATTATGAATAAAGAAAATCACTCAGAAGGCATCTCCGAGCCTGAAACAAAATCGGTGGTCTCAAATATTAGTGAGTCTGATTTTATAAATCAACTCGCTGAACGACGGTCTCCTAAAGAAGCTCCTACAAAGGAGCGGGAACCTGAAATTCCAGTAGAAGATTCCAAGGAAATTGAAACGGACAATAAAATTTTAGAAGAAAATTCTGAAGTTTTGGAAGAGAAAGTTTCCGAGGATGATGTTCTTTCACAGTTTGATTTAGACAGCATGTCTTCCGAGCAAATTATAGCTCTAGGTGAGAAATTGAAGAATAAAGCTGTTTCTCGATATGGGGAATTAACCTCACGGCGGAAAGCCGCCGAAGAGGAATTGGCTAGATTCAAAGAAAGTATCGCAACTAAGGAAAGCAATCCGCTTGAAGTTTCGGAGGAAATTAAAGATAATCCATTTAGTAATATTACTACTATTGAGGGGCTTCGTGCTCAGGCAAAAGAGGTAAATAATATTATCGAATGGGGAGAAGATATTATCTTTAAGTCCGATGATTTCGGAGCAAATGATATTGTTGCAGAAGTTGAAGGGAAGTCATTTACCAAGGTAGAAGTGCGGGAGCATGTAAATAATGCCCGCAAGAGCCGAGATAAATTCCTTCCTGCGCAACTTCAAACCATTCAATCAAAAGAGCAAGGAGTCCAGCTAAAAGAAGCTTTTACGGCAAAAGCCAAGGACGAATTATCTTGGATGAATGAGGAGCAAAATGATACAAAGGATAAATACGAAGCAATGGTAAATGATCCGCGATTCCAGAAATTGGAAACTGCGCTAGATCCTGAAGTAGCTGCTCAATTACCCTATATTATTGCTCATGCCGCTAACAGTATCTACGGATCAAGCCAGCCTAGTCTTAAAGCGACTAAGGCTGAGTCAACTAGGCTTACCCCGCCTCAACCTCCATCTGGAGTAGGGTCAAAGTTTAGGGAAAATCAAAGCACTAAATCAAAAGAATTGGAATCAGCAAGGGCACGTTTAAAAAAATCAGGAAAAATGAGTGATTTTATAACCCTTAGAACACTGCAACGGCAGAAATAACATAAACACTATATACAATGGCATTAAGCAACACTTACGATACAACGAATGAAGGTTCGGCAGTATCCAATCACGAAGAATTGACGGGAATCCTGTCAACTCTTGCCCCGGAAGATACCCCGGCATTATCTCTTTTAGACAAACAAAAAGCGAACGCGACTTTTACTGAATTTACAGTTGACCGACTTTCAGCTCCAGTAACTACCGGTATTTCGGAAGGCGCAGATGTGGTTGCATATACCGATAAATTTGCGAGCCGGGCGCGTCTTGGTAATTATTGCCAAATTTTCCGACGTGATTACGCGGTCTCTAATTTGCAGGCTGCCGTAAATAGCGTTGGTCCAGCAAAATTTGCACAGGCCGAAGCAAAGGCAGTTCGGGAAATTAAGCGAGATATTGAAGCAACTATCTTATCGACAAATGATCGCTCAGTTGAAGACGGCGCTGGTTCAGTTTATGGACTTCGTGGACTCGGTGATTGGCTTGACTCTGCTGGCCCTGCCGATGTTCCGGAAGCCTACCGCACTCCGGCTGGCAGCATTCAAACTGATTGCTCAGCAAATTACAATGAGGCTGACCTACTAAATAAAATTACCTCGATTTATCGAGTTACTGGTAAAACTGAAAATCTTACACTAATTGCTGACACTACTCTCCGCCGTACAACTTCGGACTTTCAGCGATTGGGTGATCAGACGGCAACAATCCGTAATGTAAATTATGTAGGTGGGTCAACGGAAATTAGCGTTTCGGTTGAAATGTACAAAAGTGATCATGGCATGATTTCTATCGTCAATGGCAATACTGAATGTATGCCAACGACCACTGTAGAAGGATGGGCCGGATACTTAATCAATCCTGAATATGCAGGAATCCATGAATTGATTCCATTGTCTACTAATACCCAAGAAAACGCTGGGGCTGGTGAACGTGGATATGTTGACTGCACCCTAACCCTTGGTTGCTACCACCCTGGAGCACACGGCAAATTCACAGACTAATATAATATTATGGCACTATTAACAATAAATGAACGCGGTTCATTTGATAACATTATTAAATTAACCTACGAGGATCTTGACCTCATTGTAAACGGGACTAATCCATTTAACGGAACAACTCTTGCTACTGCTGGCCAGCTAGTAATTGCTAAAAAGGAAGCATACGGCGGGGTTGAGCTATGTGGCGTAGCAGAGACAGTTGCCCTTGCTGGCGCTGCTGATATTGTTTTTGACATTGGTACAACTGCTGGAGATCCAGATGAGTATATCGACGCACTTGACGTAGACGCAATGACTGCCCCTGTGTTTAATACGGGCGATGCCTTCAATGATGGCACTACCAGTGGAGTTATTAACGTCGTAGATGCAACCAACGCCGCTGAGGATATTATCCTAGAAGTAGGTGGTACAACTGGTGATCTGACCGCTGGTGAAGTTGTCATTGGACTGCGTATTGCGGGCCTTGGCAAATTCGCTTAAAAACTGACGGGGGGTCGTGTGGCCCCCCGTCCTTTATTTTATGGAAATTATACAATCATTACCCAGATATTCGGACGGAGAAATTAATCGTGCTTTTTTGGCTGAAATAAAAAGCGGGTTTAAGCTTGAGCGAGAAACACAAGAGGCGCGTGAGTTAATTTCCAGAAAAGAAACGCATGAAGATAGGGGGAAAGTGCATCCCGTACTGGGTCGATGCGTAGCCAAAATTCCCGCACGTGAGTTTTTTCGACTGACTAAAAAGTATGGGCACGATGAGGTTCATTCGGACAAATTTGTTAAATATTTTAATAACAAGCATCCAGAGCTTTCACCCAATCGGATTTAATGCAGAATAGAACATACAGTGACCTATTGTCTCTAATTAAGGGACTAATTGGAGTTGGTAGATTAACTACCAATGAAACGCTTTCGATTCTAAATTTTGTTAACAGGCGAGCAAATCAAGCATATTTAACCAGTCAAAGTTGGCCACGTTATCTTGTGGTGGGGGAAGAGCGATCAATTGAAACTAGCCCAGCTCAAACGATACTATATGCTGAGTCTGGCTTAGATACCATCTATGAGTTTATTCGCATCCATAAGACGCAGCCATTTCTTAGATTAAGCGCACGCGAATTTGACTTTTATGTTGATTCGGTAGGCGCTCACATTAGGTCGCTATCAACAGATACAACTACAGCTTTTGTAACATATAAAAAAGAGCTATCGCAATTTGCAGATAGCAGCACGGACATTCCCGGAGAATGGTTTAATTTTTTAGCGCACGCAACCTATGCCGATTTTCTCAGGTTGGATTCGCAACAATCAAAAGCAATGGCAGAAGAGAGTATTGCTCAAAATTATCTAGCATTAGAACTTCAGCGAGTGGACAACATTTCAAATAATAACTCAGTTTTAAACAAAATTACTACACACGGAAGCTCCCAATCCCGTTAATCATTATGAATGCATTTATTACAAATCTTTATCCAAACCCTATGCCCGGCGAAACAGACGAGCAATTGACCGTAGACGCTACGGCTGGCGGGGTTCAATTTGCCTCAACATATAACATTAGAACTAAATTTGTTACATTTGACGTTCAAGATGCTAGTTGCCGGGTAACATTTGATGGAAGTGCTCCAACTTCCACTAATGGACATATATTATATATTGGGAAATCGTACACATGGAGTATTGCAAGTGCTAGGGTTGCTAAATTTATACGCACCGGAGCCACTAGCTCAGTCCTTCATGCAACTCAAATGACTTACTAATGCCTTTCGGACAATTGGCATCAGCAGTAAATGCTTTAAATGGAAATCTAGCGGCTGGATGGGATGCATTTACTGGCAATTCCGGTCAATCGTTTTCAGATCCTGGCGTAATTGTGTTAGACTACCAGGAAGTGGGGTCGCTTGGTATTATTGATTATTCAAATCAAGCAAACGATGCAACACACTATAGTGGCCGAGGCGCGACCATGGACGCTGCAACCAATACTATTACTTACCCTACTGGATACGGCACAGCAGAGCGAACTGCAACAGTATGGATGCGTGTAAGCACGCTTGGAGCACGCACGCTCAATGGGGCGAGTGGTACGTTTACATTTACCCCGACCGCAACTGGGGCTTGGGAGCAACTTAACTCGACGGCAACCGTATCGGGCAATTTGTCATGGACTGCCGGAAGCGATTGCGACATTGCGGATTTGCAAATAGGCACAGCGCACTGGCCACATGCTGACTGGAGCGATCCAACTGCGAGCGGGCTAAATGGTAAAATCATTGCAGATGTTGGGCCAGATGATTTTCATGGAGTCTGCACTGGATGTAATGGATTTACCAAAGAAGGCATTGACCCAGACGTTGCGGGGATCGTGGGGCTAGATTCTGCGCTATGGTTTAATGGGGTGGATACGTTTATTACTACAGCGACTAAAGTGTTTCATCAAACGGCAGACTTTGATGAAACGTTTGAAATCTACGTGGGCAATTTAACTGCTCCCGCTTCTTATTTATACTACATCAATCAGCAAGACGGCACTAATATAGTGGGGTTGGCAATTTCACCTACCAGTGGGCTTATTACGTTTTGGGTGGGCGGCTCAGTACCAATAATCGAATCGGCGACTCCTCATT
>PDMW01032581.1_pt1 | contig 14102 bp, 12 predicted proteins | sample 1515511 | NCBI WGS metagenome assembly PDMW01 (sample SAMN07343023, study PRJNA328102) | Marine metagenome, whole genome shotgun sequencing project. | biome: marine; feature: bay; material: water; isolation source: viruses from water sample < 0.22 micron filtered, nuclease treated, low... ... | reverse complement strand
TTAACCTTAGAAAAGAAAAATAAAGATGCAATTAAAATACCATTTAAAAAATCTCCAAAAGTTTGCATCACTACAAACTATGCCATAAAAGGGAAAGGCAGTTCGTTTGAAAGAAGAAAATGGGAGCTAGAATTAGCACAACATTATACTAGAGACAACACTCCAATAAGAGAGTTTGGAAAATTAATGTTTGGGGAATGGGATGAAGATGAGTGGTGTGCTTTTGATAATTATATGATAGAATGCTTGCAAATGTATTTACAACATGGTCTTATAAAAAGCGAGTTTGTTAATCTTAAAATTAGAAGATTGTCAGCTGAAACTTGTCATGAGTTTATAGAGTGGTGTGGATTGTTAAAAGGAATGACAGAACATGAGTCGTTGCAATTAAATAAAAGGTCTTATAAGCAAGACTTGTACATTGATTTTATAGAAGATAATCCAGACTTTGCCCCAAAAGCAAAAATGACTGTGTCAAGAATTAAATTTAACAAGTGGCTAATAGCTTATAATCAATTTAAGTATGAATGTGATCCAGAAGAAGGTCGGGACAACAATTCTAGGTGGATTAGATTTAGAAATAAGCATGAACTAGAAAAAAACTTAGAAATAGAATTTTAATTATGGAATTAAGAGATTATCAAAAAGAGATTGTTAGATTAGGTGTAAATGTTTTAAAAAAGCATTATTTTGTTTATCTTGCCATGGAGGTTAGAACTGGCAAGACACTTACGAGTTTGAGTATTTGCAAGACTCTTGCTGTTTCTAACGTCTTATTTATTACAAAAAAGAAAGCTATATCCAGCATCCAAGATGATTACGATTTACTCAATCCTGATTTTTCTATTACTATTATTAATTACGAGTCGCTTCATAAAATAGATTCATCTCCTTATGATGTTATAATTTGTGATGAAGCTCATGGCATGGGGGCATATCCAAAACCAAGTAAAAGAGCAAAAGATGTTAGTTCTCTAATACGAACAAACGATTCGTATGTGATATTATTGTCCGGAACACCTACTCCAGAATCTTACTCTCAAATGTATCATCAGGTTTATGCTATACCAGAAAGTCCTTTTAGTCAATACAAGAATTTTTATCATTTTGCAAAAGAATATGTAAATGTTACTCAAAAAAAGATTGGGCCAACAAGCATTAATGATTATTCTGATGCCTCTATTGACGTACTTGACATGATGGAAGATTACACAATTTCTTTTACACAAAAAGAAGCGGGGTTTAAAACAAAAATTACAGAAGAAATACTAACTGTAGCTATGCATGAATCAACTCACAACATGGTCAAGAAGCTAAAAAAAGAGAGAGTCTTGCAAGGACAAATTGAAGTTGTATTGGCTGACACAGCTGTAAAGCTTATGTCTAAAATTCATCAGCTGTATTCAGGAACTGTTAAGTTTGAAAGCGGAAACTCTGGTGTGACAGATTGGGCAAAGGCTAGATTTATAAATGGTTATTTTCAGGGCAAAAAAATTGCTATTTTTTATAAGTTTAAAAAAGAATTAGAAGCTATTACTGATATTTTTAAAGACTCTATAACTACAGATCTAAAAGAATTTAAAGAAACTGACAAGTGTATTGCTTTACAAATTGTTTCAGGAAGAGAAGGTATTAGTTTAAAAGAAGCTGAAGCTCTTGTGTATTATAACATTGATTTTAGTGCCACAAGTTACTGGCAGTCAAGAGACAGGATGACTACAAAAGACAGGCAGTATAATAAAATTTACTGGGTGTTTGCTGAAAATGGAATAGAACATAAAATTTATAAAACTGTTATTGATAAAAAAGACTACACTTTAAATCATTTTAAAAGAGATTTATTAACTTTTCAATAATGGCTGAAACTAAAGAGATATTAGGAGAAAATTCCTATACTCAGTGGGTTAATAAAAACTTAGAGGTTTGGTGGATTCCAATGATGAATCCTGTTTATTTGACAGAAAATGATTTATGGGACGATTTTTCTAATTTAGAAAAAAAAATATATCAATTTAATATGTTTGATTAATGTAATGACAGAACAACAGATACAAAGTAAAAGAATAAAACAATTGGAAGCTGAAGGGTATTATGTTTTAAAATTAATTAAGACTAATAAAAATGGAATTCCGGATCTGGTGGCGTTACCTAAAAACTGCAAGGTTTTGTTCTCTGAAATTAAAAAACCTGAAGGTAGATTGTCAAAATTACAAGAATATAGATAAAAAGAGTTAGAAAGTTATGGGTTTAAAACAGAAATATATAAAGGATGAATAAATTAGAAGAAGAAATAGAATATTATAATTCATACAAAAAAAACCTCATACAGTTTATAATACACTCTTGCTCGTATGCAAAACAAACTAAAACAGTAGGCAGGATAAGATTAACTGCTAATGAAATTTTGGGTTTACAAAAAGAGATTTGTAGGGTAGAATTGTTTATTTATGATCTAAAATTAATTAAAAATCCAGATGATTCTATATTAAATTATCTAAATAATAAACATTTAAATTAATTTCACTATATTTAAAATTAAAACAATGGCACAAAACGTAATTGAAAACGAAATTTTCGAACATTTTAGAGTTGAAGAAAAAAAAATTACTGATGCAACTATTTTATTAGAAGAAAAAGGTTATATTATAATAAAAAAGAAGGCATAGTAAATGGCTCATAAAATTTCAGTTGATGATGTGAATGCAATCAAGCACATTAATTATGTGACTAATAGCTCTCACGACCTTGTAACTGAACTCTACGAAGATCTTATGGAGCGTGATCACAATGAAGCTAAACTCAAAGCTCAGAACATTTGTCAGATCATGACAGAATTAATTAACTCTTTATCGGATGAAGTCTAGAAAGGCTGAAGGGCCAAGACTTAGGTTGTCTATTGAAGAGGTAGATATGATTCGTGAGCTTCGTGCTCAAAATTTAGAAAATGTTAATGACAACTCTGCTTTAACTGATCATCTAAACGAAAGAGGTATTGATAAAAATGATGTTATCAGTGTAAAGCATTGGCAAAGTGCAAGTGGTGAATATAGGTTTTCAATAGTAACTAAAGAAAATTTAGCATTAAAAGAAAGTCTAATATTTGAAAAAGTAAATAAATTTGTTGAAGAACATTCTCCGGACTATAAGCCTATAAAAAGAAAAAAGCAAACGGAGCCGCACCTGCTTGTTATTAATCCTGCTGATATTCATATTGGAAAGTATGCTAAAGCTCTTGAAACTGGAGAAGAATACAATTCTAAGATAGCAGTTGAAAGGGTTATGGATGGTATACATGGTCTTATTGACAAGGCTCAAGGCTTTCAGATAGAAAAAGTTTTGTTTTGTATAGGTAATGATGTGTTGCACATTGACAATGTTTACAGTACAACAACAAAAGGAACACCACAGGACACGGACGGTAAGTGGTGGGAACACTACGAGCTTGCTTTAGCTTTATATGTAGAGTGTATAGAAACATTAAGAAAGATTGCTCCAGTAGATGTAGTTCATAGCATGAGTAATCACGATTATCAATCAGGCTTTCATTTAGCTCACACTTTACAAGCCTGGTTCCGGAAAGCAAAAGACATAACTTTTGATGTCACAGTAGCACACAGAAAGTATTATAAGTATGGAACATCTTTAATAGGTCTTGAGCATGGTGATGGAGCTAAAATGGATAACCTTCCTCTTCTTATGGCACAGGAAAAACCCCAGATGTGGGCTAATACAAAGACTAGATATTGGTACTTACACCATATACACCATAAAGTCAAACATAAGTGGAGAGACGCTAAGGACTTCATAGGAGTCACTGTAGAGTACATGAGGTCTCCTTCGGCAGCTGACAGCTGGCACGCACGAAAGGGCTTTACAGGCGCTCCTAAGGCCTGTGAGGGGTTTGTACACCATAAAGAGCTTGGGCAAGTGGCTAGATTAACTCATTTCTTCTGAGGTAGGAATTACATTATTGCAATGTTTGCAATGAAAATAAAATCCATTCTGGTTTGAACCATGTAAGTTCATTACTTTGTTACACCTCCTGCAATTCATTCATTAAATTTTTAGAATTTAAAAGAGTAGCACATTTTTCATATTCTTCTAAGTCTTCAAAGTATTCTATAAGCTGATCAAACACCTTTTCATAATCATCTATTACATCTTTAGTAGGATCAAATATTAAGGTTACTTTCATATCTCTGTTTAACAATTGCTCGTAGCCAACTTGATTAGTTATTACATAATAACTTTGTAGCATAAAAGTATGTTCATCGAAATGTTTCAAAATTCTAGTGCTTTTTGAGTTTCGCTTTTCTTTTTTCTTTTAGAACTACCAGGAGTTCTTTTTAAAGGAATATAACCTCCTCTTACTAATGCGTTTATTTCTTTTTTACTAAACCCTATATTTCTTGAAAGTAAAGTACGTTTAATTTCTTTAGATGAAGCGCCTAAAAGAGCGGCCATTCTAACCTGATCTAAAGTATACAAAAAGCTTTCTCTTTTATCTTTATCAACTTCTTGATAAGCTTTATCTAAATCTTTTAAATCTTCTTTTGTGTATCCACCTCCTAGTTTAAGATAATCTTTAAATGCATAAATACTTCTATAGTAATCTTTTTCAGCTTTCATTTGAGCTGTTCTTTCTGGTAACAAATTAAAATACAATTGTCTAGACACATCTACTGTGTAATCTCTTTTTCCAAATAACTTACCTACTTTAGATTCCGTAATATTCCTTCCTGATAAAAAACCTTTTCCAAAAGCATCTTCTATTTGTAATATTGCGCCAGGCAATAAAGCTCTACTCGCAAAGGGTTTTAAGAAATCATCTAAAAAACTACCAGCCTTCCCTTTTCCTTTGTATTTTTTATCAGCATCTAAATAAGCCTGTACAACAAAATCAGTGCTTGCAAATGTCCTCATTTGCTCTGTAGTAAGACCAGCTAAAGCATCTTTCCAGTTTTTAGACTGTAACAAAACATTTATATTAGCCTCTAAAAGTTGGTGTGGATCAAATGTTGAAGCATCAGTAAATTTTATTTCTCCATTCTCTGCTTTAGTTATAATTAATTTTTGATTTTTTTGCCACTCGTATACAAAATTTCTTATAGCTTGTTCTGTCATGGTTAAACCACCTAATGTTTTTTTCTCTTCTTCTTTAGGCTCATCATCGTCAAACCCTAAACCAAATAATGGAAGCATTCCTCCTAGTACCTTACCACCCATTGCAACTGCTGTGGTGTAAAAAGCCCCATCACGAAAGGCCATGTACGACATAATGTTAGTTATCTTTCTAATCCCCTCTTTTCTAATACGTTTTCCTTTTGCTACATCAGATTTATCTTTTACAAGCTTATTACCTTCAACCACCATGTTGTAAGCATTACCTACAGTATTGTAGGCTGTACGATAAGATTCGGCTTGAAAAGAAATAAAGTTACCAGCCACGACAAGTCTTTTGAAAAACCTAGCAACAGCAGGTATTCTAGAGTAATTAGGATATTGATTTTTTACCATCTCACTCGCTTTCTTTTCTATCTCTTTCGATTCATTTGCATCTAAATCGTTAAAATCTTTATCAAAATAAGTTTTAGCTAAAACTTTTGACTCTTGCTCATAACCCATAATTTTCCAAAAATCATCTCCAATCCTATATCCTTTTGCAGCTTTTTTATACCAATTTTTAGGATTAAACATAGAGTTTTTTAATTTTTTTTGATAAGTTGGTTCTTGTGATAATCTTTCAAAAATATCTCTCTCATTATCAGATTCATTTAATAAGTCTTGAAGCTCTCTAACATCAACACTTTGATCAATTATACCTAATTCATAATATTTTTCTATTCTTTTACTTAATTCTTCATTACTTTCATTATTCCAAATTGCTCTAATAGCTTGAGCAGATTTTACATAACTACTCCATCCTATTGTACCATTAACAATAGATATGGGCAGATGGCCATTAGCTACTGCAAAATTAATATTTGACAACAAATTAATTAATTGAGTAGATGGAGACAATATTGTTTTAGCAGCTCTAGGATAAGCAACTAAACCTTTCATGTAAGTATCATATACAAGCCTTCCTATTTTTCCTTGATACCCTTTACCCTCTGGCCTAGGAACGAGCGGAGATCTTTTTGGAAATAAGTTATCTGCAATTTCAGGATAAGTGTATAAGCCGTCTAATGGAGTATAATTCTCATTATTAGTACCAGAAATCTCAACCATTCCTTCAGTCCTGTTAGGATCATTTTTAGTAAACAAATACTTTCCTATACCCGCTTCATAAACGCTTTGTAAAAAATTAGCACTAGTCAATAAAGATCCTGTTTTTGTCATGGTAGTTAAGTAATTAGCTACTGGATCAGTAATTTCTCCGTATAATTTTCTTAAAGCTTCTGGAACTTCTTTTCTTTGTTTTAATATTTTTAAATTTTTACTTTCCCCAACATAAGTATTTAAAAAATCTGTAGCTGAAGTTTTCTGCGTTAACAAATCATTTATTTTTGATTCAACCAATCTATTAAGAGCGTCTTCAAATTTTTCATTTGTTTTAGCCGCTTCAGCCTCTACCTCTTTAATAAACCCTTTATCTTTCTTTATAAATTCTCTAGCTTCTTCCAATACCTCGGCATCTAAAGTTTTTTTGTAATCTTGACCTTTAACTTTTCCTTCAAACAACCTATAAGATCTCGTTATATATTTCCCTAACTGAGATTCAATTTTATTTCTATAAACCTCCTCCTCTATTTCTACCGGAGAATCTTGCTTAGTTATATTAGGACTGTCTAGAATAGCTTTAGACATGCTGTCAATGTCACTTCTCATTTGAGTAACTACCTGAGCTAGCTTAGTGCTAATTTTTTTTACTTCACCCCTATTATTTTTAAACTTAATATCTTTAGCATCCATCTCCCCTCTTAAAACTTTACCTAAATCTTCATTTAAATTTTCTAAAGCTTTATTGTCAAGTCTTTTAGTTTTTTTAAGAGCGGTAAATAATTTATTAAACTGAGTTGCTTTTCTTTCTGCTCTAAAAACTATAGCGTTGTACTTATCTGTTTTAGTTTCTTGAGCTGTAAATAATTTTTTTGGTAAATTTCCAGCTGCCTGTAATCCTTTTTTAGTAATTTGATTAATAAAATTAACTGCCTTAGCTAGTTTGGGATTTTTCTTAGCGCTAATATCGAGCTTAAAATTTTTAAATATCTTAGACAATATAGGTACGGTAATTTCAGCGTCTCCTTCTAAAGAAGTAAATCCTTCTTCTTTTTGAGCTTGTTTTGCTTCTTTATCGGTTAACCTTGAGTCTCTATCAAGCTTTTCGTTTTCAGTCAATACATCTTCAACTACTTCCTCTTCAATGTTTGTTTCTGCTTCTGCTTGCGTTTCTAGTTTAGAAATCTTATCGTTTAATTCTTTTATTCGAGCAACTTTTGTTGGTCTGTTTACTTTAGAATCAGCTCTTACTTCTTCTATCTTTTTATTTAAAGAATCTATTTCCTTTTGGGTCTTCGTTTGAGTTTTGTTTTTACTTTTGGTTTCACTTTTTCCGGTAGATTCGGAGTCGAGTACATTTGACTCCATCTTTTTGCGACTGTCGGTAAATTTTTCATCATCCACCTTCTTTGGGCTTTGCTTTGAAATGGCATCTTTATTTGTTTTATAGTTATTCCAATTTTGTTTTACTAACTCTCCATTTTCATTTACTTTATATAAATCAAAATTAGATAATTGTCTTGAATCTGGTTTTAAAGTTGATATTCCACTACTTTTTTCAAAAGTTTTTCTATTTTGAAAACTTGCACTTGGTATAAATTTATTATCTCCTTTAGTAACGACAACAAACTCTCCAGGTTTTACCTTTCCAGAATAAACACCACCTTTTTGGAAATTAGGAGACTGCCTATTGAAACCTTCTTTTTTTGATGCTGCTTCTAATGGGTTGTTAGGTACTCTAGAATCAAAATCTTTTAAATCTTCTTTTTTCCCAATCACTTGTCCTCCATCAGCCCAATTAGTAATTGCATCTTTACTCATTGTTCTGTGAGTAAAAGTGTCTGGCTTACTTAGTTCTTCAAGAGTAATTTTTTCTTCTACAATTTCACTATCTGTATTAGATTTTTGAATTGCATAATTTAAAATTTTATCTTGGGTTAATTCCTGGTTAGGTTCTTTTTTTTGTAATTCCTCTTTAGCTTCTTTTAATAATTTTTTTTTGGTTGTACTGTCTTGACTATTAAAATCAACAACTTTTTCAATATTTTCATTTAACGCATCTATTTCTGAATCAATTTTTTTTCTAAAATATTTTGACTTACCTTCTTTTGATTGTTCTAATTCTGATATTTTACTTACATCACCCATAATTGCAGCAGCAGAATCAGCGTCTAAATTTCTAGGTATTTTATTTACACTATTAGCGTAAACATCCATTTCGTTTACTAATGCATCTTTTTGTTCTAAACTCATATCACCATTAGCAACTTGTGAATCTAAAAGAGAAATTGTTTTATCTCTATTAGATTGAAGTAAGCCTAACATTTGAAGTTTATCAATATTATTATCTTTAAATAACGATACTGTATTGCTTTTAACAGATCCAGCAAAAGGTATTAACATACCAGCTGCATAAGACAGGACAGAGGTGTTGACAAACTCATCTCCACTTATTGTGTCAGTCATTATTTTTTGTTTAGCAGAGTCGTTTAAACTAGGGTTAACTACGAATCTTTCTCCAGCCTGTTGAACGTTTTCTTGAATTAATTCTTTAAAACCTTCAAACTGAGCATCGCCTATACCTGGTAGTAGTTTATTAAAAAACTCTCTTACTGATTTTATTCCTCCTTTTTTATATTCTTCTACCGCTACTTTTACCACAGCATCCTTGCCCATTCTACCAAATAATAATTCTGTTGCTTTAGTTTGAGGAGATATAAAAGAAGTTGCTCCATATAAAAGAGCCATTTTACCTCCAGCTTCTAACGCTAATTTATTAGCATCGTCATCGTTTAGACCTGCTTTTTTTGCTTCTTTTAATGTTGTTTCTATACCGCTAGACATTCCTATTGTGCTCTGAGCAATAAAAGCACTACCTAGACCTCTTGATATAGGTACACTTTTTAATGTTTCCATTGTAAAGCTCAAGGGACGTTTCAGTATGTTACCAGCGCTTAAAGCTCTAGTCCCAGCACCTGCTATTGAAGCAGAACTGGACACTCCTTTTGTTAGGAGAATATCCGTAAGGATACCACCCACCACACCACTAGTATCAATAGCCATTCCTTGTACACTGCCACTCCAATCTTTTTTCCCATTTTTTTTAGCTTGTTCTCTTATTATTTTTTGAGAATTAGCGTCAAGCACACCCGTAACATTAATTTTATGATCAACATCAAATATGTTTCCATTTTCATTTACTATATAATTAACACCACCTACTTCTACTTGTTTTCCGGAAACGTAACCAAAATGTAAATTAGGATCTTTTATAAAAGCTTCATATTCCTCAGCCATTCTATTGTCGGTAGCAGCAACATCTGCCCCAACTAAATCTAACATTGTACTTGATAATTGATTTATTCTATCATCTACACCACCTCCAAAAGCTTTTGTCATTTCCCATAAACTAAAACCTACGCCTGTTTTATTATCTTTATATTTTTGGTATTTAGTTTCTGCTTTTATTTGGTTTTCTTTTAACTGATTGACATAGTTAGGCATGTTAGTTTTGATAAAATCAGATAAACTATTAGGATCAATGTATTTAGTAGGCCTATAGTCGAGATCTTCAGCTTTCATACTTAAACCTTTATTGTTTTTTCTATATTCTAATTCTTGACTTTTTCGATCTCTTTTTTGTACATCTTCTAAATACAAAGTAAGCATTCTAAGTTCGTCCATTTCTCTTTGAACAGCTAATCTATTTTCTTTTTGCCCGCCAAAAGCATAATTAGAACTTGAATCATATAAACCATTGTCTGCCTTGTACTGGTAATCTTTTTTATAACCTTTAGAACTTATAAATCCATTAAAATCATCTACATTAATTCCTTTTAAAGATTTAACGTTTTCAAAATAAGTTCCCATAAACTCATCATCTTCTTTTTGATCAGTATAAATAAAAGGATTTGTTAGATTTTCTTCTAATGTAATTTCGTCTATCTCTTCAGCAGATTTGTATCTAAATTCTTTAATTTTTTCTAAAGCTTCTGCTCTTACAGTTTTTTTATTACTAGTAGCATTTTTAATTTCTTCCTCAGTTAATTTACCTAATTTTAAAGCTCTTTGAATACCTGTGTCAGCGTATAACGCATCACTTAACTCTTTATTGTAAGTAACACCTTGTTCGTCATCTTTGTAACCTGTACGAATTATATTACCGCCTTTTGTAATGATTGTGTTTTGAGGAGCATCCTCTATATCTATATCAATCTGTTCCTCAATGTAAGATCTTTCTCTAACTGGTTTTTCTCCAGAAACCAAGGAACCATCTTGAACTTGTACTTCTTCCACCACTTCTCCTGTAGTAGATTCCATATCTTCCCCCTGAACAGTGCCAGGTAATTGAGAAGAGTCTTTTTTTTTTACTGAATCATTAAAACCATATTGCTCGTTAAACTCTTCAAAAGATTTAGTGTAATCTCCTGATTCACTTAATCCTTTGTATAATCGTTCTGATTTTTTACTATCACCATACTGTTCTACAAATTCTTCATAAGATTTAGTGTAGTCTCCAGCTTCAAATAAAAGTTTATATAGTTTTTCCATTATTCAGGATTATCGTATTTACCAGGAGTTTTGTTTCTAGACGAATTTATCTTTTCTTCTATTGTTGTCATTAGTAATGATCCGTCATTTTGTAAAGATCCTTTAGTCAGCCCTAAATCAATATCTTCTGTACCAACTCTAATTGATAACGCACCATTTTCGCCAACTACTAATTTAAATCCTTTACCTCTTAATTTAGGTTTTACAGCTTTATTAACCATTGAAGTTACTAAACTCCATCTATAACTATCAAGTTTATCTTCAGCCAACTCCTTTTCTTCAGGAGTTTGAGTATTGTCAGTTAATATAGCTTCAAATTCATCAATGTTTTCATCTTTAAAATTTTCTTTTAAAACATTACTAACACCTTGAGAAACGTTAACTTTTTTATTACCTAAATCTACCTGAACAGTACCAGTTTCTACCAACTCAGCACCAGCTCTTTTGTAGTTAGCAATACCTTTAAAAGAATTAAAAGTACCTTTCTTCTTTTTGAAAGCTCTTTTATAAGATTCTAGTTGTTCAGTAGGTATACCTAGTTTCTCTACCATATCCATTACTATTTTATCACTACTTTTCTTGTTGCCATTATCATCAAATAATCTAACAGTCCCTTGCGTCATTTCTCCTTTTTTAGGATCATAGTAATCAATTTTTATTTCTTTAGCTTTCTCCCAATCAGCCTCACCTATATTGTTTCCGCTCTCATCTACCATTTGCATTGACTCTACGTTTTCATAAGTTGGATCTGTATCAATTCTGTTTAGAGCATCCCGGCTATTGTCAGCACTCAATATGTCATTCATAGCCTTTACTCTACCAAATTTATTATCTTCTTCTTCTTTTGCGTTCCTGGCATTAGAACTGTTTTGATCATACTCTCTAGTCCTATCTTCTTTTCTACCTAATTGCGATTCAATAAGAGTGTCTACCATACCTTCGGCTACTTCTTTTTGTCCTTCTCTTAATTTAGGAACAGGCTTATTGCCTGACTGATCCATTTCTATAAAAAACTTTAAATCTACTCCTGGGTTTTTTTCTTCAAACTCAGCCTGGGAAGACGCTATAACATATCTAGGATCTTCTGCTAATATCTGTACAATATCATAATCGGTGCTTGTAAGCTTTGCTATACTAGCTTTTTTCCAATCAGGGTATGCAGCTGACTGAGTAAAATCTTCTACCGTTTCCACAATACCATTTCCTAAACTCCTTGCTTTTATTTCTTCTCCTATAAACGCAACTTCTTTATTAACTAATTCAGATGTAACCTTTTTTTCTTCATCAAAAGCCATCCGACTGTTTAAAGTTCCAGGAGCTGCAAAATTTTCAGGATTAGCCTTGCCATCTGGCATCTTAGTATACTTGCCGTCTTTATCTTTTAACATAGTAACAACCTGTAATTGTCCATTAGCAGGGTTAGTCATTATGGTTTTGTTTTGTAAATTACCAAAAGCCTCTATAGATAGAGCGTTAGCTTGGTCGAAAGCAGATGCGGTGCCATTTTTAATAGACTCCATTTTCTTCTCATTCCACTTGTCCCAGTTTTTTATTACGTTAGAAAACTCAGAGTATCCGTTTTTTTGTTCATTCATAAACAAAGTATAATCCTTAGGTTTTAAAGCTCCAGATTTTACTAACTGCATTCGCATTTGTAATTCTTTTTTTGAACGGTCACTTCCTTCTATAAGTATTTTAGATAAAGATCTATCGTTTACGTCTGGCAGTTTATTTAGTTCAGCCATCTGATCAACAGTCTGTTGTTCAATCGCTTGTTTTTGTGCTTCCCTATCTTTTTTTACAGCTAATAACTGATCGCTTATTGTTCCAGCAACAGTTCCCCAATTAATCGGTGGTGAATCGTCTATCCCTGCATATACAGAATACTCATTACCTTTACTTTTCTCCGCCATAATATTAATATTTATATACAGAATTAAAACCAGATGCGTTACCTCCTACTCCCATTAAGTTTGGATCTAACACTAACTGTGTAGGTATAGTAGGATCTAAAGCATTAGCTTGAGAAAAAATATTTGCTGCCGCAGAACCTAAAGTGCTGTTTCCAACTTGAACTTGGCTATAATCAAATTCGTCAGATGCCGATCCATCACCTTTTTTTAATTGTTGTCTTTGTTCTGGAGTCATGTTTTTAATTTGCTCTAAAATTTCAGCATCAGTCATTCGTACGCTATTAGCTCCAACAAATTTAGCTTTTTGAGCGTCTGTTAATTTTCCAAAAGCTCTAGTGTTTTCATCTCCTTGATATAGATTTACCATATCATTACCTGCTGAAAGAGCTGAAGTTAATCCACCCATAGCCTGCCCCATAGCTTGATTTTCTTGCCTCATCGCATCTCTTCTCATCATGTTTTGATCTGCTGCTTGTCCCACATTTATTCCTATCAATTGTTGATTGACAGCTTGTTTTGCATCAGCTTTCATTTTATTGTTTGCATATAGAGCTTCACCCATTGCAATCCTTGTTTGTTCACCTTGTTGACCAGCTAAAGCCCCAACTCTTCCAACACCAGAAGCTACAGCTCTAGCGTCACCTTCCTGTAAAGCTTGTAAACCTTGTTGTTGTTGTTGTAATTGCTGTTCAAATTGTGCATTAAATGCATCTAAAGGAACATTCAAACCTTCGTAAAAGTTTTTCTCTGCTTTTCTTTCAGCTTCTGCCATTAATACTTTTGATTCTCTCTCTGCTTTTGCTTGAGCATCCCTAGCTTTACTAGCATTACTTAGTCCCATACCGAAACTAGCTAATCCAGTTGCCGCTGCTACACTGCCTAATATTGCTGTTACTCCAAATGCCATAATTATTTATTTTTTTGTTCGTATTCTTTTTTATTTAAAGAAACTATTTCTTTTTCTAATTCTTCTATGTTTTTATTATTAGAAGGATTTTTATGTATGTTTATAAAAATAGAGTCTTCGTGAGCGTAAATAACTCTTTGATCTCCAGGCTCCGAAACTGTGTAGCAAGGCGCAATATGAGTTATAATTTCATTATTTGTTCTTATAGAAACTTTACCTGTCATAAGAAACCATATATGTTTATGATTATGAATTGCTCCAATAACCAATTGATGTTTAGACATATCCATTTGTCTTAAATATACTTGATCAGCAAAAGAATGTTTTATTGGAATTTCTTCACAATCAATTATTTTACCTTTATTATATACAACAGAAAGATCTTCCGAGTTATTCTCTTTGTAATCTTTTATTTCATCCATCAATCCACTTATGGAAGGTAAGTTTTTTAATAACTCCATTTATATAAATATAAACAAAGATACTAAATTCTAAGGATAACTTTTCAT
>PDMW01013927.1_pt1 | contig 14134 bp, 9 predicted proteins | sample 1515511 | NCBI WGS metagenome assembly PDMW01 (sample SAMN07343023, study PRJNA328102) | Marine metagenome, whole genome shotgun sequencing project. | biome: marine; feature: bay; material: water; isolation source: viruses from water sample < 0.22 micron filtered, nuclease treated, low... ... | reverse complement strand
ATGGCTAAACCTGGACTCTACGCAAACATTCACGCTAAAAGAAAACGCATTGCTGCTGGCAGTGGTGAGAAGATGAGGAAGCCTGGTGCTTCTGGTGCTCCCACAAAAGCTAACTTTGTAGCATCTGCAAAGACTGCTAAGCCTGTAAAGAAACGTAGGTACGCTTCTTAAAATTGACTGAACTCAAGTGGTCTTTATCTTTGCTAGCATTACTGTTAGTATTCATAGAGGTAAAGCATCGACTGTATCTACATCACAAAGAACCACAGAGTATATCCTTCCGTTCATCCGAAAGGACGCATGTTACTAGCAGTATGGAACGGGACTGCTAGATCTCTTCGGAGGTAAACACCATGACAAATCTTGAACTAAAGCAACGAGTCCGTGAACAGCAGCAAGCTGTCAAGGAATCTAAGCTCAAGTATCGTGGCGTAGCATACACAAAGTAACCGCCCCCTCAGAGGCTTATAGTATCTGATTTTTCCTTGTTAACACCAAGGAACGGTTACGGACCTAGGACTGGAAAAACCTAGGGCTTGGCAGTAGAGCACCTCAGTGTAGGACTCTACTGTTATTGGCATTGGCCGGATACGTCCGACACCCTTTGCCGCAGCTGTGGTAATGAGACACCCTAAGCTCTCAAAAACATTTATGGATCCTTTACAAATTGCGTGGGCCGCTGGCTTATTTGAAGGCGAAGGTTGCGTGAGACGACAACTAGAAATTGAGATGACTGATAAAGATGTCATCTACAAATTCTGGGAGATAATGAATTGCGGAAATGTTTATTACAGACAACGTCCTGATGTCAAGCCTACTTGGCGATGGAAGGTTGGTAATAAACGTGATGTAGTTAAATGTCTAAGTCTTATGCTGCCCTACTTCGGAAGCCGTCGGGGTCACAAAGCTCTTAACATTCTAGATAGCATAGAGCTGGTTTAATACTTTTTAATTATCTTTTTTAACAATGGCTAACGCTACCCAAACTGCGCTAGGCCGGTCTAATCTAAGTACCGGTACTGGCTATGATGGAGCGACCGATAAGTATGCATTGTATTTGAAGCTCTTCTCTGGAGAGATGTTCAAAGGCTTCCAGCATAACACAATCGCTCGTGACCTTGTGATGAAGCGGACCCTTAAGTCCGGTAAGTCACTCCAGTTCATTTATACTGGTCGCATGGATGCAGGCTTCCATACGCCTGGAACTCCAATCCTCGGTTCTGGTGATCCACCAGTGGCTGAGAAGACGATCATTGTTGACGACCTTCTCGTCAGCTCTGCTTTCGTTTATGATCTCGATGAGACCCTGGCTCACTATGAGCTGCGTGGCGAGATCTCACGTAAGATCGGCTATGCTCTTGCTGAGCACTATGACCGTCGTATCTTCCGTGCTATTGTACGTGGTGCCCGTGCTGCTCACCCTGTGTCTGCTACAGGCAAGGTTGAGCCAGGTGGTACTCAGGTTCAGGTTGGTACTGGTGCTGGTACTGCCGCTGATGCTCTTGACTCTACCAAGATTGTTGCAGCCTTCTTTGAAGCTGCTGCAGTTCTTGACGAGAAAGGCGTCAGTCAGGACGGGAGGGTCGCCGTACTTTCTCCTAGGCAATATTACTCCTTGGTCGAGAACGTTTCTTCTAACGCTCTGATCAACCGTGACGAGCAAGGCACTGGCCTTCAGTCCGGTCAAGGTATCATGTCAATCGCTGGTATCAAGATCTTCCGTTCCATGAACCTGCCCTTCCAGGGTAAGTATGGTACGGCCTCTACCATCGATAACGCTGGCTCCTTTGTGGGTGTTGATGTCGAAGCTACTGCTACCGGCGAGAACAACCCCTATGGTGGTGCTGCTGACTTCGATACTTCCTGTGGACTTATCTTCCAACGCGAAGCCGCAGGTGTTGTTGAGACAATTGGACCACAGGTTCAAGTTACCAGTGGAGACGTATCCGTGATTTATCAGGGCGACGTAATTTTGGGACGCTTAAGCATGGGTACAGATTATCTTAACCCTGCTGCTTGTGTCGAACTGCACGCTACCAGTACTGCTGGTTCTGCATTCTGATTTTTTTTGTACTATACTGGGGGTCCTTCGGGACCCTCTTTTTTTATGGCAACCCCTTCTTATGCAACGTCCACCGAACTGGATGCTGTTAACTCTATTTTAATGAGTGTCGGAGAAACTCCGGTCAATACACTTGATGTGCAAAGTCCAGAAGTCGCTATTGCTCAGAGCACCCTCCGGCAGGTTTGCCGAGAAGTCCAAGCCGAAGGCTGGGGCTACAATACTGAGTATGAGTTTCCTTTTGTACTGAACAATGATAAAGAAATTGTTGTTCCTCCAACGGCTTTACGTCTTGATGTTAACCGCTACAAACACGGAGATAGCTATGACGTTACTCGCCGTGATGGTAAGCTGTATGATCGCTATTCCCATGGTTTTAAGTTCACTGGTATTGATACCATCTTTGTTGATGTAGTGTGGTTCTATGAGTTTGAGGATATCCCTCAGGCATTCCGTGACTACATCACCGCTAAGGCATCTAGAGTCGCCTCTGGGCGCATGGTAAACGACGAGACTAGCATCAAAATCCTTCAGGCTGAAGAAAGCCTTCTAAGGGCTGTAGCTATTGAGTTTGATACCAGCCAAGCTGATTACAATGTGTTCAATGCTAGTGACCTTAGGAACCCCTACACCAGCTACAAACCCTTCCAAGCCCTGAGTCGCTAATGCCAGCAGTTAATCAACGTATCCCTAACTTTCTGGGAGGTATATCACAACAACCAGATTTTATTAAGTTTTCAGGTCAAGTCAGGACATGTAATAATGCTTACCCTGATGTTACGTTTGGATTATCTAAGCGTGCTCCTGGTGAGTTTGTCAGTGTACTTGCTAATGCAACTGCTGATGGTAACTGGTTTGAAATCCTTCGGGATAATGACGAGAAATATATTGTTCAGATTCAGGCATCAGGTGTCCGTGTCTGGAACTTAGCAACAGGAGTTGAGCAGACTGTTAACTTAGGATCTACTACATCTAATTATAACTACCTGACTAGCGGATCCCCTGCTCGTTATGGTGTTCAAAGTATTGGTGATTATACACTAATTACCAACCCAAATAAAACTGTAGCTACGGCTAGAACCACAACTAACACCTTTGGTAGTAACTATGCTTTTGTTACCGTTGATGCTATTGCTTATAATACTGAGTATGTTATTGGGATTAACAACTCCAGCATAACTTCAAGTACTAAACGTATTGTTAAGTCTCTCAGTATAAGTCCTGATAACTTTGATGACGGTGATGGAGAAGCAAAGTATGTTGGTAAGGCAGAGTTTTTCAACACTAATTGGGGTGGAGTTAAGTATGCAGTGACTGTCAATGGTCAGTCGTACGTAGAAGGCTACAACAGCGACAGCGAAGCTAATTACGACATGCGATACAACGCTAATGTCGTGTTACAAGATGGAGGGCTCGATGCTCCTGCTTCTGGTACTCAAGGTATCTCTATTGCTGGTATATCCTATACAGTAAGCATCAGCGGTACTCAATCTTATCCGTCTTATGCTGATTCTAACGCTGCCTTCTATCGTACGCCTAAGGGTCCTGATGACGGGATCATTAGTGTAAACTCTGTGCTTGGTGGCCTTAGAGCCTCTCTTCTTTCTAAATATCCTGGACTGACTGTTGAAGTTATTGGTAATGGTTTGTTCATTCAATCCACCTCCAGCTTGAACGTTACTGTCCGTGCAGGTACTACAAACACTGCTCTTTCAGTCATCACCTCTACTGCACAGAACATCAGTAAGCTTCCTTCCATGTGTAAGGATGGTTACATTTGTGAAATCTCTAACACTGAAGAGTCAGAGGCTGATAACTACTACGTTAAGTTTATTGCTGAGTCTGGTACGTCTGGTTCAGGTGTATGGGAAGAGACAGTTAAACCTGGCATTACTGCAGGGTTTGATTATAGCTCCATGCCTCATGCATTGATTAACAACCGTGACGGTACGTTCACCTTTACTCAGTTAGATAATGTCAGTCAAAGTTCTACCGAAAATTTTTGGAAGGATCGGGCAGCTGGAGATGCAACAACTAACCCTATGCCAACCTTTGTTGGTCAGACTATTAATGACATCTTCTTCTTTAACAACAGACTTGGTTTAATTACTAACGAGAACACTGTTCTTAGTCAGCCTGCTGCTTACTTCAACTTCTTTGTAAACTCTGCTATCACAGTCAGTGCTGCTGACCCTATTGATATTGCAGCTTCTGATGTTAAGCCTGCTTTCCTAAACCATGCTGTACCTTTACAGAAAGGTGTGGTACTGTTTAGTGAAAACTCACAGTTCATGCTGTTTAGCGATGCTGTTGAGTTCTCTGCTAAGACTGCTCAGCTTAGAAAACTATCTTCATACGAGTGTAGTGCTGCTGTTACTCCTGTAGACTTGGGTACATCACTCATGTTTACTACAGACAATACATCACACACCAAAGCGTTTGAGATGGCTATTGAAGATGAGAGTGCTCCTCCTGTAATTCTTGAACAGACCAGAGTCATCCCTGAGTTGATTCCAAATGATGTCAGTGTTGTCAGTAACTCTGCTCAGAATGGTCTGGTTACTTACGCTAAGAAGAACGACAGCACCCTTTACTTCTATAAGTATTATAACACAGGTAAAGAACGAGCGCAGTCTGCTTGGTTTACTTGGACCATTGAGGGTCAGTTTAAGCATAGCCTTTATACTGAGGGTGATTTCTTTACCGTATCACGTCAAGGTACAGAGACTGTACTACTTCGTTATGAGCTCACTCCTGACACTACAACAGCCCGTAGCTACCAAGTAGGTACTGGCACCTTCGGATCTCCTTTGTCCGTTACTAGGCGCTTTGAGGCGTCTCTGGATAACATGTTTGTACCTGCATCAGGTGACAAGTCTGTGACAGATGGTAACACTACGATTACTCTGCCCTATACTATTCAGAATAGTGGTGATGATCTTGTCATGGTTGTTCTGTCTGGTAATGAGTCTGGTTATGTAGCTAGTCCTGACAGTGTGTCAGGCACACAAGCAACCTTTAACAATGTGGACGTCACTGCTGTTAATGTTGCTGTAGGTTATAAGTACACAGCAGAGGTTCAGTTACCTAACTACTATGTTTCAGTTGGTAGTAATCAGTATGATATTGATGCTGATCTACGGATCAATCGTCTAAACTTTGAACTTGGTATCTCAGGTCCTATTGAGTTCCATCTTGAAGCTCCTCAGACTGATACCTATATCCAGTATGAAACAGGTCTTAGCCCTGATATTACCAGTGCTAACACAACACCCACTAAATTCTACAAATCAGTTAAGGTTCCCATTTACAAAAAGAATGAGAAGTATACCTTAACAATTAAAATCCCTGACCCCTTTGTTTCCACTATTGTCTCAGCCAGCTGGGACGGACGATATGACAACAGACGCCATGTACGTCGGTAAGTACATTGAATCATGCACCGCACAACTAGCTTTTGAGGTAGGTGAAAGCCTGCGTTGGGAGGATAAGAGAGAGGTAGAAGAGACAACAGGACTGTGTGCTACGGCTGCAGTTCTTGAGTCTTACTACCGTTCTTCTTATTCTGTATTCTTTAAGGTGCCCAACGGCAAGACTGCCGGTGTGGCCGGTGTAACACCAGATAACCGTATCTGGATGTTATGCACAGAAGCTAGCGAAGAATATCCTCATACATTTGTGAGAGAAGCGAGACGCTGGTTAAAGAGTCTTCCTTATGAGTATCTCTGGAATCATGCTGACATGAGGAATGAGAGTCACATTAAACTTCTCAAGCTTTTAGGCTTTAAATTTCTCAGATATTATGTTACTAACGGTGTCCCTCTTATTGAATTTATGAAATTATGTGCGAACCGATAAGCATTGGACTGGCAGTTGCATCCTTTGCGGGATCAGCCGCCTCGGCCATTGGACAACATCAACAACAACAAGCAGCAGTAGCTAGATCAAATGCTATTGCCAGACAACAGTACCAACAACAAATGCAGATTGCTGCTGCAGATGACCAAGAAAAAGGTCGTGTGTATCAAGCAGAGCTAAAATCAACAACTGCAGCAAAGAATGCATACTATAGAGAATTAGAAGCAAACCAGGCGGAAGCCACAAGAGCTTCTATGTCATTGCAAAATAAAATGGAGGAACGCAGGACTGCTGCTAAATTTAACATGCAGGGTCAGATTGCTAACTCTATCCAAGCACAAGGTGAGATGCTTGCCACAGGTAAGTCTGGTCAATCCTTCTTACTTAATGCTATGCAAGCTGAGCGTGATCTTGGGTTTGAGATGGCTCAGATTGAGCAGTCCTTGTATGATTCAAGGCGTGCTTCTGGTATTGAGGCAGAAGGTATTCTCTTGGATCAACAATCTGCTAACGTAGGTGCCTGGAACAATCTACCTGCTGATCCGCTGTCACCCATGGCATCTTTCATGCCAATCAAACCAATTAAAGCACAAGGACCTTCTGGCCTTGCACTGGCTGGTAACCTTGTATCGAGTGCAGCAGGTGCGGCAGGAACCGGGATAAGTACCTACAAAACATTAAAGCCATAAACTAATCATGCCATATCAAGGTAGCGCACAGTCCGTTGGATTCCGTAACCGTAACGTCATTGACCCCTCTAAGCGTATGCGTCAAGAGGCTGCTCAAATCAAAGAGCAGGGACGAGAACGAATCCAAGGAATGAAGGAGCAAGCTTCACAGCGAACCAGAGAAACACAACGTGTTAGTGACATTCAAGCATCTAACACAGACTACGAGCTACGTGCTCTTTCAAAATTTAGTAATTCTATCAATGATCTTCTCCAGAATGAAGTTCTTGATCTTGAAAAGGATCGGATCTCAGGAGAGATTGAAGAAGGTAAACGTCTGTACGCAGAACAAGGTCCTGAATACCAACAACAACTAGATGAAGTTAATGCAGCAGGTAACCGTAGCCAAGAGGTTGACTCTGAGCTAAACACTCTTGCTGATAAAGCTCCTACTACAGAAGCAGCTGATCAAGTCAGAAGCCTGTCAAGGTGGAGACAGCATGGATGGAACCTTGCTGCTATTAAGCAGTCAGGTCAGAAGTTTGGTAACCATCTAATTACTGAACTGGATTCTAACACTACTTCTATTGTTGACCCCACAACTGGAGAAAACTTTCAACTTAATGCCTATGAAGGTGCTAGTCAGTATGAGGCTGCTGTAAGCTATGTTCAAAGTGAGTTTATTAAAAACAATAACCCCGCTGGACTTAGTGCAAAGGTAGTCAATACTGTACTGATGCCTGAGGTTTTCAAATCAACCTCAATCCATCAAAGAAACTACTACAGTGGTCAAAGGGTTGAGCAAGCTTATGAAGTTATCAATGAAGCTCATCGTGATCTTGACCAGTCTTTGAGCGGAACAGCAGGCTTTCCAAATGCTTCTACTGTTATCCCTGCCTTTCTGAAAAAAGCAGAGAGTGCTTATAGGAAATTAGGTATTCAGGGATCGCCTTTTGTTGCAGCACGTAAAGACTTGCTAGAGCAAATCACCAGTAGGATTGAACAAAATCCTGAGGAGGTAGAGAGTATCATCGGATCTCTTAACCAGGCTACCATAACAGGACACCCTTCTGGAGCTAAAAACCTTTTTAGTTTGTATCCAACTGAGTTCAGCGTAGCAGATCTACGGGCTACTGCTCTTGAGGGACGTAATAAGATCTACGAGGATAGAAGGAAGAGCACGCAAATAGAAGCTCAAACAGCTGAAATAGCGTTGCGTAAATCTATTGATGAAGGTCTTAGTGGTACACAGCGTCAGGTAGCTCTCCAACAGTTTCATAGAAAGTATGGAGCTGATCATCCTGCTATATCTAAAAGCTTACGGGAGTATGAGCCTGCATATCTTGGCGTAGAGCAGTCCGAGGCAAAGGCTGAGAGTTTACTCAGCACATTTGGTGATATCACTGAAGAAGAAGCTGAAAACCTGGACAGCTCTGTCCGTGCAAAGTACGAAGGCAGGATTGTTGAACAACGCTTTGGTACTGGTTTTAAGGAGGCCATCAAAGATGGTCATCAGAAGATTGATAATCAAATTAAAAAGGCTGTAAAGGCTTCGACCACTGACTCTGTTATAGGATACAATGCTCTACAAGCAGGAATCAGAGCAAAGGATCAAATGCTTGTCAGAGCAAAAGAGCTTTATGCTGGAGGAGAAGGGCTTTCTCAAAGAGAAGCTATTATCCAAGCGTCAAGTGAAATGGCTGAAAAGATCAGGCTTGAGGCAGAAGGATTGGACGCTGTTACGGGACAACCGCCTAAGAGTGGAAAGCCAGAAAACCTAACTTATTACGTTACCTCTGGTGAAGGTTTCAGGAACTTCGATGTTAAGCCTGCTAATGAAACCGAAGCCATGGTTAAACATAACACCATTATTAAAAACTATGACACTAAAGCTAGAGCATATGACAACCCTGCTATCCAAGCTGACCTCGGGATCTCTGCTCCTGAGCTTGAGCTTACTGCCGACGGCAAGCCACAGCAAGTATTTTTTTCCCTAGCGAAGAAGGATGGAAAGCATACGGCGTATGAGATTTTGAATGCACAACGTGCAAAGCAAAACTTAGCGCCGGTCCCTCTTCCCGAAGATGCTGCTAAAGTGGATGCTATTCTAAGACAGTACCCTGACCTTAGAAGCTTGTTTATCACTGATCAAAGTCCTAACAGAGTTGGTCGTGGTATTGAACAGGTTGGTGGAGTAGATGTCCGTGGTCTTATGAGAGCACTTGGTTTCCAAGAATCAGGAGGACGCTATAAAGCTGATAATCCTGCTTCATATGGCCCTTCTAACCCAGCTTTAGGTAAGTATCAGATCCTTTGGGAAAACGTACTTGGTTGGTCTAGGGCAGCAGGTATGCCACATCCTGGTACTAAGGAAGACTTTAAGAACAACCCTGCATATCAGGAGAAGCTTGCTCAGTGGAAGTTCTCTGATTACGTTAGACAGGCTAGTGCTAAGACTGATGATCCTGATATTGCTATTCGTATGGCTGCTTCAGCCTGGTATAGCGGTAACATGGATTTATATGAAAACACTAAACCTGAACCACATGGGCCTAGCATACGAGATTACACTCTTGATGTTCTAGGTCATTACAAGAGAGGCGTCTAATGGAAAATGAAAATAACAGGGAAGGCTTTGGCCTAACCGAAGAGGTTAATCAATGGTACACTAATGCTATTAATGAAGCCGAAAGAATACCTCAACAGATTGAAGAACAACAACAGACCTCAGAGGCCCCTGAGGAGCCTTCAGAGCCTGAACAAGGTGGCTTAGGTCTCGTAGCATCAGAAACAGGCGCAGCCCTCGCTGGAGGCGCTGCACAGGCCGTAGAGAGCGTAGGTGGTTTTGCTGAACTTACAGGTGATACGTTTAAAACAGGATTCAATACTCTGTTTGGACGCCCTGTTGATGATTCTCAGAACCCCTTTAGCTCAGCATATGAAGCCAACGACGCAGGATGGCTTGACATCCCCGATGAAATGGTCCCTGAAAACAAGACTGGCCTGGGTAAGTTTGCCCGTGGTATGGTTGAGTTCGGTCTCCTTACTGCTGCTACTGGTGGTGTTGGCGGGGCTACTGTTGGCGGTCTCCGTCTTGGGGTACGTGGTCTTGCTTTTGCTCGTTCTGCTGGCATTGGTGCTAAAGGAGTGAGACAAATTAGGTTCTTACAAAGAGGAGCTAAGATTGCAAGTGAAGGTGCTATTGCTGATCTAGTATCAAGTAGCTCTGAAGCTGAAAACCTCGCTAACCTTGCTCAAGAACACACCCCCTGGATGGCACCCTGGGTTATGAATGCCCTTGCTGTAGAGCCTGAAGACAATCCCTGGCTTGCTAGGATCAAGACTGTTGGCTCTGGTGCAGGGTTTAACCTCGTAGCTCATGGTGTCAGTGCATTTGCTAAAGGCAGCTGGGCTGCTCACCGAGCACGTAAGGCAGGTAAGTCTGTAGACGAATCTGAAGCAATTGGTAACCAGGCAATGCGTGACGAGCTTGCTGAAGGCAGTGGCAAAGAAAACACTACAGTCAAAGAAGTAGGAGATCAAAACTACAAAGAAGGTAAAGGTGTCAGAGGAACTGATCCTGAAGAAAACCTTGGTAGACGCCTTGATGGTTACGTTAATTCTGCTAAGTACGACATGACAGAGAATCCTGTGATTCCTGCAGGTAGTGCTAGAGAAGCAGCGGCTGAGACTATTAATGATATGAAAGCTGGTGGTCCTGGTCACACCTTTACACAGATAGTGACAGACTCACAGCTTCATACAATGACTCGTGGTGATAAGAATTTACGTGCTATTGTTGTTAAGACAGCTGAAGATCTTGCTGAGAAAGCATTCCAAAAGGGTGGTGATTTAGAAGGTATTGGTAGTCTTGACTATAAAGATCTTGTCAAGGTTTACCTAAAGCAAGCAGTTGACATGACCTCCATGATTGATGAAGGCGGTGACATTGCTGCAAACTTTAGTAAGTACTTTAAGGATCGGTCAAAGAATGCTCGTGTTTACCTAAACGATGGTGCAGAGATTGTTACCGGATCTCCTACTGAAAAAGCTGCTCTTAACATCGTTATCAATTCATTAGCTCATAGAGCTTCTGCTATTGCTAATGGTACTATGTTCATTGCAGACAATGTTCCCGTCAATCGTCAGTACGACATGACAATCGATGCTATGACTGTAGCATTGACTGAGCATAAAAAAATGGGCTACATGTGGGGTCTTGACGGTCAGCTACAACAACTAGGTTCTGTACCTAAAGAAGCTTCTGATGCAGCTAAGGCTGGGTTGAAGCAAGTTGATGTTGAGATGGAAGAGTTTAGGAATGCCCTAAAGGAACTAGGCAAGCAGGGCCGGAAGCAAGAGATCGAAGACCTTTTAGAACTTAATGCTCTGACAGGCGGTAACATCCGTACAATGGAGCACATCCATGACTATCTACGCAAACAACTGGTAGGTGGTAAGATTGATGGTAAGGCTATTAAAGGACGCTTACGTCAAGAACTACAAAGCACGTTCTATAACTCTGTGCTGAGCGGTCCTAGGACTATTGTTAAAGCTGTTTTTGGTACTAACCTTGTAGCAACTTTACGGCCATTCCAGGCTCTTCTGGGAGCCTCTATGCGCTTCAATAAAAAAGAGATGGCTCTTGCATCTGCTCAGATTGATGCCCTCGGCTCTGCGTATGCAGAAGGATTCCGTATGTTTAAGTACAACTGGGATCTTGGTCTTAACCGTAAGACCTTAAGCTATGAAGGTAAGTTTGATCTTGAAGCTGATCTAGCTGAATGGCAAGGCTTAAGTCAGTACTATGATAAGTATGGTACTGGAGCTGAGAAAGTTGGCTATGAAACCCTTGACCGTATTGTCAAGATGAATACCAGCCCTTGGTTTAAATACAGCCAAAATGCTATGGGAGCTGGTGACGCCTTAGCTCGTACGATCATTGGTCGCATGGAGATGCGTATGCGAGCAGCCCGTACAGCACTGGATAAAGGTGTTGATCCTTCAGACATTAAGAAGTTTGCACGTAGTACTGAGGAAGAGTTTAGATCACAGATCTTTAAAAAAGATAAGAACAACCGCTTTGTTGTCAAAGATAAAGCTGCTAGGATGGCTGGTGATGAAGCTGCTATGACAAGAGCATTGGAGGAAAACTTCAAAGGCTTTGAGCTTATCTCTAATATTCCTGGTATGAAAGCGTTCTTCCCCTTTGTACGTACAGGCTTTAATGCTCTTGATCTTACCTTCCAGCACACTCCCTTAGTAGTGTTCAGGGATAAATATAAAGATATTATGGCTGGAAAGGAGCTTACTAAGTATGGCATTCGTCCTGAAGATCTTCCTCAAGCTCAAGCTTTGATGGAAGGTAGGATAGCAATGGGCTCTAGTATTATGGGCATGGCTACTATCGCAGCTATGGCTGGTAATATGACAGGCGACTATCCTTATACCAAAGAAGACAGAGATGCGTGGCAAGCAGCAGGTATCCAACCTTACTCTTTCAAGCTAGGTGATAAATATGTTTCTTATCAGAACATTGAACCGTTCAACACACTCCTCTCTATGACTGCTAACGTGGTCCAGAACTCTGATATTTTAGGGGAAAAAATGACTGATAACATGATCAAGAAGCTGACATTCATGACAGCTGCTGTTCTTGTTGATAAGTCAATGCTCTCTGGTATTGAAAGTCTTGCTGACGTTATGAGTTCTGATACTTCAGAAGATGCACTCATGAGGACTGGAGCAAAAATGGCACGAGCACACCTACCTTATGCTGGCCTCTTAGGTCAGGTAGGAGACGTTATGGATGCTAACCGTAAAGAAGCGGAAGAGTTTACCGAGATACTTATACGTCGTGACGCTTTTGCTAAAAGCACCTTACCCCCTAAGTACGATATCTTAAGTGAAGACCGCTCAGGCAAGCCTCTGCAATTCGGAGCAGTGAACCCATTGCTGCGACTGTTTAATGCTTTCTCTCCTGTTGCTATTGTTGAAGCAAAAGATGATCCTATCCGACAAGGCTTGGTTGAGATGAGGTATAATTTACCTGAAATGATGTCTCAATACAAAGGCGAGCCTCTTAATGCACAAGAGCAGTCTGAACTAAGTAAGTACATGTCGATGGGTGATTTAAGGCGTAGACTGAAAAAAGTCATGGTTACTGATTCGACATGGAAGAAAGGTCTTGACTTTTACAAAGAGAAAAACCTTACCATTCAAACAGGCTATAAGCTTTACCAGCAAGAGTTCTATCAATTAGTTGATCAAGAATTTAAAGCAGCTAAAGACTTAGCAATGATCCAACTACGTCGAGAAAACAAAGACCTTAACAAACGTATTGAATTAAGAGAAGTTATAACATCTGCAAGCAAAGCAGGTAATCAACAACTTATGCAAAGGCTTAGCACGCCTCAAGGAAGAGCCGAGTTTCTACGCTAACCATACCCTTAAACTACCCTAAACAATGGCAGTTACAAAACAAGACTATACCCAAACAGGGTCAACAATTACATACGTCGTACCATTCGTGGTCATTGAACCGACTGACATTGATGTTTACGTTAATTCGGTCCTTCAACTACAACAAAATACTACTTCTACTGCCGACGCTACACATCCCCAGGTTATTTCTGGGGAGATTACTCAGGGCACTGCTCTGACTAACTACACTGTAGCGTCAAATAACGGTACATTTACATTCAATGCAGTCCTTACAGCAGGGGATTACATTGTTATTGAGCGTACTACAGACGATACGTCTGCTGCTACGTTTGTTTCTGGTTCTACAATCAGAGCAAAAGACTTAAACGATTCATTTGATCAGATCCGCTTCCTAGCTGAGGAGGCGGTTAACACTGCTAACCGCAATGTTATTGAATCACGGGAGCGTGATAACTCTTATACTGCACAAGGTTACAAGATTGAAAACCTTGGTGATGCAGATAGTGATGATGATGCTGTCAACAGAGCACAGCTTGGTAAGGTCATTACTGATGACTTGCTAGAAGGCGAAGCCATTGACCTTACTGATGTTACTGGTGGCACTAACTCTAACAAACAGGTTACTATCTCTGTTGAGGACAGCTCCAAGACTAACAAAGGTGCTGTAACTATCAATGAAGGTGAGGGCATTGATGTTACCTACACTAATGGTGATGCTGTAATCTCTGGTGAAGACAGCTCTAAGACTAACAAAGGTGTTGTGACTATCAACGAGGCACACGCTATTGGGGTGACTTATACCAGTGGTGATGCTGTTATCTCAGCTGATAAGAGTACTGCTAGCCAGCAAGGTGTCGTAAAGATCTCTGCTCCAGTAGTCACCGATGGTAACCCAATCACTCTGACAAGACCTGCAGATGGTGAGATTGAGCTGACCATTGCTAATGGCAGTATTGATGTACAGAAGATCAAAGGTCTAGATAAAGCAGACACTTCTGAGTATGCATCTAACTGGGCTGGTGATGATGATCAGGTGGCAACCGTTGGCGCTCTTGAAGCACGACATGATGTTGTCGTCAGCACTACACAACCAACTACTGCA
>PDMW01016368.1_pt1 | contig 14159 bp, 17 predicted proteins | sample 1515511 | NCBI WGS metagenome assembly PDMW01 (sample SAMN07343023, study PRJNA328102) | Marine metagenome, whole genome shotgun sequencing project. | biome: marine; feature: bay; material: water; isolation source: viruses from water sample < 0.22 micron filtered, nuclease treated, low... ... | reverse complement strand
AGTTAGCAATCAATGGAGCAGCATTAGCAACCTCAAGATAGTTGGTCATATCGTTGAGCGATGAGGCATCAATAGCAACCGTTGATGCATCATTTAATGTCAATGTCAAAGTGTTACCAGACACAGCACCCGATTGAACATATAAGTTGTTAGCAGCACCTGCAACCAGAGGTCCCAGATCTACGGTAATGTCCGAGCCATCATTCAATGTAATGGTCAGATTGTTACCTGATGTTGCTGAGGCAGTTACATATCTGTCATAAAGTGTTGATACATCCAAGTCAAATGTAGATCCATCGGCTCTTGTAAATGTAGCAGTGTTACCAGAAATTGCTGCACTTGATGTTGAAGTGTTAGCAGCAACATTAGCAACTTCAAGATAGATGCTAGCGTTTGCTTTTTCAAGATAGACACTAGCGTTAGCAACTTCCAAATATGGATCTGTATTAGTTGTTACAACATTAGCAACCTCTAAGTAAATGCTGGCGTTTGCTTTTTCCAGATACTTACTTGTGGATGGAGCTAGGTTAGCAACTTCCAGATACTTGGTTGTCAAATTAGCAATCAGTGGCTCTGCATTGGCAACTTCAAGATACTCAGTAGTTGATACAACCAATGGGCTCAAATCAACACTGAATGATGTACCGTGCTCTGTTTGTATTTTTAGATTGTTATTAGCAGATGTAAATGCAACATTACTGATAGATGTGTTTGCTCTAACTTCATCTACAAGACCACTAAGGTCTGCATCCAAGTTACGACCATCTTCAGTAATAACTGTCAGCGTAGTATTTGTCGACTCATACGCTACAGATGAAATAGATGTGTTTGCAGGGATATATTGACTAACATTCGCAACTTCAAGATAGACAGTCGCATTAGCAACTGTCAGGAACTGATTGGTGTTCTCTTGAATCAAACCAACAGCATTGGCAACTTCCAGATACTGAGTAGTATTGTTACCAACAACAAAAGCAGCATTCGCTACTTCAAGATATCGAGATGTATCTGTTGCTGCACCAATCTCAAAAATTGCTGTGCCATTGGAGGAATACAACTTTTGATCGGTAAGGTTGATTGCCAATTCACCTGGCGATATATTAGTAGTGTTAGGAGACTTTCCAGTTACGGAGCTCCTCTTGATTTGGAACTTAGTCGACATTTTTCATCCCTAAAAAAGTATATACTTACAAACACACTATATAGTGCTGGGTTTATTTATAAGACTACTAAAATGCAATTGCAGTAAGATTTGTATCTTCATACTGAGGATGAATAGAATCGTTACCACGTTTTATTCTTGGCGATCTCCAATATTTAACATTCAGTCTAATACCATAATCTGCACGAACCTTTTCAATATCCATTTCAAGCAATTCTTTGAAATTCATTAGATAAAATTCTGGATCAACCATTTTGGCTAGACGATGTGCATCTCTAATAGCACCCCAAGGCTTCAAACTTCTTGTCTGGATACACTCTCTGATAGCCATAAGATGACTGAGGTAATAAGGACCTGTGTGACCTGAGAATGCGTGTGTTACAGCCTGAATGCAAGCCTCACCAAGTGGATCGGTGTTATATCTAAACAGTACGTGCCAGAAGTCATGTGCTAGGAACACGTGTCTTGAGAAGTTTGCTCTAATCTTATTTGTATCTTCACGAGCAACTTCCAGAACACTTTCTGGCAATCTCTTTGCAAGAATCTTATCAACAACAAACTTTTGACGTCTTTCTGATGCTTTGGTATATCTGTTCTTATTATCTTCCAACTCGTCAAAGCGTCCGTTGTACAATTCTGCAAACGAATAACGACTAACAACATTGTAGTAATGAGCACCAACTGTTTCAGGAGCAAGACTCTCCATATACTTTCTATCTGTAATTAATGGAATGTATTCATTCTCTTGCCATTCGCGTGAGTATTCATCTTGACCAGCAAGTAGCTTTGTACCATTCTCTGTACTTGTTAGATGTCTAATAGTGAAGATGTTTGAAGGAAAAAACATTTCACTATACAACTCAACCGTATTCTTGGCTGAAGTATTTTCAGTTTCATAATGGTCATCTGTGTTAGACCAGAGACGATATGAAAGTTTTGCAATCTTAAAAGGATTCCACATTTTATAACCTCTACTTGTGATATCTTAATACTGTAATAAACGTATTTGAATGATTTGATAATCGGATACTTGAGCTGTCCAGTCTGTACAACTCATCTGTATGTAATGTGCCAGAAGGAGCAGATACTTCATTGCTAACAAAAATATAACAAGAAGTCCCTGCCTTTTCAATATTTTTAGACTCGCCTGCTGGAATGGTACATCTTGATCTGTTCCAGGTATTGATACCTTCAATTGGATCAGCAACACAAACAAACCTACCCGTATCATTGAACTTCATCTCAACAAAATCTGCATATGGTGCCCAATTAATAAACACTTCATCGGTCCAGGTATTTGATTCAAAAGTTGCAGAATCTATACTCATTGTAATAGTTGAATTGGAGCCATTATAAGCGTATGTTGCATTTGGATGCCCATCGTTCTCCATAAAGTCAATGTATTGATTAACATCGGTATTGGTTGGTGCATTTGTCCAAGTATATACTAATTCAAGACTACCTTCAATAATATCGTGCGTACTATAATTTCTAAAGAACGAGTTAGAAGTAGGCCACCACTCAACAGCACCATCTTTAATTGGCATACCATCATCTGTGGATGTTCTTTGCAAAAATCCACCAGCCTGTGTGTAAGTAACACTAAGGCAGATTGTGTCATTATCATAAGTGGCAATATCGGTAGTGATCAGATTGGTTTTGAGAGTCATTACAACACCTCTGATGATTTATTTGTTTGTGGTTTATTGTTTGGATTTTTAACCGGGTGTTCTGGTATAGTAAATGCACTAACCATTTGGGCGGTAGAGGTTGACGTTGAGGGTGCTACAAAATCACCAGAAGTATCTCTGAACTCAATATTAGCAATAGCATTACGGAGAACCGTATTGCCACCCCACTGAGACAAACCAAATACATATCTCCTGGTCTCACCATCCACTTCGGCAATAACCTCAAAATCATCAGCATTTACTTCTGTTATTGTAATATCAACCATTACTTGCTACTCTTTGTTTTTCTTTCTGTCCTAGGCTCTTCTTGAGACTCATGTTTGATAATCTCAGCCTTCAATTGTTCAATCTGCTTACTATACATCTCAATCACTTGATTGGCAACATCTAATTGTGCCTCTATCTGAATTTGCTGTTGAACCAAACTAATATACGCTTTAGATGTTCTCTCAGCAACCTTTTTCACTACTTCTTCTTCAATATTCATAATCTTTTTTCCATTTAGCTGTTGACCTTCCTTCAAATCCATGTATAATAGGGCTGTGCCCTTAAAGATAAGGAATAGTCTTAGTTAATCATATCATACACTGGAAGCGAATAATTCATAATCATCTCTTGTTCCATTTGAGTGATTTCTTGAACTGCTTCATCATATATCTTTTCACCGTTAAACTGAACACCACCTGGCAACTGGAGACCAACAAATTTAGTTAAGTTGGAGCCCCATTGTTTTTTAATCAGGGAAGTGGTATATTTTTGAAGCCAAGGGTCAGCCCATACATCGGACCATTGACCTGGGTCTGTGTAACGATAAACTTCAAATAACAGATACTCACCTGCTTTTACTTTCTCCCAATCCATATCAACATGAATACGGTCTGTGTGTCTATTGAAACGGATAGGCTGCTTACCAACGAAGAATTCTTCAAGTTGTTGAATATGCATCATCGTGGTAACATAAGGAGCATAATTGACAGAGGTGAAATTGTACAAATCATTTAGGTGGATTTGATATCTCATATTGAAGAGGTTATTAGTAGATGAACTATGACCTACTGGGAACACTCTGGTTACACCAATGATGCTCTCATCAGTTTCAATATATTTACGCTTAATGTCATCAGCAGTGACTTCATGTTTCAGATAGTCAAGCTGAGAGCCATCAAAGTGGTAATCGCGCCAAAAGCGCAAAGCTTCATCAATCCGGTCATGTACTTGTTGTGGATCAACATTAATTTCAATGACAGGCTTACCCAGCTTGCGCAGGCACCATTCTTGGAATTCTTTTCTTGTACTAGGTGTGGCCATTTTACCTTCCTAAATAATAAGTAAGTATATCTTATTTATAAGATGAAAATGTAGAGATATAGATGATTAGATTATTCAAGAGCGTGTTTTTGTCCAATGATAAGTTTACGCAGCCTGGAACACAGCAGATATTTGTTACACCAGCACTATCAATATCAGATAATAACAAACACTTTGTAATGGAAAGTTATGATGCATATGATGAAGTTATTAGAATGCATGGGTCGTTTGATGAATTTATTAAGATGTGTGATGTTTGGGTTATGCAGAAGAAGCGCACTCTTGTAATACATGCTGACTATTATTCGTATTCAAGAATACTACAGAGTTGGTTAAGGATGATACTTCCAAATATTGACTTGGAGACATCATATAACTACTATAATGCTCAACTAACAACACAACTAATGACTAAGGCAACCGGCATCATTGATGATACAATGGATGCTAATGCAATGCTTAATATAAAGATTCCATATGACCAATGGAAGAGGTCCTGGAACCGAACTAATGTTAAGTCCAATCAAAACACGGTTGAGTGGATAGAGGATAATAAGCATACATTCGATGGTATGTTTGCTATAGCAACATACGAGACAACTGGACAAATGTTTGATGCTGTATCATCAATTATTATTATGTGTCTAAAGAAAAGGCTAACAGATGTGTTGAGAGATTCAAAGGCATCTGCTTTTCCTAAGATTGTATCTGGAGAGATTGGTGACCAAAAGTACGATATGTCCAATATGCATAAGGTGCATCAAAATCAACACCCGATGGTAAGACTATTGTATAGCAAAGAAAAGTTCAAATCAATCACATTAACGTCAATAGATGATAAAAATTATTTTAGTGATGATATTGATTGGAGTAAATTCACAGAGTATGATATAGACCTTTTGGTTCAAGTGCTGGATATAGTTGGATTAAATTCAGAGTTTATTGATACAGAGGAAGTGCGCTGGGCTTTTAATGTTGTTAAATGCAATGAAATGACTTATAATGATTATAAGAGATTTGTTGAGAGAGAGCAGCAATGTGAAGTATCATTTGCTGAGCACGACTTTATGTTACAATACTGCATTGCAAAAACAGAAGATAAGCAGATGATGAAGGATTATAGTTTGATATGATTACTATGCCACTAACACAATGGCATCTTCTGGAGATTGTAGAGGATGAAGATTTGTTATGCTTTTGGATTGATGATGATAGAAAGCACCATTCAATACCAAAAGAACAAGCACTACTAAAGATTGCTGAAAACAAATACACAGTAAAGTTTGAAGGCTTGGAGCAATTCTTTCCTCACGACAGACCTTGTACGATTCATGCTTACTATAGTCCTGAGAATGCAGTATCGTTTGATGAACACAGTGAGCCATATGATACAATGTTGTATGTGCTAGATGGTACAAAAACTTTGAAGGTAGATGGTATGTCAGTAACAATCAATAGAAACGCTCAATATCTTATAAAGGCAAATGCAAAACATTATGCCACAAATGAACACGACTCTGTAATGCTATCCATAGGATATGAAAATGGCACTACATGATGCAGCGGGCTCTTGGATGTTTTATATCAAGACAACTGAGACCTGTAACCTAAATTGTGACCACTGCTTTACCTCTGGTAAGAATGGTAGGAAGATTTATTTCCATCCAGACAAGGTTGCGAATTGGTGTAACAAACTAAAGGAGCAGTATCCTAATAGGTCAGCACACTTTGAGTTTCATGGTGGTGAGCCATTCCTGGCACCTGTGACTGATATGTGGCGCTTCTATAATCAAACAAAAGACAAATGGCCTGATGCCACTTATGGTGTTACAACTAACCTTGTTCATAAACTGACTGATGAGAAGTTAGAGTTTATGGATGAAGTGTTGGGTAAGCATGTTGGTACATCATGGGACCCAAAGATTAGATTTGATAATGATAAACAGGTAGAGTTATTTGAAAGTAATATTAAGTTATTATTGGATAGAGGTTATACCATTGTTATGTTCATCTCTATAACCACAGATGTAGTTAATATGGAGCCTATTGACCTTATGCGTTATGCTAAGAAACTTGGTGTCCAGTCTATTGCATTAGAGAGATTGACTTCTGATGGTAATGCTAAGAAGAATAGAGACATCTTTCCTTCTAATATTGACCTACAAAAGTGGTTCTTGAAGTTTCATCATCAGATAGAGGAGTATGGTGCTAGAGACTGGTTTGATAATAGATTCTTTGAGAGTATATACTCTAAGTTTGAAACAAACAGCACGCAGCAAGGAACATTTTGTAGAAACTGCGAACAAAACCTATTCACAATCAATGCTGATGGTTCTATCGCTGGATGTCCCAACTCTGCCCCAGAAAATCACTATGCAACGCTTAATGATGACCCTGCAGATGTAGTAAAGAGTGAAGGCCGGTGTAATGTAATCGTCAAAGAACTACAAAGAGACCCTAGATGCTTTAGTTGTAGTGTTTATAAATACTGCAATGGGGACTGTCACCAACTCGAGTGGGAAGGTGAATATTGTGCAGCCCCAAGGTATTTAATGAAATATCTTAACGGAGAAGAAGTAAATGACCTACAGTAGTGGTAGCACGGTATTTGATACAGATGTTGTAGATCAATTTTGGAATACCTATCTTTCTGCGCAAATATCTACTGGTTCAGCGTATGTTAATGGTAGTACATCAGGTGGTACTACAAACTTCTCAAATGCCAATACTGCACAGGTTCAATATCCACAGACCAATAAGTCCGGTCAAAAAACAGGTCAGGTGACTGGTACTACAACAAGGTATTGGTTTCAAAACGATTCCAATTTTCCAGGCTCCCAGTCACATCCAGGCTCTACATCTGCCCCTGCAAGAGCATTGACTTCCCTTGGTAATGTTACAATCGATGCTAGTGATATTTTTGATGCTGTTAAGACTGAAACACAAAGATTTACAACATATAATGCTAATGTTAAATGGTATGTAACAAGAAACTGGCAAACATATACAACATCCGGGGCCTCTCAAATATCTGGTCCAGAAGGATTACCATATAACGGGACACATGTTGCTACAACACTATATCAAAGAGCACATGAGCAGATTAAAGCAAGGTGGATGACAACAAATCAATTTACATTCACTGATCCAACAAACAACATTGTTGCAGAAGTTGATGATGTTTCAACTGGCGAGTATGATACTCTGTTTTCAGGGTTTTCAACTGCATATTCATCCGGCAAAGGTACTGCATCCTCAACAACTGTATCAACAAGTTATACTCAATGTCATAATAGTTGTCACTCAAGTTGTCATGGCAGCCGAAGCAGGAGATAATAATGACATATAGTTCGCCTAATAAAATTCTTGCTGATGATGTAGCCAATCAATTTTGGAATACATACTTTTCGTCACAGATTTTAAGTGGTACATCCTTTGGTACTGGTTCTGGTGCCTCTGGTGATGCTCGTACTGTTCAATATCCACAAACATTCAAAGGTGCCAAACAGGGGCAGCAATCGGGTACTGTATATGACCTATATTATCAAAATGATTCGGGGTTTCCAAATGATCCAGGCTCTACCTCTGGACCATCGCGAGCAATAACTGGCACTACTCTAAAGGCATCTACTGCTACGATGAATGGTACGAATGTATTTAATGCCTTCAAAGCCGAGATTAATCGTTTTAGAGGATACTATGCTAGTTATAGATGGATTGTCTATCGTACCTATTATCAGTACCAAGGAAACCTATCCCAAACAGCTCTTGACCAAACAAGGGCAAGATGGTCAGGCTCGAGTGCATTTACCTATACCGCACCTTCAAATAGTCTAGGTTCAAGTGATACAGTTACAACTAGTGAATTTAATACCCTATTTTCTAACATGTCAAGTAACTATGCAAGCCAAAGAACTGGTGGCTCGACAACCACTACCAGTTCATATACACAATGTCACAATAGTTGTCACTCGAGCTGTCATACCAGCCGAAGCAGGAGATAAACAATGGAATATAATGAAAGTAATGTGATTGAAACAACTGCCCCTATTAAGTTTGAACTTCTCAAACAATACTTTGAAAACGAAGATACTATCTACTTGATTGATTTAGTGGAGAGTGAGTTGAAGGGTGACCAACTGCTAACATACATTAGCAATCTTGAAATGCCTATTGACGTCCAACACAAAGACACACCTGAATACAAAGCAGAGATGGATTCACTATTTGCGGCATATCTTGAAAGTGATGTTTTGGTTAGTATCAGGACAATGGAAGAGGTTGCAATTGGATGTCTATATACACTCAAAGGTATGTTAGATGGTGTATATGAGAACCATGTTGAAAATCACTTTGAGTCCCTACAACGCTGGGAAAAAAGAATTGATGAGTTGTTAGTATATAATATGCATTGTACCAATATACCTAAGTATAATGAATGGATTGAAACACTACCAGTTGATGAAGACCAGAGTCTAAATGGAATCAACTTTGTGAGTATAATGAAATACACACCAACATACACTCTGTTAGGCAATGCAAAGCCAGAACATCGTATGTACAATCCAACATTGTTCAACGAATATATCTTTAAGGGTAACAACTTGTTCCATTACTGGGCTCACGAAAACAATCCAGTGTTCCTACTACAGCATAACATTATGGAAGGTAACATTACCGGTGATGAATATGCAAGGATTGTAGAAAAGCATGAAACAGAAGTTCAGTCCTTATAATTTTTTCAACGATGGCTACAACATACTACAAACACCAAAACCATTCTATGATGTAGCAAAAGAGTTTCTAGCTAACTCTACATTTGTCGGAAAAGACCTAAAGATACATACAGACCTACTACCAGATGATATACCAGATGAAGGATATCATACTGAGGTTTGGCGTGAGAAGATGTTGAGACACTCTGCACCTACAGAACTAAAAAATCTTGCTAATATATTTCTTGAAAGTGATATCGCCAAGTCACTCAAGCAATCACTAGCAAACACAGACAACAAAAATCATATATGGGTAAAGGATATACAACCTGTATCATACTTTTGTTTTGATGGTGTTGAGTCTGCTGCACCAGATGATGAAGATGAAAGTGCATTAGTATGGCACACAGATGTTCGTGATAGTGCTGACTTCTTTTGTCTATTCTATTTCAATAGCCATGATGACTGGGACCCACAATGGGGTGGTAGTATCTTGTTTGGTAAAGAGCAAGAAGATGGTAGCGTAAATAAACATGCGGCTCACTTTCCTGAAGATGGGACCTTTGTTATGATAAACAATACTAATCCATACTTCAAACATAAAGTAAGACCTACGATTCATCATACGCTTGAGCGTAAAGTTATTAGTATATACTTTAGGACAATATAGTGAGACAGATATTAGACAATGCAGGCAAGAGAACAGGACACGGTGAAGTGTTTGCTGTGCTATTTGAGTTGTGCAATCTAAACTGCAAGTTCTGTACTCAAGACCATACTGCTCGTGATGGTATGGATAATATTATTGGTAAGTATGAGCCTATTATTGAGGCTGTAGAGAGACAAATACTATTTGGTCGTAAGGACTACTTCTCTATCATACTGATGGGTGGTGAGTTGTTTGGCGATAATATACCAGACCACATCTTTGAAGATTATAAGAAACTAATAAACAAAATACAATCGTGGTTTGATGACAAAGACATACCAGTTAGTTTCTTTGTTCTATCCAATCTTGTATTCACTAAGACGGAGCGAGTATTCAACTTGCTGGAGCAGGTTCCACTTGGTTTGAACATATCTTACGACCCTGCAGGTAGGTTCTCTGTTTATTCAAAAGAACTATTTGAGAAGAATGTTGAGACATTCAAAGAACATATTGTAAATGTTGGTGTCACAATGACCAAGCCTTCCATAAGAAAGATTATGCAGGGCGACCCATACTTTGATTATATGCACGACAACTTTAGGATTGACTTGGACTATTATAATCCCATTACAGATGGTGGTGTTCATACAGACGACTATGATAAGTTGGAAGTTGTCCCATCATTGTTTCCTACTGACACGGACTTGCGTGATTTCTTCATCTATATTAGAGAGAACTACACGAAGTGTTTTCCTGCAAACTACCTATTGGGTGAGTCAATCGGCAAAACAAGTTGCCAGGATACTGCTCATATATTAGCAGATAACAGCATAGGTAGATGCATCTTCAAGTATAAAGACGAAGCAGATTATGATAATATAAAGAGCAAGTTGGAACAAAAGTGGTTTGAAAACCACAACTGCTTGGAATGTCCATTCTTTGACAGATGTATATTAGGTTGTTTTGTCTCAGCCTCACAGAAAGGTTTCAGGACTCAGGATGCGTGCTGGATGCGCGAAGTACTGGAACATATTGAAGATACGGAAAATGATAAAGATAACAGGTGACCTGATTGCAGATGGGTTTATCCACGGCAAGATTGATGTTCCTAACTTTGATGATGTTGTATTCCCACATGCAGATGACGATGGTATCGATCCAAAAGCATTAGATAGATTAGACACTTTACAACAAACTATTGAACAGATTGTATCGCCGGCTGAATATGTTAGTCGTTGTATGTGGCACTCTGCTGATGAATATTCTCAGCAGTTTCACAATGATTCATACGAAGGATTCAATAGTAGTTTCTTGATATATCTTGATCCCCCGCTGCAGAACTGCATCCAGATAAAAAACACTATTTTAGATAAGGTAAATACTATATACGCTGGACCTGGTGAGTTTGTTTGGTTAAACCAAAAGGAACATTATCAACACAGGGTTGTATATAAAGAAGGCCAGCGACGAGTGATAGGATTTGAGTATAATATACCATGGATCTAATAATCAAACCAACTGAAAAGTGTAACTTCAAATGTACATTCTGCTCATCTACAATGATAGCGGATGAGAAGACTGATGAGTTGGAGTTGGAGCGGATTAGAAGATTTGTACAAAGGTTCCCTGACACCAATACAATCATCGTCAATGGTGGTGATCCATTGATGATGAGTCCTGACTACTATTGGAAGATGATTGATATTCTTGACGAGGAAGAGTCGCACGCATCTATAGCAATGACTACCAATCTTTGGCCATTCTTAGTCAAGCCTAAGAAATGGGCTCCTGTATTCAACCACGAGCGAGTAGGTGTTACAACATCATTCCAATATGGTGGTGGTAGATTGAAAGGTGACTTCACAGAATTTACTGAAGAAGACTTTTGGCGTTGCAGCGATGCTATGTTAGAGCATGTTGGATATCGTCCTGACTTTATTGCTGTGATAACAGAAGAGAATGAGCACGATGCTATTCGTAATGTTGAACTTGCATATAAGATGAGTGAAGGACAAGAGCCTGTTGGGGGACTTGAAGGAATGCGGGACGAGAAGACAGGTGTTGAGTGTAAGTTGAACTATGCAATGGCCTCTGGTGAGCAATCTGCCCCTTATGTAAAATCTAAGATATATGAGACATATGTTGAGATTCATAAACTTGGATTGATGCCTTGGGAGTTCAATACCAAGCAAATGGCAAGAAGACTGAGAACGCAAACTACAACTTGTCCTCAAAACAGAACCTGCGATAGTGGTATTAGAACACTACAGCCATCAGGTGACTACTACTCTTGTGGTGCATTTGGTGATGATAGAGAGAAGCCAATCAACTTTGAACTTGAGATGAATGGTAAGTTCTTTACACCACTAAGAAAGTCTCCAGAGTTACATTCCCTGAAGCAGTCGTGTTATAGTTGTCCAATGTTTGACATCTGCAATGGATGTTACAAAACGGTAAAGGACTTGAAGCAGCATAACCTTGTTGAGGACCACTGCAAAAGAATGAAAGGTATTGCACAAGACATTATTGATATCAATGGTGTTGATAGACAAACAACACCTTACATAGATGAGTCAAACAATGAATAGACCATCGTGGCAGATACCAGCAAAAGATTATCCAGATCTTGTAAAGAACATTCACTTTGACAAGAAGACAGACCTGGAAGTAAAAAAGATACTTGGTAATTCATCAAGTGCTATGGGCTATGCAGATCCATATCCATTGTACCAATCTGTATGTGAATATTATAATCAACCTATAGCACAGACATTTATATCTAATGGTGCTACAGATGTGATTGATAGGATGTTCCGCTTCCTAGACTTTGATAATGTCTATATTGTTGAGCCAACATTTGAGATGGTTCGTGTGTATGCAGAAATATATGGTAAGAATATACTAACAAGTATGACCAATCCTCCAGAAAACTCTTTGCTATATTATGCTAGTCCAAATGGTCAGTCTGGTAAGTTGGAGAGTGGTGTTAGACATGATGGATTCAAATACATTATTATAGATGAAGTATATACTGACTTTTGTCCCAAGCAATCATTGGTTAGTAGTAGATTTGAGAATGAGATAATTGTAAAGTCAGTGTCCAAGTCATTAGGCACAGCAGGCCTAAGAGTTGGTATGTGCTTTGCGGATGAGATAATAATTCAAGAACTACAACATACACGATCAAATGTAGTTGTAAATAGTATAGCAGTGGAGGTTGTATCGTCTCTAATACATACGATACCTGATGTTGTTGAACGAATGAATGAAACTAGAGAGTTGTGGAAACAAAGATACAAGTGTATTGATACAAAGGCCAACTTTGTTATATTTCCAGAACCAAATGAACTGACTGATAAATTTCCTTGCCGTGAGGTTGAGGGTGGTTTGAGATTGTCGCTTATGGATAAAGATACTTGGTATGAAGTCCTACATCAAGACAGATAGAATAAATCAGTATAGTATATTTGAAGAGTCTATGGTCAATCCAATGGACTCATTGATGTTGATTGATTTGATGACTACAGAACTTTGCAATAGAGTGTGTGAGTTTTGTCCTAGGGCAACAGACTATCCAAATCTAAATCAACACATGAGTTTAGATGTTGTACAAAAGATTGCTAATGACCTTGCCAACATAAACTATCAACACAGGATATTATTCTGTGGATTTGGTGAGCCACTATTATATAATAATCTCACAGAAGCAGTAAAGATACTACGAGCAGCACTTCCTGACAATCAGTTTATACAAATGGTAACTAATGGCGATAAACTAACTCGCGGGAAAATAGACGAATTGTACGCTGCTGGGCTGAATAAAATATATGTGTCGTTGTATGATGGTCAATGGCAAGAAGAAGTATTCAATACAATGTTTGAAGGGGTTGAACCAGATAACTACTTCTTCCATCATTACTATAAATCACCTGAAGAAAACTATGGCTTTATACATTACTCCAATCGTTCAGGATATATGTTTGATAGTGCAGAAGAGGGTGTATGTAATATACCTTTTTATACTATGACCATTAACTATGAAGGTAAAACAATATTATGTTCGCACGATTGGTCTAAGCAGCATTACTTCGGTGATGTTATGAAAGACACCATTGAGGATGTGTGGTTGCGTAATGTAAAGATGCTTGAGTATCGTAAGATGTTAGCCAATGGTGAAAGATGTATGTCACCTTGTAGTAGTTGTAATGTTGATGGTAAGTATTATGGTGATAAGTCTAGAAGGCTACTAAATGGATCATAGTCATTATAGAGATTTGACTTTTAATAAAAGTACAGATCCATTATCCTTAGTTGAAATAAACCTAACAGACTTTTGTAACAGAAGGTGCTCGTTCTGCCCACACTCTGGTTCATTCCACTATGGTGTGAAAGAGTCAATGAGTATAAAGACTGCTGCAACAATCAACCAGCACTTGTTAGACTTAGACTTCAAACAGACAATATCGTTCTGTGGTTTTGGTGAGCCATTATTTGCAGACAACTTTACTCAACTTGTCAATACACTAACGAACAATATTGATTGTAAAGTTGAAATGAATACTAACTGCGACTTTATAACAAGAGATATTATAGAACAAACAAACATCACACATCTTGTTCTCTCAATGTACGAC
>PDMW01013194.1_pt1 | contig 14255 bp, 17 predicted proteins | sample 1515511 | NCBI WGS metagenome assembly PDMW01 (sample SAMN07343023, study PRJNA328102) | Marine metagenome, whole genome shotgun sequencing project. | biome: marine; feature: bay; material: water; isolation source: viruses from water sample < 0.22 micron filtered, nuclease treated, low... ... | reverse complement strand
GTGTTTTCACTTTTCGCTACTGCAGCGCCCAAGGCGTCGCTGGTTATTTCTGGGAGTGTAGACGCGCTGGTATGCACTGTCACCCCGCCAACATTGACATTAATGTCAGTCTGTTGGGTTGCGTTACGCTGCGCGGCAATCGAAGCGGTAGTCTCTGGAGTCATTCGGCGCACCCATTCGACCGGGTTAAAACCTCCGTATGCTGTTGTTTCCTCGGGGATTCTCGACATTACCTGCTTGGCATACCCAGAGCCTTCGCCATATCCGGCCAGACCAGCTTCCAGCCCCCCGGCGCGGGCCGCACGAGCGGCAAGATAATCGGCTGCGAAACGGGCTTGCTCTGCGAATGATTTGTCTGCCAGAGGGGTGACGCCATACCCCGGCTTTGCTCCCGTGGATTCCAAGATACCGAATGGCCCGAAAGCCGTGGAAACTTTGCCTGTATGCCCTGCAATCCGCTTTCCTTCCGCATTCAAGCCATAGTGGTACTTGGCTGGGTCTTTCATGTACTCTGGATTATCGCCTGTCTCTTGCGTACGGATAGAGCTAAGCGTCCCCGGTGGCAGTCCTGCACGAGCTTCCTCTTGGCGCATAATCGCGTCCGGGCTTTCTTCGCCGCCTGCGCCGCCAAGTAACTTCATGCCCCATTCACCAATGGATCGAACAAGCCCGGCGGCAGAACCGCTTTGTGATGGGTCTATGCCGACAGCCGTATCCACAACGCCAGCAAAGTGCTCCCCCACAGATAGGGTTGCCCCGTATGCGGATTTGCCGATATACGCAACAGCTCCTCTTGCCTCTGACAAAGCGCCCGTAAAATCGCCTTTCATGATCTTTTCGACCATAGAAGCGAAGTAACGAAGAAGAGGGATGGAGTTAAAAATTTCCCCGGCCAGATTCTTAAAGCCAGTAGCAAGGCTGTTTACGCTCAAGCCACTTTCATCAAGAAACCCTTTCAGCTTAGCCCAATTGGTGAAAGCGCCAACAGCCTCATCCAGGGTATTGTATCCAGTGAGCAAACGAACAAAAGCTGACCCTAGATTTTCAACAGAGAAATTGGCGTCTCGGATGTATTTGTCAAACGCAGTCCAATCAAACAGCGACTTTCCTCCTGCCGCCCAGGTTTTATAGTCGTCATACAAGGCAACGAAAGCGGAGCCAACCGCCAGGGCAGCGCCAGCAACCAGTTTCAAGGGGGACAGAAAGGCAGCGGCGGCAATAAGAGCCTTCCCAAATGCTGCTACGGTTAGCGCCCCCACTACATAGGAAAGACCCTCAAACACATTTTTGACTGTGCGTTCGTTACGCATCATGTATTCAGTGAAAGATTGAGCGCCCTTTGTTAGCTTGATAAACAGCGGAATCAGCGCATTGCCAAGCATGGTCTTTATGCTTGTCCACTGCGAACTGAGAAGAGATTGATTCTTTCTGAGCTCACGGCTAGCGGCTAGTTCTTTCTGTGTGGAGACGTACAGGTCTTTCTGTAGGTCTAGCATTTCCTGCATTGCATCGCGGCCTTGAATCAGAGCGTTCGCTACGCCATCATCAAGACCCATTGCTGAGGCCAGGGCATAGGCTTGGCGCGGATCCATGCTGCTGAACGAGTCGGCCATATCAAGCAGAATCTCGTCCATGTCTCGGACTTTGCCTTGCGCGTCAGTCACTCCCACACCCAGCGCATTAAAGAAGGGCAGCGCCGAGGCATCCCCCATCATTACCAATTGCTGGATAGACTGATTCAAGCCCCGGATGGTGTTGCTCATGCCTTGAGCGTCACCGCCCAGCATTGCAGCCGCATTGCTTAGTTTGGTAATGCCCTCAGCGCCCATTCCTAAGCGCTGCTGCATGAAATAAAGATTGTCGTTTACTTTGGCTATGCCAGTAGCAAGGCGCTCCAAAGCGAAGGACGATGCGACAGTAGCGAATAAGCCCTTAAGCTTACCGGCCATAGCAAGAAGGCTTACAGACGCCTCCCCGGCCTTCTTGCCGACGCCCTCGGTCGAGTCGCCCAGACGCTTGTTTGATTCGCTGGTGGCCTCGCCTGCATCCTCTGTGTCTTTGAGGCTCTTGCGTAAGCTGGCCTGCAGGCGCTCAGCTTCTTTAGCCTGGGTGCGGAACCTTTGAAGCTCTAGCTCCAGCTCCATCACGAGTTTATCTACTACTTGCGAACTCATTTCTCAAAGACTCCAAAAGAGCGTCGTTATGGGTAGATACGCGATGAAATTCAATCAGGTTAAACGCATCTTCTAGCGTTAAAACACTGTCCAATTCGGCATACGTAGCCAGCTTGTTATGCAGGATATAGTACGCCTCATTGGACAGGTTTGTGCATCTAGCAAATGCGTCCTGGTTTAGCGGCAGACGCGGTGTATCATCGTCAATTACTGGGTGACGCCTGCCAGCAAAAAATCCAGGTTCACCTTGATGGCTTCAATGCGAATCTTCCACAGCGTGGCGATGCTGGTAATGTCACCTGTGCGCGTAGTGTCAGACATAGAAGGCATGTTTAGAGGGCGCGTAGAGCCGTCTGGCAGCTTGAACTTAACCACTGTCAGCAGCTCGTCCAGCAGTGTTTGGGCTGTGTTTTCGTCCAGCCCACCTACCGCCTTAAGAACCACGTTAATCACGCTGGCAATGTCCATCATGCCGGTGAACTTGCCCTCTTGAAACCCCATGCCTTTCAGTGCCGACACGTCAACGCCGGAGCGCATGACGGCCAGCGCCGCCCGGTTAGCCCAGGAGTCGCCAGCCAGCAAAGACATTTGCGAAACCACAAACGTCTTGCCTGCGTCATCGCCCTCGGAGATCGTAACTTCCTTGGTCTTGATCGCCATTAGATGGTTTCCTCGCCGTTCACAACCAGGTTGAACACGTACTGGCTACCGGCCAGCAGCTTTTGGGCGCTTGTGCCGCCACTATTGGACACCAGGAAACCGGAGGCTACGGTGCGCTTGCCGGTGGCGGGAAGGGTCACATCAAACGTACACAGGGCTGTTTCTTTGCGCGTGTTGCACCAGGAGCGGAACTCCTCCATCTGTTGACGGCTTACACTGTTGCCCTCCAGGAAAACGGTAAACGGCACATCGTGCGACACCCAGCCGCCAGACTGCAAGCCATCGACGCCCATGCGAGTCTCGCCGCTTGTGGCATCGCCAAAGGTGAAGGCGTTATCGACCTGGAAGCCTTGCAATTGGATAGAGGTATCAAAGTAACCCTCCGCCGAAAACAGAATGATCGAGTTTGCAGCGGTTAGGGTGCGGGGATTATGTCCCATGCTCATAGCGAAATTCCTTTACTGAACGTTGATCGAAGCCAGATTTACCGACTGCACACTACCGCCGTCGGTGTACCAGAGCGTGAAGGGCATAGAGCCGCGAATGCCACGGGTTTGAGCGTCTGCAGTCTTAATGTCCACCGCCCAGCCCTTGTTCAGCAACTCGGGCACGATATCCCGGCCAGCCTGGGAATTGATGATCGACTTTTGCTGCTCACTCAACGCAGTGGGGTCTACCAGAGGCTGAATTCCGCCGAAGTTGGTCATTTCATTGATCGGGTCAAGAATGGCATTGCGGTGATAAGCCTTGCCGGTGTCGTTATACGGGATGTTGCCGTAGCTAATCAGCATAGTCATCAGCGCCAATTGAAGCTGACTATTCAGATAAATCTGGTTGACGTAGTTGTCAGCCCAGCGGAATTTACCCGAAACAGCGCCGTTTGTTTGGAACTGGAAGCGGTCATTGGCCGTAGCAAATGCGGCGTAGAACGTGTACCCATTGCTGATAAGTGCGGTGTAGTCCGCCTCTTTCGTGACGGTCGCAGACAGGCCCGCTTGACGCATGAACATGATGTTCCGACGTCCATTAACGCGCTTGAAGTCAATGGCTGCGATGCCGCCGCATACAGCAGCAATCTGGTCGATGTTGCCGAAGTAGGGCATTGTGCCATCTTGATCGGTTTCGGATAGCCACGCGCCAAAGGAAGCGTCATTGTTGGCAACCAGTGCGGTGCCGGACGTGTCTTGCAGGATCATCAGGAAGCGGCTTCGGCGCAGGGTTGTCCACTCGGCTGCGGCTTCTTTCTGTGCGCGGGCCAGCTCTTCGATAAAGGTGATAACTGCGAAGTTACGAGTAAAGTCCAAACAGTAGGCCATCAGCTCGTCAATGCTCATTGCATTGGTGCCATTCTCAACCAAAGCGCCATCCACTTCACGCAGCTTTAGCAGAGCGGCCAGCGTACCGTCAGCAAACGACATGGTCTCACTCACGCCGGTCGCCGCTGTCACGATCTCAAATACTTGAGCCTCTGCGACGAACTCACACGCAGCGCCGGTAGCTGTGATGGCGGTCGTAATAAGCTCAGCCGCATTGGTGAAGCTTGTTGCAGCAGTCAGATCGACGGTTACGGTGGTTTGCGTACCGTTGACAATCAAAGTCAGATCGCCGCTTGTCTTGATGCTCTCCAAGGAAACAGAGCGCATCGTCGCAGACTGCAAAATAGCCGGTTGAGCCGTGTCGCGACTGGAGGCCATCCAAAGAACCTCCGGGATCTTTGTTGCGCCCTCGTAGCCCAGGAAATAACGCTCAGCAAAGCCGTACTCATCAGAGGCGGGGCCGAAAACTCGGCTTACCTCATCAGCACTACCAAACTGTCGAACGCCAATAATGCGGGGGGACGACGAAGCGGCAATCAAGAGCGTGGCCATAGCCAGCGGTGTGCCGCCCGTGCCTACCGCACTCGGGACAATGCTGACGATTCGGTCAGCAGGAATAGAATTAAAAGCCATGTTAGCCCTCGCTCACGGGAATGATGGTAATTGATGCGGAATCGGTAAAGTCTTGATCAAACACAACCTGTGGGTTGTATTGTAACGCCAAGTCTAGTATATATCGATCTTCGTATTGCTTTGAGTCGTTGATGTACGGATGACGGCCACGCGACTGAACATACAGCGGCTGCGTCAGCACAAGTCGGTCGGTCGTGTAATAGCTTCGCCACAGGTTAGCAATAATACGGCTGCGCTGCTCTGCATACTCCCCGTAGAACGTCATTTGAACCCTGGCCTCTACGCTGTTTTGAACAGCGGCTTGGCCTGCCGGCGCGTCGTAATTGACAACAGCAGTGTCATGCTCGAAGTCAAAAAGAAAAGACAGCACAATAGCGTTATGAGGCAGGGAGGCGAAGTTTTGCGTATCCCGGATAATCTGCTCGTTTGTAGCGTCAGGCAATGCGCCAAGAATAAACTTGCGGAGTTCATTGATGATTGCGCGATGGGTAATGCTAAGGGTTGCCATTGTCTTGTATCCGGGCAAGCAGCAAACGAACCCATGTTGCATAGGATTCGAGAACTTGGTCAACGTTCCATGTAACCGGCCCAGACTCGCCGTAACGCTGGAATGTTAATTGGGAAGCGCCACGGTCTAGCCAGCGCTGAATGGCCGTAATGCTGCCGTACGCGTAAACGCTAATGTATTCACGCTGGTGATCGACAAGGCCCAGGCTTTCACGCTCACGAGACGATAGCGACTGAGGCTGGATCTGAATATCCTCATCAGCAAAAGAGGGGATCTGATCGCCATCATCATTAACCGTATACCCCATATTGACGCGCAGTACAGCCGGAATGTTTGGATTGACCAAACTAGTCATGCTGTTGGATAACATACGGACATTAATCATTGTCGATCTCGTATGAAAAGGAGTTTCTCAGCAAGCGGTCAACGCCACGTAGCGGCGCGTTAAAGCCTTTCTGCTTGATCGTGCTTGCTGCGTTAGGGGGATCTTCCCATGTAATTACAGACTCCTTCAGCTCGTTCACCATATGCTCACAAACGAGTCGCATCGCCTCATCAGCGCTCTTGCCCTGACCCATGAACTTAATCAGCATTGGGCCTATCTTTTTTCGGTTCTTTGCAATGGCGGAACGGAAGAAAGGCCGGGATGGGATTTTATCCGTCCCGTACTCGTTAACGTACCCAACAAATGCCACCGATTCGCCATCCGGGTAAGTAGCAGCATCAATAATTCCGACGCGCGCCTTAACAATACGCTGGTCAGCTATCTGCGCTAATTTCTCCGATAGGCTCATCGCACATACGACCGACGCACTGGCATCGGTGCTTTGCCAAGACGGTACAGCATGGAGCGATACCGCTTTGTCAACTGCCAATACATTGCGCCGTAGGGAGTCTGGAGATACCACCGCTCATTGTTGCCCATCGTCCCGTAGTCCAGGGAAATGGAAACAGTGCCTTCGGTGGCGGTCGCCAAACGGCCAACGACCGCATTGCCAGCTTCGGTTTGCTGGTTGAGCGCGGCCATATGAGCCACCAACAGATAGAGCATGTACTTACGCTGCTCAAGGTCTTTGACTACGCTGCACTCGGAGTTATCCAAGAAACCCTCAGCAATAGAAAAGAACATGACAAGCTGCTCATCAGTGGCCTTGATCGAAGGATACAAGGCCCTGAACTCTGCGATGACAAATACGACCACGCCGTCCATTTAGTCCACCTTGCCTAGTTTGCCCTCGGTGTCAGCTTCGGCCTTAACTTGGGGCATCTGCTCCTGGCCGGACTTGTTGGACTTTTTCTCGGTTGCCTCGGCCTTTACGGCCTTTTCCTGCTTGTGAGCAAAGATGAAGCCGCCTTTCAGCAGGCTCGACTCTTTGAAGGCCTCTTTCCAGGCGTCCCAAAGTGCCTCTGGAACGTCGGTAGTCAAGCCGTGGTCAGCACCCTGGATCAGGTTCTGATTCCAGCCATTGATGCGGTGCTCGACCTCCGCAGAGCCGACCATAGCCGCCATCATGATGCCGTTGGGAAGTTTGCAGCCAATATTTACTGTGCTCATTCTTGATTCTCCGTGTTAGGTCAGCAGCAACGAGGCCACAAAGATTGGGCGGTAGATGATCGCGCCGACAGTGCCTTGGCTTCGCTTTTGCTTCCAGCTAGACAGGCCCAATACCATAGGATGAACGCGCATCTTTTCGGTAAAGGTAGGCTCGATGGTGCGGACGCCCTCAAACTCTTCGGCCAGCATATAGACCAGCTCACCAGCGGCACCAGCCATTTCCGGCGCGGTTTCAATGCGAAGGTTCGGGAAGTTCTCTTTCAGCAGGACGGCAACGGTCTTGTTGAACATTTCGTTCGTCTTGAGCAGTTGCGTCTGCATGGCAGGCGACATAAGCAAGATCAATCGGGAGTCCAAATCAACCAACCCGCCAGTTTGTGCCACAAGGTTGCTGTACACGCCCAAAATCGAGTTATAGATTTGCAGACCAGTAGCGGCAGGCCATGCGGCAGCAGGAACAGGGGGGGGCAGAGACGGGTCATTCAGGATGCCGTAGTTCTGCAGGCCAGAAATGCCGTAGAAGTAGGATTTGTTCTGGAACTTATTCAGAACCAAGGCCGCTGCAATCTGCTTGCGAGCCACCCAGTCAAGTCGGGCCGCACCAGCACGCTCGACTTCACGCTCACCAACTTCCACAATCGTCTGGTAGTGGTATGGCTGGCGAGGAACCCAGTTGATGTTTGTGCCGACCATGCCGTTATTGCTGTAGTCGTCATAAGAGGACGTCTCGCCGGTCGATTCGCCGATAGGGAATTGCAGGCTATCATCAACCCACGAACCTTTTTTGGTTTCACCGAAGATCTGCGCGGCTCGCATTGGCTCAACCATTACTTCGATCACGCGAGGATCAACGTAAGTGGTAAACATCGCCAGAATACCGGCGTTAGGCGCGGTAATCAGGTCGGCGTCATTAGCCACGGTCTGACGTGCGGATGAGGTCAGCTCGCGAGGATTCTGGCCTGTTTGAAAGTGAATGCCTGCGTTTTCCGCCAAATCGCGGAAATCCAACGGCGTATTTTTCGTGCTCATGTGGTGGCTCCTTAAATGCCGTTGACGGTAATCTTGACCAGGGTGCCATCTTCAGCAGGTTCGGCAGCCTTAAAGCGAGTGGCAATCATGTCGGTAACGGTAGCCGTAGGCGTTCCGTCTGCTGGGTCAGCGTAGATTGCAGCGCCCACAGTCAGGTCGCCATCCACGTTGGTGTACACATCACCTTCAACCAGCAAGGCAATTTCTCGGCCAGCACGCACCAGCATCGTGGCCTCTTGTCCCAGTGGGACTACGCCCTGATTGTTGCGGTAGACAAAGCCGATCACTCGACCTGTGGCATTCGATGCGTAGACCAAGCCTGTAGCAAGGTCGGCAAAAGCGAACTTACCGACCGTGATAACTTCGGCTGTTCGCAAGCCGCCCTCACGGGCCAGCATAATCTGGCGTGGGTTGGTAGATGCGAAATCGCCCGCTACAGCGCGAGGGATATCACGGTTTAATGTTTTCTGAAAAGGCATGGCTTTCTCTCTTATCGTTTGCTGAAACGGGAGGTGAGGGGGGATGGCTCCGAAAATGCAGAGTCTTGAGCTACCGATCGCGTCTTGGACTGCGCTGAGGCCATAGCCACCAACTGAGCCAGGCCAGCCGTGTTCACGCCTTCGTGAGAAATGCCTTTTTGGGACAGCGCATACTGATAGATGGAGGCATCATCATCAAAGCCATCCAGAGCAATCCGACCAACCAGCGGTTCCACCTTATCGCGGGCGCGGTACTTTGCTTCAATGCGAGACTGAACGGATAGGGCGATGGAATCGGCATCCATTGCGGCTTCTTTCTTGTCGTCCTTTTTGACATCGCGGTCGTCGCGGTCGGTTTCTTCCAGCTTCTTGCGCTCGGCTTTGGCTTTAGGGCCTTCGTCCTCGTCGTCGGCACGCTTGGTGCGATTGTCTTGCTCGTCGGTTTTTTCCAACTCGTGGCGCTCTCGTGTGGCTTTGGGGCCACGATCTTCATCATCGGCTGTCTCGCCGCCGACCAGCTTGAGAATTTCCTCGTAATTGTCACCAGCCAGCTCGCGCAGACGGTCATTATCAAATACGGGTTTATGCTCGATGTTTTCAGCCACCTCGCGCACAACTTCCTCGACGTCGCTGTCGTTGGCAATGCCAGCCTTAGCGAGGGATTGCAGCTTTGCAGAAATTTTCTGCTTTGCTCCTGTTTTCAACATAGGGAACTCCAATTCAAAAGGGAGGGAATCGCTAATAATGGCATCGCGGCCAATGCGACCACGCGCAACTAATGCCACATGGTTGCCGCGTATGTCAAGCATAATACCATGATAGTTAATGCCTTTGTAAACCCCAGGGTTCATAGACGCTCTATACCAGTAGCTGGCAGAAAGCTCTTCCATCTTCTTTTCGTCGATCAGCTCAATGGCCTCGGCGTCCCAGACGGTCAAGTCCCCATAGAGGGTGTCGGCGGCATCGTCATACTCGGTATTCGAGCCAATAGAACCGATAACCAGGTCTGTTTTGTGATCCTCGGCGTCGGTGTACTCGTGCTTGATAAGCAGCGGTTTCCCCCGGAATGTGTCAGACCCAGCCTTTAGCGCAGCAGGGTCACGAAACATCTGATAGACCTTACCCGGATCAAGGCCAAGTTCCAGGTAGTCGGGGATTTCCCGGCCAAAGTATGGATTAACTCCAGCTTTGGACAAGACGGTGCGGGCGACATGCAAATGCCCGGACTCGTCAATTGTGCGCTGGCTGTCCAGTGCCACGGTGTGCGTAGTCATGCGCTGCGCTCCAGGCAAGCAAGAGGGACGTCGCCCGGTTTGAATGTTTGATCGCTCATTTTTCCACCTTTATTTTGATCCCATATTTCACGATTAACTGAACCAGCTTGTCCACGTCTGGCTGCATTGAGGTGGCGCGGCAAAACATATTGAGCGCCGAAATATACGGAGCCACCCACCAACGCAAACACGCAGAAAGATAAATTCTCATTAAAACTCCAGTATAGACCGGCTGATACAACCACAATTGATCGCCTCCCCTGGCAGCACCCATTCACCATCAAGATACATGCCCTTGTCAATCTCAAACTGTTTGCCATTGGCTGCAACATGAGACGGCCTCGGCTCCTTAGCCCCCCCTGAGTGACGCCATATGGCCTTTGTGATCCCCAGTTCCTTGCGTCGCGCCTTCTCAATTACCGCATGGGCCTTGTTTGTTTGGTCGCGGGCTATTAGCTTCGCCCGGCTCCTGCCGATATGGTAGGCATGCTGGAGATTATGCGTCAACGTAGCGGCATCAAACCCTGCGCTGGTTGCCTCGTAGACGTACTTGGATACGTCGGCAAGATACTCTGTGGGGATTGATTTAATCAGGCCCACGTTCATGCCTATGCTGGCCTGCAACGCTTCTTGAGTGAATTTGGTCATTTGAAACCGAACCGTAAACCCTGCGGCCCGTAATTGCCGCGCCAAGTTCCAGTCGTAATGGCGGGCGGATTGCTTCACAAAGTCGTCCGCCACTTCTTCGCCTAGGGTAGATAGTTTCTCAATCCATTGGATCATCAACTGGTCTACCGCATCCGCCAGAGGGTTGGAGTCCAGCGCAACAGGTGCAGGGCGCTGATTCTTGTGCAGCTCAACGACTGCCAGCACATCATCCCGGACTTGACGCAGCAGCCGATCCAGCGCAGCGCGATATGCCTGCTCTACGCCTGAGTTCGGATGAATGGCCTTAAGTAAGATCGGTTTGCGTGTCATAGTCCAAACCCATAGGCTCTGGTACGTCACTCACGGTGATATTGGTGAATCCCGAGTTTTCGTCATTGGCTAGGCTTTCTCGCGCCTCTTCTTGGCTAACCTGTCCGCTGTCGATCAGGATGGCATTTGTTTCGGCTTTTATCTTTTGCACCTCGGCCTGCTCTTTTTCGTCCAACTGATACAGAGGGTTGAACTTCCAAACGATCGACTCGTCAATCTCACCCCATAGCGACAACTGCATCAAAGAGCTAATACGCTCGATGACGGGGCGGATGTGGGCCTCATTCTGGGCCATGATGTAGTCGTAGTACACCCGTATTTCACCGTCGCTGTTTGCGTTCAGGCCAGACGGGGTTATCCCCAGAAGCTTGACCAATGGCGTGTGTGAAGGCCCAGCCATCTGCTCTTGGGATTTGGTCAGGATATCAGCCAAGCCCGTAAGGGGCGTATTGATCTGGCTGATTTCCTCGGCCTCCTTGTCCAGCAGCATCAGGCCCGTATTATCACGGTGCTGATTAAACAGTGAGGCCCGCATAAGGATGTTGGGGTCAGCATTGCCCGCCAGGATTGCAGACATATCGGTGCTGAGGATTGTTAGGCTAAAAGCCCGTACCAATTCCGCAACACTGTCAGCGGTTCGCTGGTATCGCTGCACATACGGCACCATTAACTGCAACATGCTGATCCCGCCAAAGTTATAGGCGGGCTTCATGATCTGTGGAACTGGCCGCATGATGATGGTAATCAGCCGGTCTGCATGCGTATCCTTTCCAAGCACAAACCATTTCTCAGGGACGTAAAAGTCGGGAGACGTTGGGTCATTGGCGTTATAGAGGCTCGGCGTTGACCACATCGGCTCGATCAGCGTAAAGCCACGCAGCGACCCTTTCTTAACCCCCAGCGGACTCATAACGAAGGGCAGATCGTCCCGCGCATCATCGCCCAGGTCAATGTAAATCTGGGCGCGGCCCATTGACATTTCCACTTCAATGGCACGCTGAATCAGCCCCCGAATGTTCATTTTCTTGAACTGTTCCTCAAGAGCATCGATCTTCTCTTGCCGCGCCTTGGCCTTCCCGTCGCTGTCGCTGCCAGCCGTGGCCGTGGTGAACTTGCCCCATTCACGGGTCATTTCCGTGGCGGTCGTCTCTGGAACGCTACGGTAGTCGCTGGACTGGGTAAGCATAGCCAGGGCAGGGTAGCCCATGAAGGACGGAAAGAAGTTGGCTTCTTGCTCCCCGGCAAACTGATAGATCGATGAGCAGCTATCCTGGGCGACCAGAGCAGTTTCACCAGACGGCACAACACCAGGAGGCAGCCAGGGGGCCTTGTATTCCGGCACTGCCTTTGGCTGCTGCTGGGCCTGCATAACCTGCATCATGCGGGCGCGGGTTCGCTCCTTGGATTGCTCGACCTCGATCTCGGCCTCTTTAGCCGCAACCTCACGTTCGGCAATTTCAATCTGTTTGCGCTTGAGCTGTTTGTGCTCTTGTAGCCATTTAATCATCGCAGTAATCCAGGGTTAATTTTGAGTCCGCTTGTCATGGGGGCATAAGCCATGATAAACGCATCAGCCATGTTCGGGCTAGGAACCTCGCGTTTGGCTAGGTCTTTCTTGGACTCCACCTTAACGCGACCATTGTTGTCGAAGTCACGCATAGGTACGCATAGCTCCATCTTTAATTGATCCAGTTTCGGCATTTTACTGGAAATGCTAATCAGCTGGTCAGGGGTGTAGCCGGGAGGCTGCTTGCCCTCTTTGAGCGCGGTGACTACCTGGAAGGTCAAACGGAATCGATCAGCCACTAACCACCATGCCTGCGACTTGAGGCCAGAGAAAAAGTCTTTGTTCTTGATCTTGCTCTGGTAGATAGCCTCGGGCTTGATGACTGCGCCACCAGCATTGAACTTCGCGTAGGTGATGCGGCTGGTAGACGGCAACTTTTCGTTCAGCTCCTTGAAGTAAGCCCCTGCGCTGGCACCTACGCCAATGCAGTCATAGTTCACATGAGCGCCGTACTTGATAGCCGTGTGGTGCGCCCTAGTTGTGCTCTTGAGTAATTCATCCTCTTTGCCAGCCCATTCATCGCAATCAAAGGCCATACCACCTTGCCGCGTAACGGTGGCGCACTTGTCGGCCCCGTCGTCTGCAATGTCGTAGCCCATAGTGAAAGAACCGAGCGCAATCTCAGGGATGAGCGAGTGGGCGTCAACCGCCGCTTCAATCCAAGACGATTTAATGATACTGGCCTCATCGTCGAGTAGATAAGCGCCTTCCCAAATGTGGTTGTAAAGGTTGACCGGCATAGTCAGCTTATTGTCAGCCCGCTCTTCTTCAAGCTCTTTGCTGAACCAAGGGTTATCGCTGTGGTTGACAGTGGCAACAATAGAGCGTGGCGGGGGTGAGCCTTTGTCAAATCGCTCAGCTACCCAGCTTGTCGGACTCTTGGGGTTCCAGATAACCCAGATCTCGCTTTTGGGTGCGCGAATGGTGGGGATCAGATCAACCCAGCTTGCATGGGGGACTGTCTCGGCTTCCTCTACGATCAGCACATCAATCTGGGCCATCGATTTGACGCCCTCGATGTTGTGTCGAAGCCCCTTAAACAAGAACTCGGTTCCGTTGTGCAAATGCCTCAAGTAATCAACGCCTACGTCGTACTGGCTCGAAAGCCATTCACACGAAGCAATGGCATTCTTAAGCTCCGCATGGAAAGACTCTCTGATAGAGTTTTGCAGCTCACGCGTACACAGGAAGCGCAAAGGCTCACACGCACCCCAGATCGCAGCCATCTTTGCAGCCGTAAAGCTCTTGCCGCTACCTCGGCCACCTCGCATAGCCCTATAACGCAATTCGCCCCTAGCAGGGGCAAATACGGGGATCAGCTTCGGAGGGAGTTCAACTCGTAGGGTTGCCATTGCCGTTTACAGACCCAGGTGCGACAATCTCAATGCGCGTAGGCGACATTGACCGGTCAGCACTTCGGTGGTCGATCTCTTGCTTGTCTCGCCAGTCGTCTGCCGACATATTCTTAAGGCCAAAAATCACCAATGTCGGGTTGACTTCTTTAGAGCCTGACGCTCCCTCGCGGCCTAGCCGCTCCCACCAAGCCGCGCATTTTGCTTTCGCCTTTTGTACGGCTAACGAAAACTCGGGATGAACCTTTTCCCATTCCGTGATAGTTGATCTGGCAACATCTATCTCAGCAGCGAAAGAAGTGATCGATGCGCCATCAGACATATGCTCTACTATCTGCCGGCAATAGTCCGGGTCATACTTGCTTGGCCGTCCGATTGGGTTTGGTTCGTCCATGTCAGTACCCTAGGTCTTGCTCAACCGCATAACCAGCTGCGTCATTCTCAATAAGCCTTTCTCGCATTTCTTTGCTAAATCGTGCATAGGCCATCGAGAATAAAATATCATCGATGGTGATCTGCGTGCTTTCGGTGCTTGCGTCTCCGCCCATGTGTATCTCCTTATCAATACGTACATTATAACAAACCCGCACTAGGCGGGTCTGGTCATTAAATAATACAAGCCCCACCCTCGCAGCCGTCATTCGGCACATGCTCGGGCTGGTTTTCGATTAACTCGTCGCGCTTCTGCTCTAGCTTGCGCTCGTCCTCGTCGGATAGGTTGAAGTCGTCT
>PDMW01010235.1_pt1 | contig 14258 bp, 15 predicted proteins | sample 1515511 | NCBI WGS metagenome assembly PDMW01 (sample SAMN07343023, study PRJNA328102) | Marine metagenome, whole genome shotgun sequencing project. | biome: marine; feature: bay; material: water; isolation source: viruses from water sample < 0.22 micron filtered, nuclease treated, low... ... | reverse complement strand
GAAAACAAAGCACCATTATCTCAAATAAAGATAATTGCTTTTAAAGAGAAGAACGAATGGAACTTACAGGCGAAATATAACATCGGTAAGAAAATAAATAAAGACGAAACAACTGAATAAAGGATATTATGATTAAATTATATAGACTCACAACAGGTGAGGACGTGATAGGAACGTTTGAAGAAGAAACAGATTTGTTTGAACACATAAAGAAACCTTATGTATTGATTCCAATGCAAGGGCAACCAGGACAACCTATGCAAATAGGATTTCATTCTTACTTGCCATATTCAAAAGATGAAATAGTAAAGATTAAAAAAGTAAATATTGTTTGTGATTCAAATCCATCAGAAAACATAATCGAAGCATATCAAAAAAATACTGGTGCAATTGTAACACCTAAAAAATCAATTATTACCTAGTTGACTTTTTTACATTTCTGTGTTATAATATAATATGAATCTAGCGAGCTCTTTCTATACAAGTGTTTTAGAACACAAAGGCAAACTTCTTATAAGAGGTGTTGCCAACGGAGAGTCGTATCTAAGTAGAATCAATTATAGACCAACTTTGTTTATGCCTAGTAAAACACAAACGGCATACAAGTCATTAGACAATATACAATTGGCACCTAAGAGATTTGATTCCATTTCAAAGGCAAAGCATTTTTACGATCAGTATAAATCTATTCCTGAATATAAAATCTATGGAATGAATCGTTATCAATATCAATATATTGCTGACGAATATAAAGACGACATAAGGTGGAACAAAGATTATATTAAGATATTTACACTTGATATAGAAACCGAGTGTGAGAACGGCTTTCCCGATCCTGATACTGCAAAAGAAACTATTATTTGTATTACTGTAAAAAATCATAGTAACAAACAAATATTGACATGGGGAACTGGCGATTTCATTGCTAAAAAATCAAATGTAACTTATATCAAATGTCAAAATGAAAAACATTTATTACTAGAGTTTTTAAAATTCTGGTGTAAAAATCATCCTGATATATTGACTGGTTGGAATGTTAGATTTTTTGACATGCCATATTTGATGAATAGAATGAGATACCTTTTTGATAATGATACTATTAACAAAATGTCACCTTGGAATTATGTTAATGCTGATCGTGTTCAAATGGGTCAAAACAATAAACAGTATTGGAATATATTAGGTGTTTCTATATTAGATTACTTTGAACTGTATAGAAAATTTACCTATGTAAGGCAAGAGTCTTATAAACTAGATTACATCGGTAAAGTAGAACTAGGTGAACAGAAATTAGAAAATCCTTACGATACATTTAAAGAGTTTTATACAAAAGATTATCAAAAGTTTGTAGAATATAATATCCAAGACGTTGAACTAGTTGATAAACTAGAAGATAAAATGCGTTTGATTGAGTTATGTTTAACTATGGCATACGATTACAAAGTAAACTATAACGATGTGTATTCGCAAGTAAGATGTTGGGATACATTAATCTATAATCATCTAAGAAAAAAAAATATAGTTATACCACCAAGAGAAGACCATGAGAAGTCAACTCAATACGAAGGTGCGTATGTAAAAGACCCACAACCAGGATTGCATGAATGGATTTGTTCGTTTGATTTAAACTCACTATATCCGCACTTGATTATGGAATATAATATTAGTCCTGAAATGTTTGTTGGTGTAGAACCTAGAGCAGTAGGTGTAGAAAACTTTTTAGCAGAAAAACTAAATCTTAACTTTGCAAAAGATAAAGATGTTACTATCGCACCAAACGGTGCCATGTTTAAAAAAGATAAACAAGGTTTCTTACCTGAACTAATGGAAAAGATGTATACCGATCGTGTTGTTTATAAAAAGAAAATGATCGAAGCAAAAAAAGAATTTCAAAAGACAAAGGATCCTATCTATTCAAATGAGATTGCAAGATGTAATAATATTCAAATGGCAAAAAAGATTTCTCTAAACTCTGCTTATGGTGCCATTGGTAATCAATACTTTAGATACTTTGATGTTAAACAGGCAGAGGCAATCACACTTGGTGGTCAGTTAGCAATTCGTTGGGTAGAACGTGATGTAAATGCATTTATGAATAAGATATTACAAACAACCAATGTAAATTATGTTGTTGCTTCTGATACAGATTCTATCTATTTAAAACTAGATAAGTTAGTTGAAAAAGTTTGTAAAGATAAATCAATTGATCAAGTTGTAGATTTCATTAACAAGGCCGCTGAAGAAAAAATACAAAAAGTAATTGATAAGAGTTATGAAAAACTTGCCGAATATATTAATGCGTATGATCAAAAAATGATTATGAAACGAGAGGCAATTGCAAACAAAGGTATATGGGTTGCTAAAAAAAGATATATGATGAATGTATTTGATGAAGAAGGTATTAGATTTGAAACACCTAAGTTAAAGATTATGGGTGTTGAGGCAGTTAAGTCATCAACTCCAGAAGTTTGCCGAGGTAAAATTAAAGACGCAATTAAAATTATTATGAACTCAACGCAAGATGATTTGATTAAGTTTGTTGCAGACTTTAAAAAAGATTTCTTTAATTTAAAACCTGAAGAGGTTGCCTTTCCTAGATCATGTAATAATATTGACAAGTATTTCGATTCTTCAAATCTGTATATAAAAGGCACACCGATACATGTAAAAGGATCTTTAATATATAATCATTATCTAAAAACTAAAAAACTAGAATCTAAATATCCATTAATTAAAGATGGTGAAAAAATAAAATTCTTAATGTTGAAGTTACCTAATCCTGTAAAAGATACTGTGGTTGCATTTTCAACTAAGATACCAAAAGAGTTTAATTTACATAAGTATGTGGATTATGATGTTCAATTTGAAAAAACATTTTCTGATCCGTTGAAGTTTATCTTAAATGCTATCAACTGGAAACTTGAAGAAGAAGCAACTCTGGAGGCATTTTTCGGATGACAAATGCCATAATACTATTAATGCTATTTTATATGAGTATCTGGTTATTTTTTCATTGGGGTGAAAGGCTTGCAATGACAAGAATAGATACTAAAGTATTTTTAATTATAATATTGACAATATGGATATCGATAAAAAATATAACGTAATATATGCTGACCCACCATGGTCGTTTAAAACTTATTCTGATAAGGGTAAAGATAGAAGTCCTGAAAATCATTATAATGTCATGTCATTACAGGATATAAAAGATTTGCCAGTAAATAAGATTGCAAATGATGATTCAGTTTTATTGATGTGGGTTATTGATCCTTTATTAGATAAAGCATTTGAAGTAATAAACGCATGGGGATTTAAATATAAAACTGTTGCATTTACATGGGCAAAAACAAATAAAACTAAACCAGGTTTCTTTACAGGATTAGGATATTGGACTAGAGGCAATCCAGAAATGTGTTTACTTGCCACAAAAGGTAAACCTAAAAGACTAAGTAAGTCTGTGCCACAACTAGTCGTAGAACAACGTAGAGAACATAGCAGAAAACCAGATATAATGTACAACCATATAGAGAATTTACTAGAAGGACCTTATATTGAAATGTTTGCTAGAACACAAAAACCTGGTTGGGACGCATGGGGCAATCAGCTTGACAAATTTAAATAAAGTGATATAATAGAGTATGGATTATTTGAAAAAATACGCAAATGAAAACAAGTTACCTATAATGGATCAACTTACGTTTGAACGTATAACAAACAGCATTGGCAAAGAAAAATTTAGAGAAGACCTAGCAGAATATATTTCTGTTGTTAGGCCTGTATATCCTTTAAAACAAATCTCATATGACATAATGAGACAATCATTTAAGAGTTTACAAAAACAAGATGTTTGGGAATATATTAAACCATTAGAACAATTAGAAAAAAGTGTTAAAGAAAAATACGATGATTTAAAATATAACTTTAAAGATCATGGTCTAGGTGTTATAGACGCACCATCTATTTACAATGATGTTTCAAATCATTTTCACCAAGAGTTAAGATTAAACTGTTCAAGTTACAGTTTCAAAGGACCTTTAGATGTATGGTATAAAGGAACAGCAAAAGATATATGGCGATGTTTAGGACCTATATGGCGTGGTATCAATAATATGAAACCTGTTACAATAGATGGTAAACAAGAACTAAGGGGTGGTCAGTTATCAGAGGCAAGTTATATGAGTGCCTTTAGATTAGGAACTTATATTGCAACACAATTTAAACCTAATGTTGCAAAAGCAATATATCAAATGACAGACGCAAAAAGAGTATTAGATACTTCATGTGGTTGGGGCGACAGACTTGCTGGGTTCTTTACTAGTGACGCTGAAGAATATATTGGTTGTGATCCTAATCCTAACACTTATAAACTATACATGAAACAGATAGAAGTTTACAATAGTTTTTTACCTGAAGATAAACAAAAGAAAGTTACAATCTATAACTGTGGTGCTGAAGATTTGCCATGGGATGAAATAAAAGATATTGATTGTGCCTTTACAAGTCCACCTTATTTTTCAACTGAAAGATATAATGAAGGTGGTGAAAAAGAAGAAAACCAATCATGGTTTAAATTTGATGAGTATGCTAAATGGCGTGATGACTTTTATTTACCAGTTGCACAAAAAAGTTTTGAGAGATCAAAACATATGTTTGTAAACATTATGGACCCAACAATTAAAGGTAAAAGATATTTCAGTTGTGATGAACTAGTTGATAGTTTAAAAGATAACTTTGTAGGACAAATAGGTATGAGAATAATGCAAAGACCTAAGTCAGATAAACTATTTGAAAGTGAAGAAGAAAAAGCAGAATTTATGAATCGTATTTTTATTGAGAACGTTTGGTGTTTTTCAAAAGAAAAATTAGATTACTTTAGACACAGTAGAAAGGCAACCTTGTTCTAATAAATATGAGTATGTCAATAACAAAAATAGATTACGAAGATAAAAAAGAATATTGGGATTACCAAAGACTTTTAGAATACAATAGAGAACTATTGCAAAAAAGATTGAATAGAGTTGATGGTAAAATGTATGGTCCTTTAGGTAGAGTTGACGCAGATGAGTTTTTTGATAGTATATGGGCAACTGTTTCAAGTGATGATTTAGAAGAAACACCTAAAGACTGGATTCCAAATGACCCTAAGTTGAGATTTGAATGGGAAAAGGCACCTGTAAAGAATAAAAAGGCAAAAGTAAAAGTGCGATCAGGCAAAAGTGTCACAGGAAACATATTCAATGATACTGCTGATATATAAAAATGGAAAACCCTTTGAACGATATAATTTTAATTCAAAGGATATTGACAAAGTAAAGAAAATGTGTTATACTAATAGTATAAAATGGTTTGTTATAATAGGAGAACAAGATGAGTGATTTTTTAAAAGATATAATAAAAGAAACAGGTAATGAATATGCTACACTTATTAGTGAGGGTATTGAAGCAGGTGATGTAGATAGTTTTATTGATACAGGATCCCATGCTTTAAATGCTTTATTATCAGGTTCTATATATGGTGGTATGCCATCAAATAAGATTACAGCGATTGCTGGTGAAGCTGCAACAGGTAAAACTTTCTTTGCATTAGGAATAGTAAAAGCATTTTTAGATAAAAACAAAGACGCAGGTGTAATTTATTTTGAGTCAGAAAGTGCATTAACAAAAGACTTAGTTGAGGCTCGTGGTATAGATAGTAAAAGAATGGTAGTTGTGCCAGTTGCAACAGTACAAGAATTTAGACATCAATCAATAAAGGTTATAGACAAATATTTAGAACAGGATGCTTCTAAAAGAAAACCTTTAATGTTTGTATTAGATAGTTTAGGTATGCTATCTACAACAAAAGAAATGGAAGACACAGCGGAAGGTAAAGAAACTAGAGACATGACAAGATCACAAATTGTCAAGGCGGCCTTTAGAGTATTAACATTGAAACTAGGTAAAGCAAAAGTTCCTATGATTATGACAAACCATACTTATGATGTTATTGGTTCAATGTTTCCACAAAAAGAAATGGGTGGTGGTTCTGGTTTAAAGTATGCTGCTTCTAATATTGTTTATCTTTCAAAACGTAAAGAGAAAGATGGCAAAGAAATTGTGGGTAATATTATTCACTGTAAGAATTACAAGTCAAGGTTAACAAAAGAAAATGCTTTAATAGATGTTAGATTAACATATAAAGATGGCCTTGATAAGTATTATGGGTTGCTTGAACTTGCATTGAAACATGAAATATTTAAATCTGTTTCAACAAGAATTGAGTTACCAGATGGTACAAAACAATATGCTAAGACAATTAATAATGAACCTGAAAAGTTTTTTACTAAAGATATTCTTAAGCAGATTGATGAAGTAGCTAAAAAAGAGTTTCTATATGGACAAGACTAAGAAAAAGTATCATTATGCTCAACGTGATGTTGACGATTATTCGTGTATCAAAATCAGCGAAGGAAAATATGAAGGTGTTATTTACTCCTATGGTAAGGTTATGTTTGCTTCTGAAGCAAATCAACAAGACAGATTACCATTAAAGTTTGAATACACTGTTAAGAAAAATCCTAAAGGTGTTGATACCGAATCTGAGGAATTTAGAACGTTGATCGGTGATATATTAGTCAGTGAAATAGAGGAACAATTAAAAAATGGACAGCTACAACTCAACAAGTAAATTTGAACAAACAATTTTAACTAATCTTATTCATAATGAAGAATTTGCCAGAAAGGCAATTCCTTTTTTAAAAGAAGAATACTTTAAAGATAGAGTTGAAATTACTTTGTTTAATATCATAAATACCTTTATAGGAAAATATAACAATCTTCCTACTAAAGAGGCGATCGGTATTGAATTATCAAACTTAAAAACAATTACCGAAGAAGAACATAATCAAGCAAAATCATTATTGAATACTTTGACTTATGAAGAAGTTGACTCAAAGTGGTTGATTGATACAACTGAAAAATTTTGTAAAGATCGTGCTGTATATAATGCTGTACTATCAGGAATAAGGATTATAGATGGCAAAGATAAACGACATACTCCAGAGGCGATTCCGAGCATTCTTAGTGAAGCTCTTGCTGTTAGTTTTGATTCTAATATTGGACATGATTATCTAAAACAACCAGATGTTAGATTTGATTATTATCACAAAGTTGAAGAACGTCTAAGATTTGATTTAAACTATTTCAATCGTATTACAAAGGGTGGATTACCACCTAAAACACTTAATGTTGCTCTTGCAGGAACAGGTGTTGGTAAGTCGTTGTTTATGTGTCATGTTGCTTCTTCAATGTTAGCACAAGGCAGAAACGTCTTATATATCACTTTAGAAATGGCAGAGGAGAGAATAGCCGAGAGGATTGACGCTAACCTATTAGATGTGACTATTGATGATCTATATCAAATGCCAAGAGACCTATATGAGAATAAGATCAACAAAATGCAATCTAAGATAAATGGTCAGTTAATTATCAAAGAATATCCAACTGCGTCTGCTCATAGTGGTCACTTTAAATCACTATTTGATGAACTGTCTTTAAAGAAATCTTTTAAACCAGATATTGTATTCATAGACTATTTGAATATATGTACAAGTGCAAGATTTAAAGGTGGTAATATTAATTCATATACAATGATTAAATCTATTGCTGAAGAACTTAGAGGACTTGCTGTTCAATACAGTGTTCCTATCGTGTCTGCTACACAAACAACTAGAACTGGTTTTATGTCAAGTGATGTAGGACTAGAAGATACATCAGAAAGTTTTGGTCTACCTGCAACTGCTGACTTTATGTTTGCTCTAATCTCAAATGAAGAACTTGAAGAATTAGGACAAATGAAAGTTAAACAATTAAAAAATCGTTACAATGATCCTGCTATTAATCGTGCTTTTATCATTGGTGTTGATAGATCAAAAATGAGATTGTATGATGTAGAAAACAATGCTCAACAAATAGTAGATAGTAACCAAGAATCACAGGAGAAGATAGACACACCATCTGGTCCTCAACCTGTTGATCCTTACGATAAATTTTCAGGATTTAAAGTATGATAAAAAAGAAACCATCAATATATTATAAGGCACAAATGGTAAAAGTAAAAGGTAAGATTATCTGGCGTGCCGTAGAAATGCCTAGTAAACTTGTTTTCAAAGAATCTTTTTTTGAAGAAGATGTAAAAGATATTGTTAAATTTCAAAACAAAAATAAGACATTTGGAACGTTTGGGTTTCCACCATTTTTTGATTTAAGAAATGGTAATGAAAAACTATTAGATAATGGTAAAAGTAAGTATAACTCCCCACCAAGAACTAGAGGTAGAAGTCGTGCATAAATATATGTATGGCAACGTTGCAACATAAACATTTTAAAGAAAAAAAGAAGTCCAGTGGTGGGCCCTATAAAGGACAAAACTATCAGCAAATCTTAGATAGTAAAATAAAAGATAAAAGTCCATTTACAATGGGTGCCAAAGAGGGTGGAACTAAATGCTACGGTATAGCGTGGATGATTGATCCTGCTGGAAGAGTACAACTTTCGTATTCAAATAGTAAAAATTCAAAAAATATTCAAGCAACAAAACCAATCGCTACTTTTTTCAAAGACAGTGATTTTGGTGGTGGCAAAGGTTCAGGTGGTGGATCACAGGATACTACATGGACTGAATCAATGCAATGTTATTATCTTTCAATATTATATAATACTAATATCAGTAAACTAGACAATAAAAATGCCACACTAAAAGCATTGTCAGATCAAAATAAATTCTGTTTTACTTACGATAAAAGTACAAAATTAAATGCCGCAACTTGTTATGAGAATACTCCAGAAGATTGGTTTCAAAAAGATGTTTTTATAAAAACTGCAAATGCAATTTATAATTCACCACTTGGAAAAAAGTTTCAAGGTAAGACTTGTTATTTTCATAGAGGATCTCCTTTTATGAAAAGTATATATGAAAGTAGAAAAAATGCTTTTAAGTTTGATCAAAAAAATAATAAACCAATGATTGCACCAGGAACTTTTTCAGATGATAAATGGAATCCAGGTGATATATGGATGAGTCAAAAAGATCCTAATACTAAAGAGCCATTTATAGACGGCGTTAAAGTTAAAAAAACACCAACAGAATGGACATCTTTAAGAGAGACAGTTCTCAATAATGCCACAAAGAAAAATTTAACTTTAGGTGTATCACTTAAAAAAGTAGAAGGTGCAAATGCAAGAGTTGTTCCTTTTAATACACCTAAAAGAACTCATAACATAGATGTTAGATTTGACAGTTTTACATTTGGACAAACAGGTGATTTTTTTAATTCAGCAGATATGTATATTACTATGTCAAATGGTGTTAAAATGCAATTAAGAGCAACTGCTACAACTTCATCTTGGCAAGGAGAGATTAAAGGACAATTTGCCGCTGGTGGAAAAATAGGTGGTGGTAATATTAATTTCTATACAGAAAATAATTTTAACAAATCAATAGGGTATAATAGAGTAACAAACAATTGGCAAGAAACAAAATATACATCAGCTAATTTAGCAAATATGCATAAGTTATATAAAAGATTTTTAAATAAACAAAAAGGTGTAAAGAGACAACCTGTTGTAGAACTTAAAGAATTTAAAGCAAAGGCAGACGCATATATTAATCCTAAAGGTAAGAAGTCAGCACCTGCATTTTATTTTGGTAAGTATATGTGTTTGTTATTTTTAGAGACAATTGATGCTGATAAAATGTCAACACCATTAAATAATTTTGCTAGTGACATAGTCAGATACGCTGCTTCCAACACAGATATTTCCACTTATTTCATTAAAGTATCATAAATATATAAATAGTAATAAAAAAGATTGTATTTGTTAATGGAATAGTGCTTGACAAATAGCACTAAATTTGATATAATATATTATATGGATAACGTGGGAGAAACATGCAAAGTTTTAAACAATATTTAAGTGAGGCTAAAAATACTCACTTAGAACATTTAGAAGATTCTATCATTAATGATGGATATGATGGTGGTGTTAATGCCATTACATTTCTTAAATCATTAAGAGATATGCTTATAGGATCATCAAGTAGAAGATTAAACGTTTCAGTAAAATGGGACGGTGCTCCTGCTGTGATCTGTGGAATCAATCCTGAAAACGGCAAATTCTTTGTTGGATCAAAATCAGTATTCAACGTAACTCCCAAAATAAATTATACATCTGCTGATATTAGAAGAAATCACACAGGTGGACTTGCTGAAAAATTACAAGTTGCATTAGTAGAATTAAAGAAATTAGGAATCAAAGGTGTTGTTCAAGGTGACTTTTTATACACTAACAACGAATTAAAAAGTGCCAACATAAGAGGTGAAAGTGTTTTAACTTTTACACCAAATACAATTACATATGCTGTGCCTACAGACAGTGCAATAGGTAAAAGAATTGCGTCTGCTAAAATGGGTATCATATTTCATACAACATACACTGGTAGAAAAATGGCAGACTTAAAAGCAAATTTTGGTGTGAACGTAAGTTCATTTAGAAAAACATCATCTGTATTTTTTGATGACGCAGGATACAAAGACGCTTCAGGTGTCGCTACATTTACAACTGCTGAAAGTGAAAGATATGACGCAATGCTAAGAATGGCATTTGGTTCTGTAAGTAAAGGCAGACCAATATTAAACTTATTAAGTAAACAACAAAATTTATATTCTGTTGGTGCTAGACTTAAAATATTTTTCAATGATTTTATTAGAAGAGGACAATCAATAGAAAATGTAAGTAAGTTGGTATCTCAATTTAGAGAATACTATATTAAGACTTTAGACAAAGAAATATCGGCAAGAAAAACACAAAATGCTAAAAGTAAATTTGAAGCAATGAAAAACGAAGGACTAAAATTTATGGAAAAAAATGAAGTCGGTATATATTTTGCCATTGCTAGTTATGTCACTCTACAAAGAGTAAAAGATTTCTTAATAAACAAAATGAATCAAATAAAAAGTATAGGAACATTTTTACAAAAAGACAATGGTTTCGAAGTTACAAATCCAGAAGGATATGTTGCCGTAGATAGAATGGGTAACGCTGTAAAACTAGTTGACAGATTAGAATTTTCAACTGCTAACTTTAATATTTCTAAGAACTGGATAAAAGGATAAAATGGCAAACTGGAGAAAAGATTTACAAAACTACGGTCCTTTTGGGCATGATAGAACAGTTTTTGAAGTTCAAATGATTGCCGACAAAGACGGTAATATTATTAACACATTTGGTGGAGCTGCAAACGTTAATATTGCAGCTGGTTTAGTTGATGGATATTCTGGAGTTCACAAATATGGTGCAGTTTATGGAACTGCTGTAGGAACAATGTCAACAGTATGGACAAGGGCAGATACAACAGCAAATGCTTTATATGATTGGACATATTCAGCAGGTACAATTACAGTAGAATCTACATCTGGTTCAGATACAACAGATGTAACTATTTCAGGTTTAGATGATAATTATGCTGAAGTTACAGAAACATTGACATTGACAGGCACATCACCTGTTTCAGGTACACAAACTTTCTCCAGAGTTAATCGTGCTTTTATGGCAGGTACATCAACCAATGTTGGTAAAATTCATGTTAAAAGAGGTTCAACAATTGTAACAGAAATTGCAGCTGATTATGGACAAACACTACAATGTATCTATACAATACCTGCAGGTAAAACAGGTTACTTAATGAATTTAAGTGCTAGTGCTTCTAAAAATCAAACTGTTGATTTATTTTTATTTCAAAGACCTTTTGGTGGTGCATTTAGAGTATCGTCAACATTATCTTTATATCAAAGTAATGAAGTATTAGAATTTCCTGTGCCATTAAAATTAACAGAAAAAACTGATATTGATTTAAGAACAAAAGGTTCTTCTAACGCAACAGTATCAGCAGACTTTACAATAGTATTGGTGGATAACGAATAATGAAAACATTTAGAACATATATTAAAGAGGCACAACAAAGACGAATAGTTATGTTAGGTGGTCCTGGTTCAGGTAAATCAACATACACTAAGTTTTTAATGGACAGATACGGCATACCTCACATATATCCAGGTGGCATGTTAAGAAAAGAAGTTGAGAAAAATACAGAAATAGGAAAACAGATTAAAGATTTAATTACAAAGGGTAAGTTTGCACCTAGTGAAATGGTTTTAAAACTTATTAAAGACAGAATTGCAGAAAGTCCAGACGGATATGTATTAGACGGATGGCCTAGATATATGAAACAAGTAAGAGAAATGGAACGAGAAAATATCGGACATGATGTTGCTGTGTTTTTAGATGTAAGTAAAGAAGAAGTAATGAAACGATTACTTGCAAGAGGTAGAGTTGATGATACCGAAGAAGTTATCAACGATAGAATTAAACTATACAAACAGGAAACTGGACCTGTTGTAGAATACTTTAGAAATAAACCTGGTTTTATAAGTATTAGAGCAGAGGGTGATACACCAGAAAACATTAGTAAAAAAATTATTAGAGAAATAGAAAATGAAAAGCTTTAAACAATTTAAACAGATATACGAGTCTATTATAGACATACCAAGAAAAACGTATGCAAAGGCAGTATTTGATAAACCAGATACACCTAATCCAGAGTTAAAAGCTTCAGTTAAAAAACAAGTATTAGACGGAATTAAGTCATTTGAAAAATTTGGAAAAGTAGTTAAGTATGGTCTTATTGGATCAATACTAACAAAACAATATAGAGGTGACGCTGACCTTGATGTTAATATTTTATTTGATATACCTGGTTCAAAAGAAGAACAGGAAAAGATACATGAAAAAATAAAAGAACATCAATATGAAATAAATGGTAAAACAATACCAGGCAGTGAACATCCTATAAACTATTTTTCTATCATAGATCCTGCTATATTTGATAAGGCAAATAAGATGGCAGATGGTATTTTTGATATCGATAAGAACAAATGGATCAAAAAACCAGAACCAGGCAAGTTTGAACCTGAAAAATATATGGCGGATTTTCAGAAACGAGTATCTGAAATAGATGTTGTTAAGGGTGAATTGGCAAGAGACATGATTGATTATGAAGAACTAAAAGAACTAGGTAAAGACGATATTGAAAACCTAGAAGGATTAGTTTCTAAAAAGTTATCCGAAATTAAAGATTCCATTAACACATTAGTTGATATTGGTGCTAAAACTGTTACAGATCGCAAAGACGCTTTCTTAGCAGATATGTCACCAGACGAAGTAAGAAAATTTGGAGTAAAAAACCGACTTCCTAAAAACGTGATTTATAAGATGTTAGAAAAGTATCATTATCTCAAATTCTTTAAAACTTTGGAAGAAATTATGTCGGATGGTAAAATAACACCAGATGAACTTAAATCGTTATCTAAGATTAAAGAAGCCAAAGGTAGACATATAGCGTTTACCTTTGGCCGATTTAATCCACCTACAATAGGACATGGAAAATTATTAGAAAAATTATTTACAGTTAGAGCAGACAATCACTTTATATTTTTAAGTAGATCGGAAGACTCAGATAAGAACCCATTATCATTTAGAGAGAAGTCAAAAGTTATGAAACAAATGTTTCCTAGATATGCTTCAAACATAATAGTAAGTGGTTCAAATAGAGTATTTGATATAGTCACTGATCTTTATAATAAAGGTGCTACAGAATTATCAATGGTTGTTGGTTCAGATAGAGTAAGAGAATTTGACACCACTATTAAAAAGTATAATGGTGTAAAAAGCAGACATGGTTATTATAACTTTGATAACATTAATATAGTTTCTGCTGGAGAAAGAGATCCAGATGCTGACGGCGCTACAGGAATGTCAGCAAGTAAAATGAGAGCAGCTGCTAAATCAAATGATTTAGTTGCATTTAAAAAAGGATTACCATCAACGTTTAGAGACGCTGAAGGTTTATTAAAAAGATTAAGACAAGGTATGAGATTGGCTGCTTCAAACGATCCAGAAATAGAAGAAGGAACATTAAAGTTTAAACCATTCATAACTGCTTCCACAAAAGAGGAGTTGGAAAATATGATTATAAGAGACAAGTATTTAACAGAGCATTTATACGATGTAGGAGATATTGTTGATGATGTTGAAAATAAAATTACAGGTGTTATCGTAAGAAGAGGAACAAACTATGTAACACTTGAAGACGTTGATAGTAAGTTGCATAAGTCATGGTTATTTAATATCATTGAATCGCCTGTTTATCCTAGAGAATTAGA
>PDMW01033944.1_pt1 | contig 14396 bp, 9 predicted proteins | sample 1515511 | NCBI WGS metagenome assembly PDMW01 (sample SAMN07343023, study PRJNA328102) | Marine metagenome, whole genome shotgun sequencing project. | biome: marine; feature: bay; material: water; isolation source: viruses from water sample < 0.22 micron filtered, nuclease treated, low... ... | reverse complement strand
AAAATGCAACAGGAGCGCAAAATACAATAATTGGAAATAGTGCCGTATTAGGTTCGGGCGGAATTAATATAGGGAATAATAATGTGACATTGGGATATATTTCAGGTAAATTATTAGGGGTAGGTAGTGCTAATAACACATTATTAGGTGCTTTTACAGGCCCACAAGCGGGTTTAGTGGCAGTGAGTAATAATGTACTAATCGGCTATCAAGTAGGGCAAAATAACACCGCCGACAATAGACTAATGATTGACAACACAAACACGGAAACCCCTTTAATTGACGGAGATTTTAGTACAAATAATCTTGAGATCAATGGGTCGTTAGAGGTAACTACAACGTCGGGAGGTCTTTTAATTCCTAGAATGACAACAGCACAAAGAGATTTAATTTCAACGCCAGCACTAGGTCTTCAAATCTATAACACAGAGGACAGTTCACAGAACTACTACAACGGAGATAGGTGGATCAATAAAAGTGAAAATTTAGACGTAAGAGCAGCAACAACCGAAATATTAGAAGCTGGTTCTTATCATTACACGGGTGCAACGCCAGCCCTAATCAGCTTCACAGGAACAGGTGAGTGGTTAATATCAACATCAAGCAGCGTCGGTACTTTTTCTTTGAATGAAAACAGTAACACTATTATTAACGTAAAAACGGGAGTGTCTGGAAGTATCACAGCTACGTCAGGTTCGACATTTCGTGTTATAAGCGACGATGGTTCAAATTATTATGCCTCAATTATTGATAATTCAAGCGTAACGCCCAACGCTTACGGAGAAATGTATGTTGCGGATAATGACCCCGATACAGTCACGATCACTTCAGGAACGCCAATCGAATTTACAGATTGGACAGCAGGTGGGCTAGAGAATTTTACGTATTCAGCAGGTCGTTTAACGTATACAGGGACGGCAACAATTGAATGTGAAGTTTCAATAGGACTTTCTTTTGAGTTTTCAGTAGGTAATTCAGTTTTGGATTTTGCATTATACAAAAACGGGGTGGAACTCCCAAATGTTAAATTGTACAGAAAAGTTGGGTCAGGTGGAGATATAGGGAGTTCAAGTAGAACTGGGTTAGTCAGTTTGGCAACAAATGATTATATCGAACTTTTTTCTGATTCAGATGCAAATGGTCAAATGATCGTAACAACGGCGAATGTATTTGCAGCAAAAATAGAATAGAGGATGCGCGTTAAGCAAAAAGTTTTAGAAAAATACCCTGATGCTATAATAAAAAATTTTAAGATATACAATATAACAAAGTATTGTGTATTCTTGGATAATAAAATCATAGGAAGAGGGGATACTGAAAAAGAAGCTTGCGAAGATTTTATAAAAAAAAAAGAATAATCTGTAGTGTAATTTAAAATAAATATAACAATATGAAAAACTTAATAGTATTATTAATACTATTATCTACTTCTTGTAAAATGGAGGTAGTTGAACCTGCTTATTTAAATTTATTTCCTAGTGATAAAGAATACTCTATCATAAATATTTCAACTAATGGTCTAGGATTAGATATACAGGTTTGCGATAAAATTTATTTTATCCAAGAGCCAGGTTTAGAAAATCAAGTTAACTCTTGGTGGACTATTAAAGCAGGCACTGAAGAAGTGAACCGTAACTATTGGGATGGTAGTTCTGGTACAGGAATAGATCCTCTATACCCTAATTATGAATTTGCATATGGAAATGGCGCATGGAATCATGTAACTATGTTTCCTAAATTTAATGTCATTCGATTTTACAAAGAAGGAAATGAAACTATAGTTTTAGTACAAGATGTAGATTGTATTAAAGGTGTTGATCGAATAAGGTCATAGTTTCATAGATTAAATGTTATAAAATATGCCACAAGTGTAAAATTTGTGGCATATTTTAATTTATACTCAAACCATAAATTTTTAAAATGAAACAAATACTATTTTTTATTGTCTTAATCTCATTAGCTTCTTGTAGAAAATCAAAGGATCTTATCCCTGATAAGTGTCTAGCCTTAGCACAGTATACACAATTATTACCTTCCAATTTCATAAACGAAGTTGTGGATATCCCGCACAATGGATTGAATCTACCTATTAAAAAAGGCGACACTTTTAAGATGAGCCACTTTGTTTCCGGATACTGGAACTTTGATTTTGAAAATGCAGGATCAGCAGGGTATTATAATGAAAATACAGGCGCCAATCCTCCATGGACTGAGTGGTACGAGTTCAATTATTTCGGAACAATTAACGAGAATGAAGGATGGGATAAAGCAAAAATTAAGCAAGTGTCAGGCTTTATGGAGATAAGACTAATAACCGAAACAGACAGTACTACTATCTATATAGTGGAGCCAGGATTAAAAGAATGCCTAGAAAATTGGCTAGAAAACCCAAAATAAGAAAAAGGCTACGTCTCACCGATGTAGCCTTTTTCATTTTATAACAGTATCTTTGCTTTATGACTATTCAAGAGTTTCACGATAATATACAATTCATTCTCAGGAAGGAAAAGTCTGGATATAGGACACATGAAGAGATTGATGACATGGCTCATCTTGCACAGCTTGAGCATTTTACAAATATATACAGGACGTTTAGTGTAGATCATAAGGTACATCGAGATTTATTACCTTTTAAAGAGACGTTATTACTTAATGTCTATGAATATAGTGACACAAATTTAGGAGGAACTATTCATAATGAGGAGTGTCAGATTAAACTTCCTAGCAATCACGAATACACTAGGAGTATCCATCAGTATCAAGTTGATTTGATTAAGAAAATTGATGAAGAGCTTATTGTAGGAGGAGACAGGACTATAAACACAACTCTTAAAAGAAACAGGAGATATAGAATAATTTGCACTTTCGACGGAGATGCTGAACTGATATTGTCTCACGGAGATACATTATTGACCCCAGTAGGTGCTCCGAATCAAGATGGGGAATTTGAAGTCACTTTATATACGCCAGGCACCGATGATTTGAATTTCGTTTACAATCTAGATTCGGGCGAAATGGGCTCCATAGTTGTATATCAATTAAGACAGTCTGCGGAAGGTAATATACCGGTAAAAGTTGTTGATGAAGATGAATTATCTAATCTTCTTAATAATGAGATAGCGAAGCCGACAACAGAGTTCCCTGCTGCCATCCTGGACAACGACATGGACGGTGACAAGGCTTATGTACTCTTTCCTAAGCAATCTATCTATGGAGAATTAAAGTACCTTAAAACGCCTCCAGCGCCTTTATACAGCTATACAGTTCTTGATAGGGTTGAAACACATTTCCCTTTAACAAGCCAAGACTTATTATGGGGAGAAGCTGCGATTAATAAAATAATCACATTGACATTACAGAGACTAGGTGTGTCTCTTTCAGATTCGCAAGTAATCCAATACACCTCACAGAAACAGAATGAAGAAGCATGAAGACTATCAAAAGAATATGCGACCAAATAATAAGGCTGTATAAAGATGGACATCCAACAGATGACGTAGAGCTAGATACAAGGGATATAAAAGAAATTGTATGTCAACAGGCTAATGTATTGATGAAGACTGAATATCTTCAAGTCAATATGCAGACTAACAATGTATATCCTCCTCACACTATGATAGCCACTTATGAGGATATCCCTTTAGAAACAGCGTCCAATATAGGCTTCTCAGTACAGTGCGAGTTAATGGGCAATCCTTTTAGTGAGGACATATCAATCAAGATAGAAAAACCGAATGATAAATTCATTGTAATCATCACGACAAGCAAAGCAGTTGAATTGAAAAATTACATAGATAATTGTCCATTTGGCAGTTTCTTTTCAATAGAGGGTTTGCCTTCACAAGTTCCTTCTGAATTTCTTAAAACAGGGATCACCGATCTTTCCAATACAGAGACTCAGGTTACTTTCTGTTATGATCAAAACGCTACGTTTAATGCAGATGCTTGGATTACAGAAGAAGGACAGTACTGGATGACAGAAGAAGGGGTTGAGTGGATAACTGATGAAACGACCAGCTTGAACCCAGTGACAGAAGATAGTTGGATTGGAACACAAGGCGCTTGGATTACAGAAGATTCAGAGAACTGGATAACAAACGCAATAAACGGTGTTGATTTTCCTAATTTAGGTGATTATACCGCTAAAACGAAAGCGATATTTGATGAAATAAGTGGGGAGGAGAATTATAACAATATGACATTCACTAATGTTAAATGCTGTGCCGTTAAATCTAACTTAGAAACTCTAGACACTAAATTTACGCTTCCTGCTATTCCGATTCAGCTACCTATGAACATAGGAGTTTGGAGAGTTTACAGGGCAGGCACTCCAAGTGATCCATTTATTCCATTACAATCAATGCAGTACGGAATTGTAGGAGGGGTGAGTCATACGAATCTTGAAACGATTTTAGGATCCAAGGTGTGTTACGAATATTTCTCTCATAAAGAAGTAAGAATAAATCAGTCTATCCCACTACTAGGAGTAACTAAAGTCAACGTACAGTTATTAGTAGTGGATCCAACGACATTAGGTTTTGACGATTTATTACAGTTGCCTCCCGATATGGAAGCTGCTTTAGTAAACAGCGTCCTAGAGACATTAACAAGAAGAATAGGTGTTAGGGACTCAGTAAACAACGAAGAAGATGATCGCAATAGATAGTATAGTAAGATCGGCATTAGCAACAAGAAGACTTCCTATTCATTATTATATGGAGTTCCTTCATTATGCGCTAAAGTGTGTGAAGGAGTTAGGCTACGATAGTAAAGCTATCATTAATATAAAAGTAGTCGAATTAACTGTGGATGCTAATTTAGAGGTTGCTCGTCCTAGCGATTATGTCGATGTAATCCGGATGGGGACGAAGTTAGGTAATTTTATTCTAGAGTTAGCGTCAACTGAAAAGTTAAACAGACTTCAAAGTCAATACGATGCATTAGGCGCTGCAGATGGAGTTGACAACTCTGACTACTTAGGAGATATTAATTCTCATGGTGAGGACTTAGGAGGACAATACGGAAGAGCTTCTACTAGGCTAGACTCATACCAAGAGATCAGAGAAAGAGGCGTTTTTACTTTTCCTGCTGGGTACTTAAAAGAAGGTGACACTGTATACCTAGAATACTTATCTACCGGGTTAGGCGCCACAACAAGCTTTGTCCATGAATATGCTTCCGAAGCTGTAGAAGCTTACATCGAAATGATGCATGGTAAGCACAGGAGTTCAAGGCTTGAATACCAAAACGCTAGAAGAGAATTCCACAACCAAAGAAGAATAACAAGAGCTAGGCTTTCAGGAACTACTATAATTGATATCAAAAGAGCCCTTAGAAAAGGAATAAAGCAATCAGTTAAATTATGATTGAACGGAAAATGTTTAATGGGTATCTTAATACGGATGATTCGTATTTCGCTGTACCTCAAGGAGAAATGATAAACGGAGAAAATGTCAGAGTCCAAACCGATGCATCGGGGAGGGCTTTTGCTGTAAAGCCAGTCTTGGGAACGACTCAGAGAACAGGATATAGAACAGATTATGTGGTCATAGGAGACATCTACGATAAGAAAACAAACAGGACTATATTTTTTAGACACGATCCTCAAGGAGATCATGATATTAAAATCTACGACAGGACGGATTTAACAGTGACCGATATAATTGAAGATTCTCAGGTAGAAGGAGGATTGGGATTTACTGAGTCAGGAAAAATAAACGGGGTAGCGATCATAGACAACTTTTTGTATTGGACAGATGGAGTGAATGAACCGAGGCGCATCAACATAGAAAGAGCGATAAAGACTAACCATGGAAGTTATGTCTCTCCAGACGGAACGGTTCCAGAAGCGTATACGTTTCCATTACGTCAGTCTGATATTTCCGTATCAAGAGAACAACCTATAAATCCTCCTCAAACATTAAAGGTAGATGAGTCAAGGGCAAACAACTTGATTGATGGGAGGGCGTTTCAGTTCGCTTATAGATATGAGTTTAAATCCGGTGAAGTGTCCACTCTATCGCCTTATTCATTAGCAGTACTTCACAACAACCCAGATAATTCAGATACCTTCGACACAATAGAAGTGACTATACCTTCTATAGAAGAAATACCGGCAGAAGTATATGCCGTACAGGTTCTTGTAAGACAGGGCAATGCAGGCACATGGGCAATGATTAAATCTTTTGACAGAGATAGAGATGCTACAGCAATCGCAGATCATGTTGCAGGAACAGCGCCTTTATCTTTTGGATTTCATAATGACACAAACGGGGCAGTCATATCTGATGCAGAGGCGTATAAACCTTTCGACTCAGTGCCATTGACTTCTCAAGCTCTCGCTGTAGCGAGTAATAGATTGTTTCTCGGAAATAACAAAGAAGGGTACGACGCTATAACTACTAATTCTCTTGCAGCAGAAGTCGTTACAGAGACAGCCGGAGCAGGCTTGGCAGGGGAATACATTCTAGTCAAGTCGATCTGTGGATCAAATACAGAATCTTTTGTTGTAGTTAAAATTACAGCAGGAACAGGCGGTATTAATGGGTTCTATTTGTCAGGAGAAAATCCAAGTGGGTTCGCTTCAGGGAATCTTCCATTGATTACAACATTATCTTTCGGGAACAGACTAGGAGACTTAACTTTAACGAATCCAGATATTTTGGATCTTCTTTCTATATGTGTTCCACCAGAAGTTGAGACAGGGTTTGTCAATACAGCGTATACCGGTATCGATCCAAGTGTCGTAGGGCTGGGTGGGTTTTCCAATACAGAAGGGTTAAGAGTATTTAGGTCTAATTCATCATTTAAGATAGGGATTGTTTTTTTTGACGGAGTGGGAAGAAATGCAGGTGTATGGACTGAGGATGACTTAATTCTTTCGACAGGTGAAACAGCTTACCAACCGACAGAATGGAACACAGCTATTACATGGAGCTTAGGAACAGGGATACAATTAGAGATTCCTGTGTGGGCAACAAAGTACGCTATAGTAAGGACAAGGAATCTCACGGCTAGTTTCTTTTTGCAACATTATGCTGACAATGTAAACTATGCTACGAAAGATGTAAATGGAGATTACTCTTACTTTCAAGGAACTATCACGGGAGACACAGTAGCTGTAGCAATACCTTTAGATTATTTCGAAAAAGAAGGAATGGGATACACCTTCACTGAGGGAGACATCCTGAAATTATACAAAGATAATGGCGAAATATTCAAGCTCAGAATAACCGGTCTTGACGGGAAATACATACTGACTGAATCGGTTAATATTGGAGACAATACAGGAGAGACATATAAAGTAGAGATATATACGCCTAACTTTAATTCAGAATCAGAATTATTCTATGAGATAGGGTCAACATATAGAGTAGCGGAACCAGGGTCTGCCAATCGAGCTTATGCGACAACAGGCGGAGTTATTACAGGCGATGTAACAGTGAAGTTCCGTGAATACGATGGTAATACAGATTTTGTAGAAGCAATGAATCCAGATGATAAATACTGGACAGAATGGATTACGGATATTGGTAGACCTAATTTAGTTATAGATAGAGGCGGTCAAGAAACATTAGGAAATTCAATTAGGTTCTCCGGCACCTTGGTAGAAGGGTCAAGAGTGAACGGTCTTAATTCTTTTGAGCCACTAGATTTTAAGCCAATGCCATCTGAATTAGGCACCATTCAAAACCTAGTCTGGACATCTACTACGAATGAATATGGAAATGTTTTACTAGCGATTGGCAAAAGTGAAACAGCGTCCATATACATTGGAAGAACACAGATATTCGATGAGAAGGTAACATCAGCTCTAGCAAGTAGCACAGATGTAATAGGATCTGTAAATATACTCAAAGGAAGTTATGGGACTAGTCATCCTGAATCAGTAGTAGAGAACGGAGGAGTAGTCTTCTTCATGGATGTCAAGTCTGGTACTCCAGTTAGATATGCTCAGAATGGATTATATCCAATAGGGGAGGCTAAAATGAAGTCTTATTTCCGAAAGGTGTCAAAGTCAATTTATGAGAACTCGAATAGGTTTTATTTGTATGGCGGATTTGATGAGTTCAATGATACATATGTATTAAAAATTCCTCAGTCTGGATTATCTGATGGAACGATAGTCACCTTGGATGATATTGAAGGAGAAATAATATTTGATGAAGCGATATTAGGCGATTTAGTTTCAGATGTGACTAGGGATTTCATAGAGACATTTCCAATCAAGAAGCTTAAGTTAAAGATAGTTGTAGAGACTACGCAATTAGATAATATGACTATCCAGTATGGCTTATCTACATTAGCATTTGCTGCACCTTTAATTGAAGGCGAAACATTAGAATACATTTTTTATGGAACAGGAGAGTCTGATACACTTAGTTTTCAGATGACCAATTCGAATGGTAATCCAAAGCAAGATATAACAGCGACCATAGAAGCAATGACATGTACCTACTACGATCAGATAGGATGTGAAGATAAAGTAGCGGTATGGTCAGAAGGAGATAAGAGGTGGTTACCTTTCCAGACTTATGTACCGGAACAGTTCGGTAGACTTGGAGAGGATTTAGTAAGTTACTATGAAGGGAATTTATTTGTACATGATTCGCCCGTTAAGTCCAAGTTCTATGACACTAATCACAAGGCTAGGTTAATGTTCGTTGTGAATAGCCAACCTGAGTTTGTGAAAATAATGGAGGCTATAGCTATTGAGTCAGATGTCACTCCTAATTTTGTTCATTTCAGGACAGAGCTACCGAACATACAAAGCACAGATTTAATTGAAGGTGAGTTTAAGATTTTAGAAGGCAATCAATATGCCGATATCAGACGAGATAAATTATCTCCAAATACACCTGGAGAATATAGCGATAAATTAATTAAGGGCGATCCTGTCAGGGGAACTTACGCCTTAGTAATGGTAGAATTTGAAGGCGCTACAGACTTTGAGATTAGATTTATAAATGTAAGATACTTACAATCAAGTGGTCACATTGTTTAGGAGCGATACTTTTTGTACCTTTACGCCTTAAAATAAGGAGATACGTCTTCTTCAAAAATAATAAAATGAGTTTAGCATTAGCAGGGGCGGCAGCACAAGGAGCACTAGGACTTTTTCAAGCTTTCAAAGGAAGCATGATGAAACCTAAAAGACCTACCTATGATATTCCAGATGAGATAGGAGAGAATGTATCGATGTACAAGAACTTCTTAAATGCCCGTATGGCAGGAGGAGGGTACGCTGAGAATAACATTATGAGTAATCAGGGTACTATGTTAGACCAGATCAGAAAAGGCTCTGTAAACAGCTCACAATTGCTCTCTATGATTGGAGGTGTTCAAGGTAATACAAATAGAAGCTTCGAAAGATTGAACCAAATAGAGGCGGAGGATCAACAACGTAGGGCTGCGGGTGTAGCTCAAGCGAGAAATACAATGGCTAGGTTCCGAGACAAAGCTTTCGAAATGAACGAGATGCAACCTTATATGGATCAAGCAGCGACCAAATCAGCTTTGATCGGAGGAGGTCTTAGAAATATGTACGGAGGACTTAATAGTATCACTCAGTACGGCATGTATAAAGAATTAAATAACGAATAGAATAATTATGGCTGATCCAAAGGGATTATATTATGGACAAGGGAATGCAGGACTTGCTACAGTGTTACCGGACTCAAACCCGGCTGCAATGGCTCAAGCTATTGAGGATCAGAAAATGAAGAAGGCTGCGTTTTCTCAACAGAAACAGGAGGCGGCAAACAAAAGAAAGGCTGAGGCTATGAAACTCTTTGGCGATGTAAATCAGCCTACCGCCATATATCAACCGCAATTCCAAAAGAAAATGAGCGAGGGTATGGAAGAAGTGTTGACAGCATATAAAAATGGAGATCCCGATCTAGCAGAAGAAATAATTACAAGGAAGGTGCTGGAAATGAATGGGTTTTCTAAAGCAGCAAATGAAAAAGGAGTAGAGATGTCAGGGGTAAAGGAAACTATATCAAAGAATCCTGCGCTGACCGAAGAGGGAAAACAATATGCGTTAAAGCAATCTTTGGATTCTATCATGGACGAAAACGGTCAGCCAATTGACCCATCAGAAGTTCAAATTAAAAATGTTGATATCTACGCTCCTGGGTATGGCAAGTATCTTGATGAGAATTATGCCGTAACTGAGGCTTTTAAAGATGCTGATTTTGCAGAAGAGACTAAGACGTTCACTGAATCTTCCGACAAAGTTACGCTTTTATCAAATGGCGTGATGATGATTAAAGGCAAGAAGACGACAGCTAAACATGCGCCATTTTTCAAGACTAGCGCAGACGGAGAAATCACACTTAAGACGAATGAAGAGCTAGTAGATGGAGGATACGTTGGTCGTTTAATGCAAAACCCTGAACTTCAAAGAATTATAGATGATAGAGTTCTTGGTGATGGCCAAGAGTATGAAACTGAACAAGAGTTAAATCTAGCTAGGGCTCAAGAACTTAGAAAGACTTTCCAAGCACAAGCAGGAGCTAGTGAGATAAGTATAACTGATGAGAACAAGGTTATGCAGCAACGAGTCGCGGCTAAAACTGTTATCAATAATAGTGGCTCGAAAGAAGAGATATTAGATAACATGTCTAATCAATGGGTTGAAGAGCTTTTAAGTGGAGATAATGCTAAGATGCTCAATGCGATAGGGTATCTTAGAAATAGAGAATGGGATGGCAAATTAGTCTCTAAGGCGACTTTATTGGATGGACAAGGAGCCCGTAAGGTGATAAGACTCACTTTAAGAGATACTAAAGGCTCTACAGTAGATGCTCCTTCTGGAGAAAATGAAAGAGAAAATAATCCGAATTATGATTCGAGTGATCCAGAAGGAATGAAAGCAGCAGGGATTCCTCAATACATCAGGGTTGCTAAGACCAAAAGGAGCCTTGAAAAAGGGAATGAATCTACAGTAGATTTAGATATCACTGATGAAACAAACCTAAACGCATTAAAGGCTAAGTATGGCGAGATATTTAAAAGCACAGGAGTAAATTACAAGCCATATAAGACTAAGACAAAATCTCTAGGAGAGAGAATCGGTGCAGTAGATTACACAAAACCTAACCAATAATGGAAGAAAATAATCCTTTACTACAGAGAATATATAAAGATATTAAGGCTAACAATCTTCATGATGGAGTAGATGAAGGCACTTTCATTAATTGGGTAATGGAAGACCCTGATCGTGTGAATGATGTCTATGAAATACTGGACTCTAAGAGTTTAGTAGCCAATTCTCAGGAAGAGTTCTATAGCTACGTTACAGGCAACATAGCCGGACTAACAGGTGACGTAAAAAAAAAGCCTACAGACCAAGTTTCTGGAACAGATTCAGATGTATCTTCTCAGGACGATGCCCCTGTTGCGGAGAATCAATCTAAGACTTCGAATGAGCAGATAAAAGAATCTAAAGAGCAGTTAAAGACTCCGAATGAGCAGATAAAGACTCCGAATGAGCAGATAAAAGAATCTAAAGAACAGTTAAAGACTCTTACGGATCCTTTCGATGGAACAGACAGCGCCCCAAAGAAACCAGACTATGGATATTTTTGGGAGTCGCAAGTACCTCTTCATATGAGGGAATTCCATACACCAAAAGTAAGAGAACTCTCCCCTGAACACAAAAAAAGAATCAAAGAAGAACTTTCCTTAAAGAACTTGAGAGACAATAGAGGGGGAAATTATGACATGTCTGCTTTGGAGGTAGCTGAAGCAAACGATCCAAATCCTGTATATACTAAAGCACGAAACAAACGTGAAACTGTAGCTGAAATGGCTATGGATAGAGCTCCTAATGATCCTACTGTATCTGAGTTCAAGTACAAAGCTCAGGTTATTCAAAATGAGCAGAGATTGATCGAGGAATCTATACCTCAATTAGAGCGTGAAATAAGAGAGAAGCTTGGTGATGATATCTTCGAGAGAGTAGAGTCTTTTGAGAATAAAATAAAAGGCTTATCTTCTTTACTTAGCAAGACTCCGGATGAAACTGACGAAGGAGAAGTTGAAGAGTATAATGTTTTAGTAAAGGAATACAACAATACCTTAAATGAGTTTAATGAACTAATCTCCAATGAAGCATTTGATGAGAGGAACAAGGTTTTGAAAAGAGGAGCTGAGAATTACAAAGACTTCCAGGAATTATTAAAGAGTGACGATTACAAACATGCTAGAGATTTAACTAGGTATATAAGCGAATTGAAGAGAAATCAAGATAATCTTACTAGACCTATTGATGACCAAATAAAGGCAAAATATGGAGATGATGTATTTGAAAAAGTAGATAGCTTAGAGAATAAAATAAAAGGCATCTCTTCTTTGATTCAAGAAGGAAGTCACAGTGAAGAAGAAACTAAGAAACTAAAAGAGGAGCATGATTTAGCGGTGTCTGAATACAACCAAATTACGTCTGACGATCTTTTCGATAAAAGGAGTAGTCCTAAGATGACAAAGATCAAGAACGCTGCTAGTATGGGAGGCGACATTATCCTTAAAGGAGTAGCAAAGCTAGTTGCAGGCGTGACAGGAATGGGAGAGTCGATAGAAGAAATGACGGTTGGTAACGAAAATTATGGAGCAGGGAATAGAGCTGTAGATTTCTTCCGAGATTTAGCGGATGACGCCGAGAATGTACTAGCTACTCCTTCTGATCTAGGAAGACCTTTTATCACCACTACAGGGAAGTGGCAAGAGCTTGAAGTTGATTTTTCAGAGGATGGAGAGATTCAAGCACTTAGAGACAAAGATGGTTATACGGTTGATGCTATGTTGTCAGAGGAACAGGTCGCAGAGATTAAAGGAATAAAAAAGACAAATCAAACTAACCCAATGGCACTAGCATATCAAGTGCCTAATGCTATTGTAGACTTAGGAATTCAGTTAGCTACTACAAAAGGATTGAACAATGTATTTACAGCAGGAAAGCTTGGGACGTATGCTGCTCAAAGCGAGAGATTTGCTAGGGTATCCGCATATTCTAGTGTTACTCTTAGCACTATGGGTCAGATGCATAATCAGATGTATAATAAAGGACTTGAGTTATTTGAGGGCGACCGCAAAAAGGCTTCCCAATACAGTATGCTTACTACTTTTGCTATTGGGCTTTCTAGTAATATCTTTGGTCTGGAGTCTAAGCTTGCTACTGGTGTTGATGGTATACTTGGTAATTTAGGAGTTGGGCTTACTGCCAAAGGAGCAAGGGCTGCTATTGGGAGTGGGGCATTAACAGTAAAAGATGCTATTGGATTAACGATGAAGCATGTTGGTGTCTCTGGATTTGGCGAAGGAATAGAGGAAGGAATCATTGAGCAAGGCTTAGAAATAGGATCTCAGTATATCTTGAATGCAAAGAAAAAAGATTCATTCTCAGGCATAGAAGCTGCGAATAACTTCGTACCAGCTTTTGCAGTAGGTACGTTATTCGGAGGGTCTTCTGCCGGCAAAACAATTACCGAATTTCAAGCAGCGTCCGTATTACAAGCAGCTAAAGACTTACCATCATTTGAGAATGAATTAAGGATACAAATTAAGGAAGGAACTATCACGCCAAAAATATTCAGAAAGAAAGGCGAGGAGATAGAAGATGCTCAGGATAGATGGATAGCAGAAAAGGTAGAAGCTGTACGAAAAACAAGCGAAACAATAGAAGCAATCCCAAAGGAGCTTAATGAAGAGCAGCAAGTTAAGGTAGCTGAGGCTGCTTATAATATCAATGAACTAGATAATAAGGCAAAAGAAACTAAATCTACGGCAGTAAAGGCAGCGATAGAAGAGGAGATACAGAAAGAAGAAGCAAAGATCGAGGAAGTGATTAATCCTAAAGAAGAGAAAATTGGAGGTCATCACAATAGAGATGGGCAAAAGGAAACAGCGACCGAAGCAGTTCCTGTAGAGGGAGAACAAGTACAGCCAGAAGTAGAACAAGCTGAGACTACACCAGAAGTAGAACAAGCTGAGACTACACCAGAAGATCAGTCACCTAATGAGACTACAGAGCCTGTAAACGATTTTGATAAGAAGTACCAGGGAGACGTAAGTATGGATGAGTCCAAGAAAGATATATTAGATTTAGCATCTGATCACGAAACTAACCGTGATGAAAGACTAGAGAAAATAAAATTAGCTGCGGTAAATTTCATTAATAAAGGAGGTGATTCCTTTGAATTAGCCCTTGCCTTGCCTGGAATTACCACATTTAATGCCAGAAAGAAACAAGATCATAGAGAGGGTTTATTTTTATTGAATTTAAATTCATGGCTTAAAGGGAAAAAATCGGGCGGAGCTTTTGCGAATACACCTTCTTTAAAAGACTTGCAAGAAAAATCACTTAATCAAAAACCACAGCCTGTACAAGTTGA
>PDMW01002050.1_pt1 | contig 14419 bp, 15 predicted proteins | sample 1515511 | NCBI WGS metagenome assembly PDMW01 (sample SAMN07343023, study PRJNA328102) | Marine metagenome, whole genome shotgun sequencing project. | biome: marine; feature: bay; material: water; isolation source: viruses from water sample < 0.22 micron filtered, nuclease treated, low... ... | reverse complement strand
AGCTCCTGTTGAAGAAGCTCCTCACGACCACTCAGCAGCACCCTTTAATTCACCTAACCAGAAGTCGTACAAGGCTGGCCTACAAGAATACATCGAAGCCTTCGGCAAAGATGCTGGCGTAGACTTTTTCCTCGGAGAAGTTTCTTTCTCTGAAGCACAAGGTCAGTTCATCGCTAACCAGAGCCAAGAGATTGAGCGACTCAAGCAAGAGCTATCCGTAGCTCGCCAAGAAGAATCTGCTGCACTGAACATTGGTGACGAAGCAGACGTAATCGTAAAAGGAAAAGGACTAGCGAGTAAAATCGTTATCCGCGACTAATTTTTTAACTCACCCTTGCCCACCTCGTGTTGGTGGGCGTACAACACTTTTTTTCTAGGAGCCTATTACAATGGCAGATGACCTATTAACAATTTCCGACATGGTAGCCGATGCACTTGACCTTTCAGGCAATGAGCTGAATGAAGTTCGTGCTGCTGCTCCTGTCATCTCGATGCTTCCTGCTGTCCCATCATCCAATGGACTTTTCCATAAGTACAGCGTGATGACTCAGCTTCCTAACGTGGATTTCCGCGAAGAGTACGTCGGTCGTGACCTAGACCACTCTATCGACGAAATCCGTAGCTTTGAGCTTAAGCACCTAGACTTCTCTTGGAAGATTGACGTTGCTACAGCTCAAGCATGGAAGAAGGGAAAGGAGGACATCATCGCACGTGAAGGACGACGACACGTCATGTCTACTCTCTTCACTCTTGAGACTCAGTTCATCAACGGAACCCTTGGCGGAAAAGCTGGCGGATTCGAAGGACTTGCTAACAACTCTAACCTAGCAACTCTTGCTGGTTCGGACTTGGTTATTAACGCTGGCGGAACCGGCGGAAGCTCTGTCTACTTGATGCGAGTTAGCGATGCAGAAAACTGCATGGTATACAAAGGCGAAGGCATGGCTGTCTCTCTTGGCGAAACCCGCATCCAAGACACTTTGGATGGCAGCGGCAAGCACTTCCCTTCTTACTACACTCCTGCTGGTAGCTGGTTTGGTGCTCAGTACGGTGCTCTCTACTCGACAGCTCGTATCTGCAACATCGACGCTTCTAACCCATTGACTGACGACCTCATCTTCGACGCTCTTGAGCGATTCCCTGCTGGTGCTGGTCCTAACGTCATGATTATGACTAAGAAGACTCAAGAGCAATTGCGTAAGTCACGAACAGCGACTAACACAATCGGCTCGCCTGCTCCTTTCGTTGACTCTGTAGCTGGTGTCCGTATCGTCACAACTGACGGTATCAGCAACAGCGAGAGTGCAATCGTATAGTGACTAATCCTGTCAAGCGTGCATTTAACGCTGCTAGGAAAGCTCAGAAATATGCTGGCGGTAGCAAGATAACTATCTCTAGGGGTCTTAAGACTTCTGAGGTAGTTGTCGCTACCGTTGGTACTTCTGGGTCCACTACATACGAAGACGACGGTTCTACTTTGTATACGAAGAACAGAGACTACTACATTGATGTCGTAGACTACAAGTTCTCCGGTGACCTCGAACCTTCAAGACCTGCTCGCATGGACATAATCACAGAAGTTGTAAATGGAGTACCTGTTAACTTTCAGGTCACAGCCATTGCTGCCGAGGAGCCTTACGTGTTCCACGGAGAGCAACGGAATGTTTATAGAGTCCATACTAAGGAGTTATAATGAGCACACTAGCAGTTCAAATCTTAGACGCAGTAAAGGCTAAGCTGGAAGAGACGACTTTCGGCGACTGCTTAGTAGAGCGTCACATATTACCTGAAGTCGAGAAGTCGGCGGACATTACTGTTCCTAAGATTATCGTAACCCTTCAAGGTAAAGAGGTCCGAGAGTTCGACAGAGTTAATGAATGTCTCGACTTTGAGATAGGAGTTGCTCTGTTCTTGAAGTGTTCTTCCGAGTCCGATTACGACACGGCCATAGGCTATGTTGAGGACATACAGAACCATCTCTCGAACCCAAACAATCATAAACTTTCAATCACTAACGGCGAAGCCTGCTTCGTTATGCCCTACAACATCGAGAGCATATACGACATTCAGATGCTTCGAGAAGCCAACGTGTTTTTCTCCGTTACTGATTTCACTTACACCCATAAACGTAAAAGGACAACCCTATGAGTTGTGAACTAGGCTTAGATGCCAAATTTTACTACGAAGCCGCTCTTGAAGCTGGTACACTTGCTACCGCTAGCTGGACCGAAGTCGACGTAGCTCGTGACGTTTCGACCTCAGCCTCTGCTGACGAAGCTGACACATCAGACCGTCGTTCTGTCTTCAAGACGACTTGCCCTTCTTTGCTGACTCTTGAGTCTTCTCTCCAGATGACTTACGAGAACGGCGACACTAAGGTTAAAGACTTGCGTGACCAGTTCTTGGCACGTAAACCTATTCTTATCGCCGTCATGGACGGACCTATTGATACCTCTGGTAGCGAAGGTTTTGTCTTCTGGGCAAACATCTACAGCAACGACTTCGCTCAGCCATTGACTGACGGATGCACTGTAGACGTTACTTTCCGTCCAGCAGTTCCTCCGGCTGGCGACAGCACTACCACACCTCAGTGGTACGTTGTTGCTTAGTTCTGACTGAACTACCTCGATAGCCCATCAATAGCGGTGGGCTATCTTTTCCTTTATCGGAGATACTACCATGATTCCAGAAGCATTATTACGGATGAAGCCTCACACAATCGTCGTACTCAATGAAGAGTTGGCAGAGGCAATTGGTTTCCCACGGCGAGTAGCTGTGAGAGACTTGCAGAGCTATGTAGCTAAACAGGCTGAAGTGGTTGACGTCGAACAGGACGAAGTCATGGAAGCAAAAAACGAAGACATTACTGAATTTTAATTTTGAATCGGGGAGATTCCAACTATGAGTGAGTTACCAAAAAACGTATTCGTTGATGCTGAGAGCAGACACTGGTCTCTCACAATCACCGTTCTTGAGTACCAGAAGATGAAAGAGGAGCTTAACATCGACATCGGAAAAATCTTCGACGACGATAGCTGGCTTCACAACCTTGTCGCAATGGAAGATGTCACGCTTTTCTTACAGCTAATCGGCATCTTAACCGACAAGGCTCGAGAGGCTGAAGGTCTTTCGATGGAGGAGTTCTACTCAGCCTTCGATGGAGACACGATGCAGTCTGCATCTGCCGCTCTGGTCGAGGCAGTCATAAATTTTTCACATCCCAGTCGCAGAGAAGCTCTGAGAAACCTAGTACAGGCGACGAGCGACGGACTTTACGAACTGGGGAGAGTGGTGGCGGAGGAGACTCAAATCAATCGCAAGAAGATGATGGAAGAGTTGGAACCGACGATTCAGAAGGAGATGAGAAAGGTCTAACACCTGAAGAGGTTGAGGCTTTTATATTCAAAACTGCTGGGGCCGTAGGCATAGAGCCTTGGTCCTTTCAGTTTTGGCAACTCCTACTTATGAGAGAAGGTGCCGAGCGTGAGAGGTGGGAGCGACTGTCGTTCCAACTTCTAACCCTTTCTAAGTTCGTTGGTAGCAAGGAGACTAAACAGGAACACTTTGATAAGTTCTCTGTTGTAGACAAGCCTCAACGTAAGAAGAAAATCGAGACCAAGGCTGCTATGCGTAGCCTGAAACACTTATTCCCTAAGAATTAGGAGAGATGCCATGATGCCGAGTAGACTTAGAGGAGGGCTTAATGTCCGCATAAACATATCCATGCCTTCTAGAATGGGTGCGGGTAAGAAAGTCTCTCTGTCTAATCGGGCTATCAAGCAGTGGACCAACGACATCTCTAGGAGCGAAATGCGAGAAGCTCGCAAGTATCTTAGAGGTGCCGCTGCCTACTGTCGTACAGTTATGAGAAGGGGCTTTAAGAAGGGTAGTACCAAGAAGAAGCCCTCGAAGTTTAAAGGCAAGGGAGGTCGGCAGGCAATGAGGGGTCAGTATCGTACTCGCTCTAAGCCACCAAAGGCTCCTCACTACCACACATCTGGTAAGCAGTGGGGTATCAGAACTATCGTGTTCACTAAGCTGAACCCTGACACATACGCTATCGGACCAAAACAATTCAAATCAAAAGGCTCGAAGAACAGTCGCTTCAACATCCCAGAGATGCTCGAGTTCGGAGGAAGTGGCAAGGTTAAGACACTATCCAATGACAGAACGAAAGAAGTTCAGGGAGTTTGGAGCAAGATAACAGGCAATGGCGGAAAGTACCCTACACAGTGGTCATCCGCAAGGTACGTTGCTCGACCTTACGCGAGCATCACAGTCAAACCAACATTGAAGAAATTCAATAGAATATACGGGAGATAGTTGTGGCAAAAGCAAAGTCGAGAGTAGACGTTATCCTGTCGCTCAAAAATAACATGGCTGGAGGTCTAGCCAAAGCCTCTATGAACCTAAACAGGCTAGGAGATGCCGCTAAGAGATTCGGCATGATTGGTGCCGCAGCTACCGGAGCTATGGTTCTCGGCATGAGCAAGGTTATCAACGAGACTAAGAAGCTAGACGACGCACTTAGAAACCTCGCAGCTAAACTTAACGTCGACTTCAATGGACAAGCCTTCGGAGAAGTAGAGGCAGAGATTAGGAAACTGGGTGAGACCACTTCGTTCACGACTACTCAGGTAACAGAGCTGGCTACCGTACTCGCTCAAGGAGGTAAGAACGCGGCACAGATTAAAGTCATGACTGAATCTATGCTCGACCTCTCTCGTGCTATGTCTGAAGGTACGGCAGACTCTGCTAGAATCGCACAGTCGGCTATGGACGCCTATGGCTTATCTGTCGAAGACGCTAGACGAGCGGCAGACGTACTCTCATACACAGTCAATAACTCTAACCAGAACCTCATCGACCTTGGTGAAGCTAACAACTACGTAGCAGCGACCTCCCGAGATGCGGGTATCTCCATCGAGAGAACGTCAGCTATGTTGGCTGTTATGGCTAACAACGGTATTAGAGGTTCGAGAGCTGGTGTTCAGTTGAGAGCGGCCTTCCTTCAGCTAACCACTAAAGGTAAAGAGACTGCTGAGGCTTTAGACATCGACCTGACCGAACCTACCGGAGAGTTTAGAGACTTCGGAGTCATCCTTGATGAGTTCCGCCAGAAAACAGACAACATGACCGACGTTAGAAAGTTCGCCCTCTACAAGAAGGCTTTCGGAAAGGTCGGTATCTCAGCAGCCACAATCCTCGGACGTTCGAGAATTGAGGTAGACAGGTTTACTAATGAGTTAGAAAACTCGTTCGGAACCGCAGAGAAAGCTGCCGATGACATGGACGCCGGAATCGGTGGAGCCTTTCGTATGCTTTACTCTGCCGCAGAAGCCTTGTGGCTTGCAGTAGGGAAAAAGTTGGCTCCCTCTGTAGAGAAGGCCACTAGGAAAATCACAGATATGATTAGGCAGCTAGACGCTCAGGAAGTGATAGACAAGTTCCTATACTTAGTGACCCTTCTCGGGAAAGTCACCGGAGCCTTGCTGGTCTTAGGGGCCGCAGCAAGCATGGTTGCAACAACCCTTAGCGGCTTGGTGTTTGCGGCAGGGACTGGTACTATGGTGCTTGGTCAAGCCGCCTCAGCAGCCTCTACTCTAACTACAACCACAGTACTCTTAGGAAAAGCCTTCGCTAAAACGCTTAATGCTCAGCACGTAGCTTTCTTCGGAGCCTTGTCTAAAGGTGTTGACGTAGCTGGGGCTAAGGTAGGTGCCCTAACAACGAAGACAGTTCGGTTCGCTAAGTCCCAGATGATGGTAGGCAAGGCCGCTAAGGTTGCGATTGCTCAAAGAAAAGCCTCCGCAGCTCAGACAGCTAGGACCCTGAGACATCAAGCAGAGGCAGCCAAGAAAGCTCACGCTGCCGAGGTCGCTCGAGTTAAAGCACGAAACGCTAAGATGCGTAAGGCCAACTTAAGAGCAGCTACTAAGAACGCTAACCTGATGTTTGCGGACGATGGAGTTAAGCTGAAGGCTGGTCAAGTTGCTGGTATGCCTCGAGCTGGAGGTATGGCCGCTAAGCCTAAGATGTCGGACCTCGGAAAGGGTGGCAAAGTTGCTCCTAAGATGTTTAAAGCCTCCGACGAAATGGCTAAGGCTTCTAAGAACATGGCAGACGCTTTCAGACCAAACGGCAAGCCGTTCACACCAGCTAAGATGCCGCAGACAGTAGACAACCTAATCAGGGACCTATACAAAAAAACTGGTTTGGGAGGCTCGAACGCAATCACGGCAGACTCGCTCACTGCGGGAATGACTAAAGGCTCTACAGGCTTGGGCGGGACTGTGCAAAGGACTGCTGGTAAAGTGGGGCCTCAGATAGTCGCACAGAACAAGAAAGCCGGTGCCCTTAAAAATGCTATGAGCTTTGCGAGGTCGCAGTTTGCGGACATGAACGCTAGGACGATGCAGCTAATACCTAAAGCGGAGACTGCGAAGCAGGGCGTTGGTATCGGCTCCCAGATTGCGAAGGCTATGAAGACGGGTATGTCTACTGGCTTGAAGAGTGCTCCGAAGGTTATATTCAATGGCCTTAAGTTTGGAGTTAAGACAGTGTTCTCCTCGGTTGCTGGTATCGGACTAACTCTAGCCGAGGCCGTCATCATCGGCTTCACAGGTAGTGAAGCACAGGCAGCGTATGGACTGGCAGGAGACTTCCTGAACGGTGCTATATTCACAGGCATTTTCGACGGTATGAAGGCTGGTGGAGCTGAGATAGCTAGAGGACTCTTAATAGCCTTCGAGTTTGCAGCTAACGGAGACTGGAAGAAAGCTTGGGAGTCTATAAAGCTATCCCTCGAACTCGGTTGGCGAGAGCTTATGAACAACATGAGTGATGGTGTGAAGGGATTCGTAAATGCACTCAATAACTTCAAGAGCGGCTCCTTCGTAACTTTCCTCCGAACAATCTACAGAGGCTTCTCTTCTATCGTAAACGCTATGGGTCAGTTGATAGACGGCATCGTCTACTTAGCTACTCTAGGAAACGTCTCGGACATAACTGGTGCTAAGGGGATTCTTGAGCATCTTGACTCCATGAAAGAGTACGACGACAAGCTCGCCATGCAGAAGGGTAACACTTTCTTCAACAACAACGAAGCTAGACTCAAGCAGCTACAAAATAACAAAGCTGTTCAAGAGCAGGAGCTGGCGGCCTTGAAGAAAAAGAGTGCTCAGAAAGCAGCTGAAAAGAAAGACGAGTTGAGTTTCATGTCGATGCAGGAGCGGTTTAACGCTCAGGAGAGGAAGAAGAAGCAGCGAGGTGAAGAGAAACTTCGAAACATAAAGAAGGCTAATTTCAGACGTGCTCAAGCTATGCAGGCCGAGAGGGTCCGACAGGAGCGTCGTGATAAACAGGACGCCCTCAAGGAAGAGCTTAAGGCACTTGGATTAGTGGCTAAAGTTGAGGCCGACAAAGAGACAGGTAGAGAGTCTGTAAAATACTCTAAGATGTCTGAAGTCACTAAGAGAGTGACTAGGGCAGGAATCGGTGGACTAGGTGGCGAAGGTGTCATGCGTCAATTCGCTGAGAAGCAGAACGACGTACACAAGCAGAACCTAGACTCACAGCATCGACAAGAGTCGGAGCTAAGACAGATTAACGTGCAGCTCAAGAAGTATGCACTGGAATCGCTTTTACTTAAACCTTAATACCAATCGGGAGCAACAATGTCTAACGTACCTATCACAGAGAAGCACTCATCAAGAGCTACCTCTGTCAAACAATCTACAGCTACTCAGTCTCGCCAATACACTTGTAGAGGCCAAGTAGATGAGTCGGCTGTTATTACGGCCATCACAGCATACGCTCCATCGAGCGTCTCTGTAGCTGGATATAGCCTGACAGTGGATGACATTGATGTCAAGACTTTAGTGGCTTATGAGGCTACTACGGACTCTCTGTACGAAGTGACAGTTAACTACACGACTCCCGATTTGCAGGATAAGCGACCTCCCGTTACTCCCTCTGACCCAGAGCTTGTTTCGGGAGACTTCGCCTCTCGCACCACTTACGTCCAGTTGGCTAAGAAGCAGCTTAATGCTTACTTCCATAGCGGAAAGTCTGAAAAAACTAAAAAGGCAAAACACCCCTCCGTTAACAGCGGAAATAGGTACGACCAGAAGCTACAGAGAAAGCAGGGCTGGTATACCTCTGAGTCGGACGTAGGAGACGCCTCTGGCAAACACGCCTACCCTTCTTGGGAGGGCAACCAGATTGGAAAAGACTCTCGCAATGCTCTACCTATGGGGTGCGAGAAGAACATAGCTGCGTCTACCTTTACGGTAACTAAGGTTATGCCTGCCGCTACAGTGACTAACGCATGGCTGTACGCTAGGATGTCTCAGGTGTGGACGATGAATAACGCCACCTTCCGAGACCTAGCTGCTCGCACAACTATGTTAACTGGTATGCAATCTGCTCAGAGAGCTTCTGGAGACTGGGATATAACCTATAACTTCGAGTTTAGGCCCTACGTTCAGATGAGCCTACCTTCTCCTACTCTTCGACAAAGCCAAATGTTCACTCAGGGTTTTGACACAGCAGGAACCGCAGGGTCTGCTGACTACGACCAAGGCTACTACAACCCCATCATGTCTGGCACTACTAAAGGAGGAGGTTGGATTAACGACTACGAGATTGGGGAGAACGCGGCATTAGACCTAGCATACTTCCCCGCCTCTCAAAGCGACATTATCGTAGAGCCTGCCTCTGCCACACAGGAATACTTTGAGTTTTCTGCATGGGACTATTTCTATCTGAAAACGCGAGAGGTGCAGACTGAAGTAACTATAGGAGACTTTGGTGACGGCATTGACGCAGGTGCTAGTAGAAGAGGCACTAAAGCTGATGCACCACTGACTGAGGAAGAGAAGGCTTCTCTTACAACAACAGGCTTCTCTATCTCTCGAATCTACGACGAGACCAACTTCGGACTTCTTGGAATAGGAACATAACATGGCTACACCTAAAAGACTAACATCTCGTTCAAGGTCACTCTCTGCGAGCACATGGAACCAATATGCAGATGCGGTTACTAGGTTCAATAGCCCTGAGAACGGCTCGAATCCTCAGCCGGAATACAAAGAGAACTTAGCCTTCGCCAAGACAGACGGAGAGTTTATACCAGCTTTCACTCCTTGTAGAATTGTGTCTAGGTTTAACTTAGAAGACAGCAACGTAACTACATTAGGATACAAAGTTGTCGAGGTGGATGCTCAAGATGAGAACGGCGTGGACATACCTCGGAACTCTAGCTACGCCATAACTGGACCTGAAGGAGTAGGCACAGAAGAGGGTTCTGCCTATGTCTCAGGCATGGCTATCGTTAAAGTGACTGAGGACCAAGCTATCGTCGGAAGCCTGTTGTCAGGCTACGACGGTGCTGCACCAGAAAACCAGTACACTGGAGAGGCGGAGGCTTCGTACTATGCTGTTCCAGATAAGACTATCTTCGAGGACGAGAACATAGTAATAGGGCCAGTAGGCCACTTCCGTATAACTAGCTGGTATTTCGCAGAGGGTCAAGAGGATGCAGAATATCTCTACCTGTGCGTTAACATGGACAGTCATCCTACTACTGTTAGAGTGGAGACTACCGAGACCTTATCCGCTGTTGGAGACGTCGACGGACTCTTCTCATTCGATGGAGGTAACGCTAAGGTCTGGTACAGTAAGGATGGCGATGACTACGACGCAGGAACTTTGAAGGCTGAGCAGAACAATAGCTGGGATATGCGAGTGTTTAACCTCACTGACTCTGAAGTGGCGTCAGGAGTATACATGGCTACCTACTCGAAAGAGTACAACTGCTTTGTGGTTCTCGTCGGAGGAGTTGGAGGGACTTCAGCACCAGACATCGTACTGGGAGTTAACGACAGCACCTACATAGGCTCTGGCGAGACAGTAGACGTTTCGGTGTTTGAGAGGAACAGTCAGAACGACTACCCTACTAAGACTTCCGAAGAGATTGAAGTCACTAACGACTGGCAACTAGACTTTGGTATTACAATACCTCAAGACACTAAGATGATGATTGCTAAGTGTGCTGACGGTAAGAACAGGCCGATAAGCATGGATGCTGCTTGGATGCTCCAACACACTATGCAGACAGTCTACGACCCGTACATCTACACTCAAGACAATATGGATAACGGCGTGTGGCAGCAGTTCTATTGGGGCAGCTCAGGCGTACCCGACGTCGTCCGAGAGCAAGGATACGGCTACTCTATGACTGGGTCTACTTTTGACATCTCTCGAACGGGGAGATGGTTAACTACTCTCCAATGGGACTCACTAGACCACGACGGAGACGACACCTCTGTTCGATGTGTTGACTGGCTCGGGAACGTAATAGCCTCTCTGACGTTCACTGCGGACAGTCTAGCAGGAACTCTAATAGCCACTGAGGTTACGGTGACAACGTCTAACCTAACATCAGGCTCCGTCTTTTTGAAGTGGGAGATGAATAGAGCCTCTAACGGCTCAGCACATGCGGAATTCTCAGACGTGTATCTAAGACTAGAAAGGATTGGAGACTAATGGCTACGAACAGAACGCAAGCGGGTAGTACGCTTTTTAGTGGAAGCAACGCTAAGAGCAACGCCACTTTCTCGCAAGGGAGTTCGGCCTCGAACTTTCTGGATAAGTTAGGCGGTTGGACGTTTCAGTGGGGGTCTCCTCCTAAGTATGTTTGGTTAAGCACTCCCTCGGGAACTCTACCCCATGCGGGAAGCCCTTACACAACAAACGATGGAGACGGATATACAACCTACGGTTCAATCAAAATACCTACTTACGACACTGTAGACATCGTGCAAGGATTCTCCGACACTTTCGGTGATGTAACTGCGTTAGAGGCCCCCTATTCTCAAGTAAGGAACTACCAATACTCTCAGTCTCTTAACATAGCCTCTAGCTACAGATATACCGACAGAATGTACTTCCAGTTCGATGCAGCCTTAGCTACTCAGGAAAGTGCCTCAAGCTCTAGTGGGGTTCAGGTAGGCTATCAATACAAGCTAGACGCTTCGGCTAGCGGAGTTGCAGGACCTTCCATGACTTGGAGCTTTAGGAGGAATACTAGCTTTAAGGGCCATGTCATAGACGTGCCTCAGCCAGACTACTCTTCTGGAGGTTCTCCTGCCACCAACTATACTACCGGCCCGTTCCCTCATCAGGGAGGAAGCCAATCCTTCGAAGACAGAGGTGTTGAGTTCCGATATAAGGACGACGGCACTAACGAGACCAAGGAGATTAGGTTCAGAGTCTATAACTCTTTAGGATTAGAGACCTCTGCATCTGACTGGGAAGATGTTAGCGACGAAGAGTGTCTTTGGGAGTTGCTCTATGACACCGACAGAGAGTCGAACGTATACCAACTCCGAGAGAGGTTCCTAGTAGGTGGAGAGGCTATTTACGACGAGTATTGGCCCGATGAGTTTATGCAAGATGGTAACGCCACGTCTAATCAGGACCGAAACAGCACTCTTGATAACTCATACCGAGAATTTTTCTGGACGTACCCAGAACATCGGTACGGTCTTGGTCCTTGGTACGCAGGGCATCCTATAGCTAACGACCTTGGCGTAGCTTTGAATAGAAACTCTGTAGACTCAACAGACGACAGAGATATGCTTAAGCGTCCGAGTTCTCCACGACAAATCTACAATACGGCACAGGGATTGCGGAATGGGTGGGACCCCGATGCTCAGTATGGGTGGCTACCCTTCACCTTCCAGTGCGGTATAGGAGAATGGTCTTTCGAAAACTTGACTGTCTCTACTGGTAAATGCGTGGATTGGGATTACGGACAGAAGTGCGACAGAGGGGCGGCCTCCTTTTCTATCAGCAACATGGAGTTCGGGTTCGGGGGAGCGTCCTCAGCCAATGCAAATAATCAATGGCTCGGCCCTAACGCTAAGACAGGCATAGACTGGGACATCCCCTCGGGAGGTTTGAGTAGCTATGCCGTAACCTACCAGAAACCCTCGGACGAAGAAAAATTTCCTCTACTGCCTTGGCGTTCTAACATAACTCCCAAGACTCAGAGTATGAACAGATACCGAGAGAAAAAGTTTCGGAGGTTCTCAAACCTGTCTTACGAAGAAGCCCACCAATTCGAAGAAGGATGGGCAGGTGCTTGGGACTTCGGCATAGAGTCTGGAAGTCTACCCGAAGGAGTCGTTCTCAAATGGGGGTCGATGGTAAAGGTAGACACAGTCGCTTCCGGTCAGAGCGGCACAGTGCAGCTCTACGCTATTGGGCTGTCTGGGCATAAGATTCTGTCTCCAACGTATTCGTGGAGCACAGGGTCGAAGCTAGAAGCCTTCTACGAAGAAGGAAGCTCTTCAAGCCCTCTAAATAAAGAGACGTACATAGGTGACTGTGTGTGGATAGTAGGAGACCCTAGCTACAGGGCTTTGCCTACCGTAACCGGAGGCACTGCCCCCTACACCTTTACTCTCTTAGACGACGGCTACAGAGACCCTCCCTACTCTGACGTCCCCGTAGCAAACAGGCTCCCCTTCGACACCTCGGATGGGGGTTTTGGTCCTCTACCTAACAACTCGCTGAGCACACACTTCTTGTCTTCCAGAGGTATCGACAAACCTAGAGTTAGAGTGACCGACTCTGTTGGAGACTATGTAGATGTTCGACCCAGACTACAGGTAATATGGCCCAGCTCTGGTATCGCAGAACACTACATGCAGGAATATCCTACCTATGCTCTACGTCTTAGGACTGACGAACTTACCGACTGGTACGACGCGGACCCTAACTACGACTTCACCTTCTTTGAAGATAGGTACTGCGTGTTCAGTTGGCTCGCGATAGACAGAGTCTTGTCCCAAATGACTTACTACGGCTCTTTGAGCGTAGTCAGCGGTAGCCTACCTACAGGATTCCTGCAAGGGTTAGACACAGCTAAACGCTTTAAAGGATTCGACTACGCCCACCAGTATTGTATCCACAAGGAGACTTCTGAGACTACAGGGACTTGCGTCCTTCAGCTACAAATGCCTGAAGGAGACATCGTCCAGTCTCAAGAGTTTTCGTGGATATGTAAGGTTGCAGGAGACTACCTCACGTTCGGTTACGAAGACCCCTTCGTGCACCCTAACGGCTCGGCGGACGCTAACTACGACCATGTATGGGCCGATGGAGGGTACACTCTGGAAGTCTTAGAAGAATCCTTGCCGGACAGGGAGATTCGGTTCCCTAGATGGAGGCTGTCCGCAGGAACTCTGCCAGAAGGAGTTACTCTTAACACGGTTACAGGAGACCTTACCATGTCGGGTTCTGTCTTGGGTAGTGAGGCCACAGGCTCTTACACTATCGAGATGACCTGCTCGGACCACGGATACCGAGAAAATACCTACACTTGGAAACGAGAAGGTCTCGGAGGAATTTAAACTAACGACACGCTGATGACTGCCCCGACATCAGTGAATAAAAAAAGCCCCGTATAAGACTCGTAGTCCTATGCGGGGCTTTTGTCGTTTAGTCACTTATCTCTCTTCCAGTAGCAATACTGCTTACCAACCCAAGGGTATTCAGGCTGGTACGATTTGAAACCACAAGCGACTAGGTTGTTGATACTGACCGAGTTGTCTGGAGTCGTATATGTTATAGCCGTTAGGCCATACCTATTCGCGTATCTAGTTCGACATCGGATAAGACGCCTCTGCAAACCGTTCCCTCGAGCGTCAGGAGTAATCGCTGCTGAGTTTAGGTAGAGTATGCCTCCGTCTAAAACTCTAGCTGTCGCGAAGCCTAGGCACATCGAGGCGTCTCCTGTGCCGTAGACGTACCAAGCCATGCTGTCCCTCTTGATACAGACTGTTGGCTCAGGAGAGACGTACTGCTCGTGCATCCCGTAAGCTAGGAAGAGCGACTTACCACGTTCAATTCTATATCTCATATCGAATCCACCCAATCTAAGAACATCTTAAATATGCAAGCCACGAATAGTAACACGTAGGCAGCTAAGATAACTGCGAACAATTTAACCACGAACATCAGTGCTGCAATAATCATTCCTCACCCCATATCTCTAGACATTCTTTCTCAGTTATCCTAACTGCCGCGACAGCATCCCCACCAAATATGGCTGAACTTGTACCTCTCGCGTAGAATACATCTACTTTAAATGCGTCCTCTCTCCCGTCTTCGTACTTAACTCGGAAGTATTTGTAACGAGTTTCTAAAGTATTCATTCTTTACCTCCAATACAGCTAACTGTTCCGCGAACTGAGGCACCTCCGAGGCACAGCAGCATTACGCTCTGTATCGTATTCCAAACCACTGGCTCGACTGCTTGGCCTGCTATGCTGAGATAGCAGAACAGGCTAAGCATGATGAACAAGCAGATTCGAGACGATGACAGCTTACCGTTCTCGTCTCTAATCAT
>PDMW01000391.1_pt1 | contig 14434 bp, 7 predicted proteins | sample 1515511 | NCBI WGS metagenome assembly PDMW01 (sample SAMN07343023, study PRJNA328102) | Marine metagenome, whole genome shotgun sequencing project. | biome: marine; feature: bay; material: water; isolation source: viruses from water sample < 0.22 micron filtered, nuclease treated, low... ... | reverse complement strand
TCTTTATGTAAAGCTTCTAGTATTTCAGCTTTAGTTTCAGCAAGCCCTCCAAAAAATGAAGATAAGGGAAATGATTTTTTAAACTTATTATCTATTACTTCCCATCCCCCTTTAATTTTATGTACAAATAAATTGACATTTGGTTGTCCCTCTATTATAATAGCAGTTCCTTTAACCTCTTTTCCATTTTGTAAAGTAAAAGTTTCTAATCTTCCTTTTTTAAAACTTAGATCTTTTTCACTAACTTCAACCTCACTAGATTGAGTTGGTTTAGCTACAAATTCTCTAAATCCTTGAATGTCTTTTTTAGAGCCTAGTACATGAACTTGCTTTGGTTCAAGAGCTACATATTCTAAAACTTCTCCTGTAGATCTTGCTGTTAAACCTACTACAGAATCTTCATTTTTGTTTAAAGAAACTCCTTCTAAAGCAGACTTGTATCCTTCTTTGTTTTTAAAATCAGGATGATAGTAGTAATCAGTGTTTGGGTTTCTAAAATCAACAATAGCTTGTCTTACTTCCCCTCCTTTTTTATTTGCATGAAATTTAGCAAGAGATTTGCTTTTAGTTAAGTATATACCTGTTCCAAATATTCCTCTCTTTTTAGAATAATTATCAGAATTATCCCCCCTATAGACAATATTTTTTACTTTACTGTCAGGAAATACACTATCTAAATACTCAGAGTATTGCTCTTCTGTGCCTATTTTTGATAGTTCAGGATTTTCGCTAAACACTTCAGAAATACCCTCAACCTCACTAGATTTCTCTGGTTGAGATTGTTTTAACACTTCTTCTTTTTTAGAAGATGTCTCAATAGAACCAAATACTGTAGTAGGCTGAACAAACATGATACCATTGACATTGGTAGCGTTGGCCGTCAATATGTTGTTGTTTACCAGATAAGAAACATATTTAGGATTATTAAGATTAGATATGGATACTTGTCTTCTTTTGTCAGCTAAACCTTCAAGAAATACCTTTTTACCTTCTGGAGACAAGAAAATCTCTTTAGTTAAGTTAGTATCACCAACACGTACACTACCATTCTTATTGGTAAACAAAGCTCCTTCACCTGAATTCCTAGTCTGTAAACCTTCATAAACTAACAACTTCAAGAAGTCAGCAATAGTTATTTCCTGCAAATTAGCAATAGATGACAACTCTTTAACCCTAGGATCTTGTGACTTGTTTATATATGATGTTATGTCACTATGCTTACCTAAGTTTTGTTTATAGGTGGAAGGATCTTCTAATGTCTTAGAATATAACTTATAAACTAACTCTGACTCTTCAGCAGTTAAGTTCTCAACAAAAGTTCTAATTGGGAACTCAGAACCATTAGCAGTTTTTACCACTACATATGCAGCTCCAGGAGTAGCAGATCTGTAGGAATCTAAACCATCATAAAGCTCTATCTTATCTCCTGGCTTACTAACATACCTAGAGGAAGAGCCTTTAGGAGCTATATCACCCATAACTATAGTCATGTCAGCTGGATCAATACCAGTTGCCATTGTTAAGTTATTTTTTTCAAAGACAGTACCTCCTTTTTCAGTAAATAAAGTACCATTACGCACTTCTTCAATAGCTGAAGTCAGTTTTTTACCTTCAATAGCAGCACTTAAAACTTTTTCTTTTATAGCAATAGTTTCATTTATTGCTTTTGTTCTTTTGTCTTCAGGTAACTGTTCCCACATACCAAAAGTAGTGTCATGAACAGCTGTAGTTATGTCTTTATCATTCTTTTTTACACGCTCACCATTACTATCTATGATGTATGCTCTTACAGGTAAGATACCTATATCTTCTTTTTTTAGCGTTTCTTTGTTCTGCAACTTAGCATATAATGACTTGAGTTCTTCTTCAACACCTTCTTTAAAATCAATAGAAGCTCTTAACCTTTCTTTATCTATATAGAACTCTAATTTAAAGTCAGTCTTTACTATTGATGGATCTTCAAAGAATTCAGTTAATGCTTTTGCGTTATCTACATCTTCAAAATCTTCAGCTAATTCAGCTACGTTAAGACCAGTAGTAGACTTCCAAGCAATTGCGTGACCAGTCTCTGCTATAAAAGGAACATTAGTATTAGAGTATTCTTCATCATTTTGCTCATGCTCATCATTGTTAGATGCAATAGCTGGCTCATCATAGGATATAGCTTCAATAATATCTGCACCTTGAACAACTTTTTCATCTACAGCTTGAAGTACTGGCTCTCTTTTTGCTTGCTCACGTCTTATTCTTTCAGCATTTATAACTTCTTTAACTTCTTGAGTATTAGCGTTTTGAAATATATCATCAAGTTCTTCATCAGACATTGCCTTTATATTTTTGCCTTTACCATCTTCTTCAGATGCTTGTCTTGAAACTTCAGCGTCTTCAATTGCTTGTTTATTCTTTGCGCTGCTTTTTTTCTTTATATTTTCTCTAGATTCATTTACAGACTCAATATCAGCAGCAGCTTTTTCTTCATCTTTCTTAGCTTTAAACTCTTCATCTTTCTTCTTCTTAGCTTTTTTCTGCTCAGCCATCACCTGCTCTTGAACTTCTTCAATAGCAGCTTGTCCTTTTTTTGAAGTTAACTGATCTAAAGCTTCATTATTTTCATTTATGTCATTTTCAGCCATAACTCTTGAGCTAATATTTTTACTAATAGCTTCTGCATTATTTTTTAGACCTTTAAGTATTTCGTTGTCTTTATCTACTCTAGTACTAGCATCACTTAATGAAGTTGGTTTGTAAGATGAATTTATGTCATTAGGATCACCTTTTTCCGCATTAATGTCTTCCTTTTCCTGGAGATTTATTTGATCAATAACTTTACTAATCCTAACTAATTCTTTTTCAAATTTATTTTTTCTAGCTGTAGCTTGACCTTTAATAGATTCATTTTTACCATCTAATTCTATAATCCTTTGATTATCAATAGCTCTTTCTAGACCAATTTTTTCAGACATAACTGAAAACTTATTTTGCCCTTGAGCACTTAAGTCATTATATCTAGGAAAGTTATTTACTAAATTACTATGCTCAGACTTATTATCTTTGAGCATTTTATTAAACGCTATGTTGTTGTACTGAAGTTCTGTAATACCTCTAACGGTAGCAGAGTTGTATTTTTTTGCGTTTTGTTTATAAAGATCAGAAACGGTTTCCATTTTAGACTTTACGCCTTTTAACCTCTCTTTGTAATCTTCTGAAAAATTATTTTCTTCAGAAGAAGCTTCTTCTTTGTTTGAGTTTATTAACTCATCAATGTTAGCCATTGCTAAATCAAAGTTACCCATTTGTGCTGCATCATATGCTAGATTGAAAGCCATTTTGTCTTCAGCTTGCCTTATGTCTGACTTATCTTCAGACTTTAAAGCAGCTTGTAATTGCATTGCAGCTTGAGTTGCAGACTCTGAAGATTCTTTTGCATGTTGTATTCTAGCTTCTAGCTCTTCACGCTCAGATTTCCCTCCAATTCCTGGAATGTCAGTTTTTCTTAAAGCAGCTCCTGCACCTTGCATTACACCAGCACCAATAGCACCAAAAAGCATACTAGTCCATAATTCACTATTTTTAGAATAACTTTTTAACCTATCACTTAATTCAGAATCTTTAACTAAACCTGCTCTATGCAAAGCAGCATTTCTAGTTTCTTCAGCAAACACAAATTGTAGACCTTCTTCAATTCCTTCAGAAACCATATCTTTTGCAGTTCCGTAAGACATATTTCCTAAAGCAATTCTAGGGTCTTTACCTAAAGCTTCAGCAAGTTTTCTGCTAGTTATTTCTTTGTTTATTTTAGGCCCCCTAGCAAGTAGTCCGTATTGAAGTATATCTTGAGCAAGTAAAGCGTAGTTCACTTTATATAGATTAGAAGCAGCTTCAGAAGCAGCAATGTTTGCTTCTTCTAGTGACTTACCGTTACTTAACGCAAAGTCTCTAACTTCTGTCCAGTTCTGAGATGCTTCCATCATATTCTCCATATGCCTAGATGCTACAGCTTGTCCTAGTACACTCATTCCTGCTTTAGCAGGTTTACCAAACTTACTTGCTAAACCCATAGCTTTACCTAAAGCACCTATACCTCTAATACTACCAACTGCAGGAACCATTAAAGATAAAGATGAGGCTACAGAAACTCCGTTTGAAAGCCAGAATCCAGAATTACTCATATCTTCAGCACCAAAAATAGGAAAACTTTCTCTAGATCCCTCTTTAATAGATGAACCAATATCAGATAACCAGTTACCAAAACTAGTCATGTCACCACTTAATACCTCAGCAGTTCCTTGTACGTCTCCTAAATAGCCAATACCTTCAATAGTACCCCCTAATACTTCAGCACCTACTTGAACCCCAAAATTTCCAAGCTTGTCTCCAAAACCTTGTTCTTCTCCAAGTCTCTTCTGAATATCACTATCAAATACATTTACATTATCTGTACCAAGAGTTTCCTTTACTCTCTCAAAGTCTACACCTCCAGTAATTTTTTTCACCTCTCCAGGCATTAAGCTTGGTGCTCCCCTCAAAAGTCTTTTGCTAGAAACTCTATTTAAGTATTCATTTTCTAAGTCATTATTTATTGAAAGCTTAGGTGTACTTTGTTCTAATTTATCTAATGTGTTATTTGGCATCTTTTTTATTTTAAAATGTAGACATTAATAAACGCTGTGTCTGATAAATCAGTAAATCTAGTTGTTGAAAAAGGTTCCATTAAAGCTGCATTATATTTCTTAAGAAACCCTTCACTTATTGAATTTTCATTTCTAGTTGCTAAAGCTTCTGCAAAATTGTTTGCTTCTTGTGGAGCAAAACCTGCTGAGTTAACTAACATCTCTGTATAAGTTTTTACTAAAATCTTTTCATAAGAATTTTTCTTATTTTCATCACCTGATTGTGCAGCAGCATCACGTAAATTTTGAACCTTCCAGATAATGTCATTGTGTGTAAAATCACCATTGTTATCTCCTAAAATATAACCATTTTTCTTGCTATCATCAAGTCTGATTGTAAGTGAAGGATTTAAATTAGGGGGATTAGAGTCTTCATAACCGTCTCTTGTAAAGACACTAAATGAAGTTGGTTTATTGCTAGCGTACTTTCTTAACCTTCCTTGCATACCAACTTCAGTATCTAAATACTCATCACCACTATACTCGTATATCCTATCAAAAGTTTCTGACCTTTTACCTTCTTTCTCTTTTATTAAAAAGGTCTCTTTTTTAATCTTACCATTTTCATCTTTAATTGTTGCTGTAACTTCTATAGTTCTGTCATCTAAAGAAGGTCTTATGCTTAAAGATTTCCCTTCTTCATTTGCAAGAAGATCAGATGTTGTTTTACCTTCTAAAACTTCATTGTTAGTTCCTAGAATCTCAAAGAGTTCAGGATTTGCACTAGCTAAGTCTGACTCCATCCTGCTTCTAAGCTTTGGATCACTTGGTCTAAATGTTTTGTTTATTTGTTGTTCACTTCCTTCAAACATTCCTTTAAGTCCTTTGTTGTAAGAAGTTACAGCGTTCTCTAGGTCATTTGAAGCGTCATTAGAGAGTATATTTTCAGAATATAGTTCTGTTGCGTCATGAATAGTCTGGAATAATACAGTTCTGTTTTCCTGACCTTTTATATTCTTTTCACTGTCAAAGAACTTCATTGCTTCTTCAGGAGGTACGTTTAAGTCTTCCCATGTAATTACTCTTTCACTACCTGCAATTTTTAAACCATTACCTTCTTCATTTACTTCTAAGAAAGCTCCTTCACGTATAGCTGTTGCTAACTCTTGATTATGTTTGTTTACAACTTCATCCTTAATTATGTCTGGAAGCTTTTCTGATAAAGACTTAAGTGTAGGTTTTACTATAAAGTCAAACCTTTTAGCTTCAGATTCAGCTACAAAACCTCTTACATCTCCTTCTTTTACAAACTCTTCAGCTGTAGGTTGAGGTAGTTTCTTAAAAGTTTCTTCTATATTTTTTTGAGCAATAACACCTTCTTCAGAATTAGCAAACTTATTTTTACCTCTATCAAGTTTAGATTGATACTTTTGTTTTTCTAAGGGAGTCTTAGCTTTTTTAATCTCGCTTTCTAAATCTTCTTTATTTAAAGAAGAAAGTGTGCGTGTAGCTCCTTCATCTTTAATGTTATTATATTGAGGTGTCGTAGCTGCTTTATTTCTTGCAGCTTTTTTTACAGTGTCACCTATAGCTTGTACTGAATTTCTTTTAAAACTAAATTCATCACCAGTCCTAATAAGTCTCTCTGCTAAGTATTCACCTCCACTTTTTTCATTAGGATCAATTTCACCTGATAAAACCTTTTCTCTATATATAGCAAGAGCTTGCTCTCCCTCTGGAGTATTTGCGTAATCTTGAGCTATACTCTTCGCTCTGTCAACTATTCTTTTTTCTGAAACAGATAAGGATTTATATTTGCCAAACATGTCTTTATTTCTAAGAGCTTTAATGTTTTCTGAAAAACCTTCAGATCCGTCAGCCTTCATCTGATCAAAGTACGTTTGTTCTTTCTTGTGTAAATCCAAAGCTTTTTCAATATCAAGACTGCCAAAGTCTTCACCCATTTTACCACTAGCAACATAAGACTGTAAATCTCTTTGAGCTTGCTTTATTGATGGGTCAAAAGCTTGATTACCTGCAGCTTTAAGTTTTGCTATAGTAGCGTTCATTTGCTGAACTTTATTATAGTTAGCTTCTACTTGCTTAATTTTTTTGTCTTGAGCTAACTCTCTTGCAAATCTATAAACCTGTTGTTGAGACTGAGGATTGGTTAAGTCTTTACCACTGTTTTCATCAACAAATTTATTAACTCTTTCTTTTGTTTGATTAATAAGATCAGTGTCACCACCTTTTATAGAATTAGCGTCAAACATTCCTGTCTGGTTAACTAAATTCATTATTTCATCTTGCTGATTTTGCTTAGCCATTCCAGCTCTTAACATTAGTTCAGCTGGTATACTTTCGTCTACAAAGTTACTTACTCTTTGGCTTTGCCTTACGTTATAAAATGGGTTTATTGCTGCCATGTCTTTTATTTTCCTGAGTTCTTATTAAAATCCCATGCTACTTTACCGTCTTTATTAACTAAGAAGTTTTTAAGAATAGAGTTCATGGCATTCATTTGTTGATCATTAGTTTGATCTACTTGGTTGCTTTGTCTAATGTCAAGTAAGCCTTGAGCTGCGTTACCTCCAATGCCTGATATTCCAGCTTGTATTGCATCTTGCGCTTTTGCTTCAGCTTGTAGATTAAGTAATTGTTCCTGAGTAGATATTGCTTGATTTTGAGCTTCAGCTCTGTTACGTATTCCTACGTTTTGAGTATCTTCATTAAGTTTAGATTGAGCAATCTGATTACTTAAAGTTTGATTTAGAGCTGCATTACCTGCAGATAAGCTAGACAAGGCACTTCCAGAACTAGAAGCAAAGTTTCTTACATTCTCATTCTGCATTGCAGAAGCTGCAGCATTTTGTCTTCTAGCCATTTCTCTTTGCCTTTCTAAATCAAGCTCTTCTGGGTTGATTCTGTCTAGAGGAATGTTATCTGGGCCTTGAAGTCCTTGAGCAAGGTTATATATATCTCCTGCAGAGTTTAATAAAGATCCTGCTCCAATAGATAAGTTTCTGTTACGTACATGCTGAGCTTGATCAGCAATTGCTTGCTTGTTCATTATAGATTGAAACTCTTTGTTGTAGCTTTCAAAATTACTTCTAGCTAATTCATCACTCATAGGAGATGTTGGAGTTGTACTCATATAAGGGATTCCTGCAACTTCTATTGGATTTATTGCTCCTGAGTTAGTACCAACAGCTCCTGGATTTAAGTTTAGAACATTGCCTTGGTTAGCAGCTGGGTTCATAGAAGCAGCTAATGCTTCCATATTAATTGGGCCTCCGTCTTGCATTTTATACTTACCACCATACTTAGCTTGCATAGGCATTCCAGGAACTTCACCTTGTGGAGCCATCTGTTAAGCACCACCTAAAGCTTCCATTTTGCTTTGAAGTTTAGCCATTTTCTTAGCTTTTATAGCTTCCTGTCTTCCAGCAAGTTCTTTTAGTTGTTGATCTTTAGCTCTAGTAGCTGCAGCATCACCTTTTCTGTCTTCAAATTTCTTTTCAATAGTTTTAGATCTAGCTGCAAAAGACTTTTTACCATCCATTATCTTATCTGAGAAGACAAATTTACTCATGTCATCCATGTCCATTACAGTTTCACCTTGCTCTACAGAAGCATTTTCTCCAAGTGGAACACCGCCCATTGGATTCTGTTCATGACTGCCACCATTATCAATAGTAGTTAGACCTCCATTTTCCATTTGCACTCTACCTCCATAACTTTTCATTCCACCCATAAGACCTCCAAGCATATTCTGACCTCCAGCATTAGGATCTCCAGCAAGCATTCCTCCTACTCCTCCAGCTAAACCAGCAATACCTTGTATTGCTCCTTGGTTTTCTTTACCAAAAGAAGATCCTTGAGAAACACCAGTGCCTAAACCAGTAGCAATGTCATCTACACCAGATGCTAAAGTAGCACCACCAGTAAATGCTGCAGTACCAATAGCTCCAGCAGCTTGACCATATCCAGAGATTGCTTTTTCTTGATCTGTAATGTTGTTATCTAATGCTCCATGAAGCATGTCAACACCTTTAGATGCCATACCTCCAAAAGGGCCTGGTAAAGAACCAAGTATTCCTTTTCCTATACCAGCAAGACCAGCACCAATATCACCACCTAAACTCATAGGTTGTCTTTGGTTGTCCTGTTGGTTCATTGCCATTAATGCTTTAATAAATTCATTGTTATCCATAATGCTATGTTTTAAATATCTTCTTTTAGTTTGTCACTGTTAGAATCAGAAGCTCCAAAGTAATAACTTATTATTGAGACTAGTCCAGAACCTATGATTACCCCAAGAACCATATCAAGGACTCTCTGGTTACCTTCAGGCACTTCAATGAAGAACAAAAGTATTACTACTATTGCACTAAAAATAAATACTGACATTGCCAGTAATTGTATAAAGTTTTTTATAGGTGAAGGCATGGTAATTAGATTTAACGTACTAATTTAACAAGTACTGTTTTAATTACCAAGCCTGTAGCAGATTTTCTTTGAAATTGATATACCTAGTCTCTTGCAGGAGTATATGAGGTTATAATATCATGTAATACTAAACGTTTATCACTGTTATTATCAAATGATAATTTTAAATAAACATAGTAATCTCTGAACCTTGCTCTCTGGTTTGCAGAACTCTGATCCCTAATCATAGTGTGCCTCCAGTGACGCATACGCCTTTTAATATCTGTACCTACTATAAGCGGTATGACACCAGATGATTGGTAGTCATTATAGTATTCTAGAGAACTTAAAGTTTCTAAGTGTTGACTAATTGTGTAGTCACCATTTGCATCTTTTAAGAAAATCTCAGAGTTGTATTCAATATTGTTAAATATTTTAGGTATGTCTACGTTAGGTGATATTAGTAAAGTAATGTAAGAAGGCTCTACTGACTTATCATAATACTGTCCTTTAGCTCCTGAATCATGCAAGTAAGCTGTGTCAGGAGAAGACTTGTCTACTGAAAGTATTCTTCCGTTAGCTCTTAAGTATAAGTTAGGCTTGTAACTATGAAAAGACTCAAAAGAACCTAGAGCTTCATTATAACTAATAGTGAAGTCAGGGTCACCTACAGTAGTGTCATTACGTAAGAATGTAAATATTGCAGTGTTCTGAACCTGATCATATATAGCGTGTACACCAACAGATTCATTATTGACTCCAGATCTTAAAGTTAAATCTGTATCTATAATTTCTCTCTGAACTTCATCCTGAAAGAAAGTTGACATACCTTCTACATCACTTAAAGGTGCAGCACCCCCCTGTCCGTATTTGTAAAGCTTACTCAAGTAAACATCAAAATGATATATACTATTACCAGAAGCAACAACACTAAACTGATGGAAACTACCTGTGCTGCTTGATATATACCTAAAGTGATCTAATACAGTTCCTGTACCAACAGCTACTTGAACTCCGTTGTTGTCCTGTATCATAGATCTTTCATTTATAGATCCTATACCAAAAGCTCTGTTCTGGTAAAACAATAACTTGTCTTGGAAGTTAATTACTTTATTTATTGGGCCATAATGACCTTCTACTTCAATAAAGTTAGTGTCTTTAAATGACCTCCATGAATCTAAGAATTCTCCATCAATCTTTTTATCTGAGGCCCAAAGTCTATGAGGGAATATTTCATTAGTGCTGAGAAGGAAATCTTTTGCAAAAAACTTTGTAGCTGCATTGTTTTCTTGATTATATACATCATTGTGAACTCTGTTTACTGTCTCAATATAATTACTGTAGTCATCACCTTTTCTGTCTTTAGCAAAGGTTGTTCCGTATGTTAAATCTATGTTTATATCAGATTCAGTTGGAAACAATACAGCTACAGACTCTTTATACTCTCTAGTTCCATCCCATTGTCCTTCTTGGTTTTGATACTCATCATTCCAATACTGCTGTAAATATTCTTTATCCCAGTAGTTTACATAAGCATCACCTCCAAAAACATTAAACAAATTGCTAGTAGATAAACCTCCAACACGTCTTACTGGTTGGTAATGACCTGTAGAAATATACTGTTGTTTACTTCTAACCTCATAAGTGTTACCTCCGTATTGAGATTCAACTTCTCTACAGTAAGCAAGTTCTTTAAAAGTATGACCTTCATTAACATAATACTCACCATCACCATCAGCATCAGCTGAAAAATTAGAAGGTTGAGCATTGTTCCATCCCATTGATGCTGCAGATACATGTCCGTTAAGATTAGATACTGCCAATTCTAATAAACAAGTATCTCTACCCATACCAAGTGGAGACTCTTCAGCTGAAGTACCAGTGGTTACAACACCGTAAGAGTTGTTAAGAAAGTTGTTACCAGAAATACCTGAAGGTAATTTACTTGAATTCTTACTTACAATCTCTCCATCAACTAAATGGTTTAAGAAGTTTATCTTAAAGCTTTCATATACTGGATTAGCTACACTAGTTGATAGGTGAGAAACCATTTGAAAGTCTCTACATCTCCAAACCCAACCTTGCCTTTTAAGGTCATTATTACTGCTGTCAGTTTGCCATTTAACGTACTGAGTTGCTACAGCTCTGTAGTATCCATATGTTTTTAAGTAATCACCTTCTCTAAATTCAAATCCTGTGTCTGCTCTAAAAGTACTTACAGGTGAAAGTAATATGTTTGCGTTTCTAGTATTTTTAAAGTTAGTGTCAGTTGAACCATGTGCTCTAATTCCTGGACAATCTGGTATTACAAATCTGTCTGTTTGATCTTCTTGACCACTTAATTTTAATTCATAAATACCAACACTTTCACTATGTACATTTTTCACAGATTCAAATAAAGTGTCTTCACTGTAGTCATCAGCATCTTCATCTTTCTTATCTACAGGAATTAAATTAGTTCCAGTTCCTAATCTTGTCTTGTCAGCATCAGTTCTTTCAGCTCTAACTATCTGAAAACCAGAAACTAAACCCTGAACATTTGATAAGTCAATATTAAACTGAATTCCTAAACTGTACACGCTCATGTCACCTGCAGTAAGTGATCCAGTGTCACCAACCTTATATTCTTGACCATGAGTAGGATCAGGAAATTTTATATCTCCAATCCATTTAACAAATGTAGGTCTACCTTTTAAGTCATAGAATTCTATACCAAACCTGTAAACCTCTCCTCTCATGTAACCCATTGTAGTAGCTTCTTTTATAGGGTTAGCCATGTTAGGCCATTCACCAGCTACAGGTTTTACATTTACAAAAGGAGCGTTACGTATATGTGATATAGATGGGTTACTGCCGCTTGCATTATCTACAACCATGTCAGAAGTTATAAACTCATAGCTTAAGTCTCTTCCTGTACCACCTATGGTTGTGCCATCTGCTTGGTATTTATATTGGTCATTAGATTCCCAGTCATTGTTCTGACTAGGATTCTCAATGTTAAAAGGATTTATAGCGTCATGCTCTTCATCAATATTCCAGTTTGGTGAAGCTCCGTTTATTGTAGCTTGCCCTTTATCAATGTCATCTAATACAGCTGTCCTACTTGCATCAAACCTATAAACTCTAGCGTCAAATATATCATTAGATATTTCTGATATAGCTGTCTTAATGTTACCAGCAACAAGTCTGTTGTCTTTTGCATCAATAGTTTTACAAGCGTCAAACCCTATGTTTATTCTAGAATACTCCACCTCTGTTAGATATATCCTATCTTCATTACCAGTTAGAGTCACTCTGAGCCTGTTGTCAAAAATATCATTATTACTAGGTAATGAAGGATTAGCAGATCCTTTTGAAGGAATGCTTTCTTCACCAAACTTAAATATGCTTGGAGAATCTTTATCTATGTATAGTATTGCTATGTGTTCAATTACATCATAGTTAGTATCAATGTTTGTTATCTCAAAAGTCACAGATTTAAAATCACCTGTATTAGTTGGATCTCCCTCATAATCAGGTATATCACCAGTGTTAGGTGTAGCTTTAGTTAAAGAAACAAGTTCTGAAGCTGGAGAAACAATAGTTTCAGCTCCATCTTTACTTATTAACCTATAAGCGTATTGAACTTTACCTGCAGCAGGTAGAGCACCTTTACCTACAGAGATAGGTGTAGACCTACCAAATGTAGTATCAGGTTTAATATCTAGGTTAGCTGGATTTATTACAGTAATTAATCCTAGTGGATATGTTGGTGTAACAGTTCTTGGTAGTGGATCTGAAGCTAGATTAATAACTCTCAAAGGACTATTGAAATCTGTCCAGTAAACTCTCCTAGTTCCTCCATTCTCATATCTACCTACAGCCTCTATCCTAAACGCAGTTGAGAAACTAAGCTTGTGGTTGTAGCGTAAGTGTACAGTAGGATCTAATAAATTTCCAGGAAGTATGCCTGGTATAGTTCCAGTATTCTCATCATATTCTAAAACCCATATCTGACCTACAGATCCTAAAGGACTAGTAGAAGTCTCATTGGTAGTAAATAGTATAATCTCTTGCTCTAATGTAGTCCACCCTATAATCTTTAGATCATTCTGAGCAAGTATAGGAGCTGGAGTTCCATCTATAAACTGAGTATTACTCTCAGCAGGTATATCAGGAACAACAAAACTCAAAGAATTACCATTCTCATTCTCTAATGATCCTGTAGATAATCCATCTTGAGTAACTATCTTAATGTTTAAAGCATCAAAGTAGCTAGAAGGATCAGTCTTTGACCTACTAGCATCTCTGTTTAAACCTTTACTATATGAGTTTTTAGTCTTTGGCATTATAAAATGTTTTGATCCAAGAAGTCAAAGTAATCATCAGCATCTACTTCATTGCTAGATCTACCTCCGCTTCCTTTTGCGTTATGTATAGTTCTTTGTTCTGGCATACCTAATGTAGAGAAGAAGTCTTCTTCTTGGTTTATCTTAGGTATTAATCTTAAGAAGTTATTCTTAATGTTCTTCATCTCATCTACAGAAGGCATTGCTCCTCTAGTTTGTGCTGCACCTAAATACCAAACTTGATCTTGTACTGTCTTTTCATAAACAGCTTGAGGAAGTTTACCACCTCTCCAAAGTAAATAATCTAGTTTTTCTCTTATGTAGTATTCTACAGCTCTAATGAATTTAATGTCATCTGGTATAGTAGGCCATCCGTTTTCATCTGTTGGTAAAGCCCTGTAAGCAACTTCTACGGTTCCAGTATCAAAGTTTGCAAATACACAGTCATCACTAAGAGTGTATGTTACTGAAGAATTGCAAGACAAGTCAGGGCAATTACTACAATGTCTATGAAAGTTATCTGAAGCATATCCCATAGCAGTATAACCTTTTGCAGTCTTGTATCTGAACTGCATAACTAAATGCAAGTCACAAGGAAGATCACCTCTACCGTGAGATATATCTATGCATGCTACTTTGTTAGTCAAGCTTTGAGGAGCACCAATTAATTCAATGCATTCTCCTGCCCACTCAATAGCGTCATGAAGATCTACGCCTTCAACTAGTCCAGTATTCCTGAATACTTTCTCAATAACATGCTGAATACTTTTTACCTTACCGTTAAACATAGCTTATATATTAATGTTCTTAATTGCTTGAGCCACAGTCTCTGGCTCTTTAGTTTCTTTTTCTTTGTCTGGCATTGGATCTGACTTAGAAATCCAGTAGTCCTTTTCCATTTTATATTCACCATCTTTTTCATAAGAGGTAGTTACACATACAACAAAACCATTCTTTGCTGTAATGCATTTAACTTCTTTAGTGATGCCATCTTTAGTAACACTTTTTACTCTTACGTCATCTTTGTCCATTCCGTACATAATACTTTATTTTAAATAATAATTTAGA
>PDMW01008539.1_pt1 | contig 14477 bp, 27 predicted proteins | sample 1515511 | NCBI WGS metagenome assembly PDMW01 (sample SAMN07343023, study PRJNA328102) | Marine metagenome, whole genome shotgun sequencing project. | biome: marine; feature: bay; material: water; isolation source: viruses from water sample < 0.22 micron filtered, nuclease treated, low... ... | reverse complement strand
CGATTCTCGCTAAGATTGAATATAATAAAAGCCGTGAGTTTATGCATGGTAAATCGTTTTAAGGAGGAATAAATATGGAAAGATGGACTAATAAAGACTATTATATGCCGAAAATTGAAGATTTGAAGCGTATTAAAAAGGTAGCACTAAATGATATTAAAAGGATTAGTAGTAACGCTGCAAAAATTAATAGACAGGTAGATTATGAATATATATTTAATCACCAAAAGGAACTACCCTATGGAGAATGGGAATTGTTTAGAGAAAGAATGATGGCAGGAGAGTATTTTTGTTTGATGGAACAGCATGAAATAGAAACAATGGATGATGCGGGTGCAAATTTTTATGATTTTTGTGACCGCATTAACGATTATAGAAGGTTTGAATCAATGATTAATGCTATGCTAAAAGAAGAGGAGTTGGGAGTATGAATATAGATAAAATAAGAGAAAAATATATGAACAAATATAATAACAGACACATTGGAGGATATGAAACACTCAAAGATTTAACCTTTGAAGAGTATTTGATATTAAAAATTGAAACTGCTGAAAGTGAAATTTCTGCATTAGTAGAAGAATTACAAAAATACAATCCACCAATTTTCCAAGAAGTTGATAAGATAATATCCGAAACTATCAAAGAAATAGAAAAGGTAAAACAAAATATGGAAGAAACAAAAAAAGATTTCCAAGAGGAATATAGATGAAAGGAATGGAATTTATGATGATAGGTAATCATCCAGTAGAAGAAGTATTTGTTGAAAGAGGGCAATCATATAAAGAAGTGGTGGCCTTTATTAAAGAAATACACCAAGAAGCAATTAATGACGACCAAACCAGCATTAGTAAACAAAGTGATTGGATTATATGTCAGTATATGCTTTTACAAAAAGCAGCAATAGAAATGAAAAATAGATTAGAGGAATTAGAATGAGAAAGGTATTAGTAATTGGAGCAGGAGGAATTGGGAGTTTTATTATTCCCTTATTAGATAAAATTGGTTTGTATAATATTACAGTAGCAGACCCCGATATTGTAGAAAGAAAGAATATACCCTATCAAAATTTTAATGAAGAGAACATTAACGCACTAAAGGTGCAAGTAATGGCTGATAATTACAAATCAGTGCTTACTGGTATCAAATACCCAATTTTAACTGAAAGTCAAATGAAGGGGTATGACTTGGTAATCTGTTGCGTAGATAACTTAGGGCTAAGGAGAACCTTATACAACACAAGCCTTAAATGGCTTGACCTAAGAGCGCAAGGTAGGAATGCGGCACTTGTGAGTCATAAGGCCGACCCTAAAATGTATGATATGCTCTTAGCAGGTGAAGAAGGTTCTTTCAGTTGTCAAGGGGATTCATGGGATGGAACAAATAAAGCGGTTCATTTCATGCAGGTCGCAATTGCAGGATTAGGCGCACAATGGATTCAAAGATATATGAATGATGAGCCAGTCAAAGAGTTTTTAGTAATAAATATGTGAGGAATAAAAATGCCAAAAGGAATAAGAAAAACATGGACAGATAAACAGATTGCTTACCTTGTCGTTAAGAAAACACAAGAAAAGCCATATGTAAGTATTTTGAAAGGATTAAAAAGAAAGTTCCCTAATGAGGGATTTGAGAATATGCATGTAAATACAGTAATTAACGAATGGAATAGAGTAAATGAGACTACGGCTCATGCTTTTAATCAAGAGGAAGTAGACTTTGTTTACGCTGGTATGCTAAATAACTTTCCTACCCTTAAAATTATTACGGGATTCAGTGAACAATTCAATAGAAAGATTACCGAGAAATCAATTAACTCAGTAATTAAGAAAAGAAAAACAACGCTACTTATTGAACATGAAAATGAAGTAGAAAAAGAAATTGCAAAAACAGCAAAAAAGATAAGAAAGGAAGTGAAAAATATGAAAAGAGGACAATGGACAAAAACAGAAAACAAGAAGTTAATGAAGTGCGAAAGTCGAAAACAAGTTATTGACTTAGCACGAAAGTTAAATAGAAGTGAAAATAGCGCATATCAAAAGTGGTATATTGCTAGAAAGGCTAAACAAACGGTGAAGGAAATGGCAACTAAATTAGAAGAAGCAACCCCCGTTCTAACTAAAGGCCGCTATTCGGTAGAAGAATTAGATAAGTTGCGTGAATGTAATTCAGTTGAAGAAGCATTGGCTTGTGGAATCAACCGAACTGAATACTCAATTACTAGGAAGTTTTCTACCTTAACTGAAAGAAAACCAGTTAAGAAAGAAAGTAAACCTAAGAAGAGTTATACTCCACGATGGACTAAAGAAGAGGATTTTGACCTTCTTTGTAACTTTTATGAGTTATCAATTGATGAAGCGAGAGATAGATTTAATCGTTCATTTGGGGCTATCGCAACCCGTTTAGAAAAGTTGGTTGATAGCACACAACCTAATCACCAAGCATTACTTATGGAGGCTTCTAAGGCGATTAAGAACCGAAAGCGAGCCGAGCGAAAGCCGACTAAATTAACTCGTAAACAGCGTCGTAAGGCTAAGAGAGAGGCTAAAATACACAAGCGAATGGCTCGCCTACAAAGCCAACTCAAGGAGGAATAAGCATGGGAAACGGAGATGAGAACTTGAATGATAATAATTCAATTAAGCAAATGGAGAATGAACAAGAATATGCTGCAAATCTAGCAGATGCTCGTATTAGAGCAGAAAACCACATATTAGATAGATTTGATGTTGTATCTAAAATGAATGCTTCTTCTTGTTTAGTTCCTTATGAAGAAGTATTAGATGTAGCCGCCCATGATTTAGACTTTCATGCCGCTATTTGGGAAGCATCAACTGAAATACTTCCTAATCTTGAAGTTCAAATAGTTATTGATGGAAAAAACAAGTGTTATGTTACCACTGGTTCTGCTGGATATGTCGGTGGAGAATGGGAAAGCGGGTTAAACTTGCCAGTTGGACTAAAACTCCCTATTAGATGTTGGATTCACACTCATCCTTTTGGTTCTGCTTACTTTAGCGGAACAGATATTAATACAGTAACTAGGTTTCAGCCAGTTATGGAACAAGCATATGTTTTAGGCGGAGAGGGTCATTATGGCTTTTGGGAACAAAGCAGACCTGAAGAACTAGATGTTTACAATGAAGGCTCATTAGATTATACACAACGATGGGGAGTTATGGGGGAAGAAGAATGAAGAATAGATACGGATATGGAGAATATAAAAAAGAAAAGACCTTGACTTTAGTTGAAAGAGCAAATCAACATAAAGAAAGACACCCTAATGATAAAAACATTAGAAGGGAAGAAAAAGGAGTTACTTGGAGTAAAATTACTAAAAGAGATAAGAAACTTCAGCAATTCTACAAGGAACATATTCATACATTTGTTGATGAAAATGATTTGTCTAAAAAAGCATGGGTCAGAATTTCTGGATTTAAGGGTGATGAAGAATGAGAGTAATTAATAAGGAAAACTTGATTGCTTCTTTACAAAATAAAGAGAAGGATGAGTTAATTACTATCATTGAAAAACTCTTTGATATGTATGAAGCAGTATATTCGGGTGAGGAAGAATGAAGTCAGTTGGAAATTTTTGCATAGTTCTTATTGAAGATTCAACTAGTTCTAGCGGCATTCAAATTAAAAGCGACGGTATGGGCAAAGTCCATTCTTGTATTGCTAATCCTGAATTAGAAGGAAAAACAGTTCTCTATGATGACAGACAAAGATTTGTAACACACAATGAGTATGTTATTATTAATATAGAATATATTATGGCGGTGATTGAATGATTATAAACGGAGACGAAGTAAAGGAAAAACTATTACAAGGAATTAATTTAGTGGCTAATACTGTTAAGCCCACTTTAGGGCCACAGGCTAGAACAGTTATATTACAAAATAATCCCCCAGTGATTATTAATGATGGTGTAACCATTACTAAGTATATTAATCACGACGACCCTTATGTTCAAATGGGAGTTCAATTAGTTCAAAACTTAGCAAGTAAAGCCCAAGAAGGTTCAGGAGATGGAACAACTACTGCTTGTGTTTTAGCACAGGCATTATGTAATAATATGAGGTTGCAAAAAGAAAACATGGTTTCTGTCCATCAATTCAATTTAGACATGGAATCACTTAAAGAGAGGATGATTAAGTATTTAGGAACGGTTTCTGAAACTATTGAAGATAATGATATTCTAAATGTTGCTACTATTGCAGCAAATAATGATGAACAATTAGGGCTTCTTATTCAAGAGGCTTTATCTAAAGTCGGTAGAGATGGAGTAGTTACAGTTGAAGAATCTAATAACTATCAAACTCAATTAATTTTGAGAGATGGTATGGAGATACCCGAAGGTTATATGAGCCATTTAATGTGCAATACAGATAGTGGCAAAGTAGAGTTTGATAACCCAATTATATTTATGTCAAATATTTCTTTTAGGCAATTTAAAGACATTCTTCCACTATTAGAGTATTCTGCAAGTTTAAGCAGACCGCTTTTAATTATGTGTAAAGGAATGGAAAGTTCGGCTATGGCTAATTTAACAATGAATCTTCTTAATAAGACAGTTCAGTGTGCAGTAATTTTAGCACCTAATTTCGGAGATGCTCAAATAGATGAACTAGGAGATATTCAATCTTTGCTAGGGGGAAGAGTGTTTAATAATGAAAGTCAAGATGATGCAAAAGTATTTGTTGAAAGTGATTTAGGTAGTTGTAATAGAGTAATTATTACTAAAGAAAAAACTACATTTATTGGTGGTGAAGGAGATACAAAGGCTAAGATTACTTCTCTTAGAGAAGTAGTTAAAGAAATGAAAGGCCATGATGCTTCTAGAATTAAGGCTCGTATTGCTCGTCTAAAGGGCGGAGTAGCAACAATTAAGGTTGGGGCTTCTTCTTCTATTGAAATGAGAGAAAGAAAAGAAAGACTAGATGATGCGCTTAATGCAACTAAAGCAGCATTAGAAGAAGGTATTGTTGTTGGTGGCGGATTAACTTATGTTAAGTTCGCAAAACAAAACTCTCCATCTATTCCTTCATGGTTTTATGACGCATTATTTTCACCTGCTGAAACTTTATTAGAAAACAGTGGCTCAACTTTAGAAATAGATGACTGGAAAGTAGAAAGTAATGAAGGTTATAATGCTTTAACTAATCAAGTAGAGAACCTATATGATGCAGGAGTATTTGACCCAGTAAAGGTAACTAAGAATAGTTTCCTTGCGGCTATGTCAATTGCTTCTTTGTTCTATTCAACAGATGTTGCAGTATTAGTGGAGGAATAAATATGGATAAACAAATAGAAAGAATGACTATTGTTTATACAGATGGAACAATGGTTATCTTTGTTAGAAATCTTCAAGGACATTTAGTTCCTGAAACAAGGAGAGTGAAATAATGAAGTGTCCTAAATGTGAAGAACAGACTAATAACTATTACATTAGAAGATACGGTATGTGCGTTAATTGTATTTACGACCTAAAGAAGAGGGGAAAGAAATGAAAAAGAAAGCAATAACAGTAGTTTTACCTGCACCACATAAAGCGCAGGTTAAATGTCCTATTTGTAAAGGTAATAAATGTATTGTCTGTAATATGACAGGCAACTTATCAATTGATGTTGCTCCTAAGATACCTATTCAAAGAGCGCATATCATTAAGTATGTTGTAGAAAACATACATGAAGTAGCAAGAGAAATAACAAGAAAATATGGCCTAACACCAGAAGTTAATACTGTTGAAGTAGCAGAAGTTAATGATGGCCAATTTGAGATAGTTCAAATCTCTAGTTTAGGTGGAGTATGTTGGGTAGTAAATCGTTTAGATGAACTAGATACACCAAGATACTTTACTTCAAGACAAGAGTTGGACAAATTTAAACAGGGGTGGATGAATTGACAGAAGAAAAAGAATATAAAATAGTAGTAAAGCGCATTAGTGAAGTTCAAGCAAAGAAAAGTTTGAGAAGTGCTAATAAGGAAAGACAATACGGAAACGGTGCAGTTCCACGATACATTGTATGTGGAAGTAAAATAATGGATTTATTTGCAGTATATGTTGAACAAAAAATGAAAGTTCCTGCAAAGGGTGGTAGAGGTTGTAGAGTCCAACCCGAACACATTGAAAGGTGTTTCGGTAATTTCTATCAAGCCATGAGAGAGTTTATGGATGGTGAAAAGAATGAATGAATATAATGAATTAGTAAATTGGTTGCAAAACGAACACAATGAAGTGTTTAATCAATGGGCGCAAATAGAAGAAGTAATGCGTCTTGAAGCAGAACAAAGGGAAAAAGTAGAAGCAAAAGCCCGCTTTGAAAGACAAGAAGAACAATTAATTGCTCAATACAAGTGGTTTAAAGAAAATTATGATTCTATTTCTGCAAGAGAAGATATGAAAAAAGCAGTTATGTTGTCGTTTGACTTTTTGTTTGAAGCAGTAAAGGAGGGAAATTATGATAGGGTTAGTAGTTATAAAACTGCTATTCGCTCAATTGTTTCTGGTTCTTCTAATTTAAGCGTGATTGGTTATCTTAAAGATGGAAAGAGAGTAATTACTCCATTTAATAGTTGTTGGAATCATAATCATAGCGATGACATTAAGTATGATTCTAATGCAGAATATGATTGGGGGGAAGAAGAATGAATAAGATATATTTAATTACAACAAACAATAAGAAATTTGATGATTGGGCTAAAAAAACTAAGAAAGGACTTAAAGAACACGCATTAGAACACTTTAATCAAGGGTATAATGATACAGTGAAAGGTTCTTATTATGCTAGAGCCTCTTTTGTTTGTTATTGGGAAATCTACAATAATGGTTCATTAGCCAAATTAGCACCTGCTATTACTCAAGCATCATTAATACACATGATGCACCGTTTTATGGAAAACGGAAAACAAGATGAAGTAATTGTTGTTCAACAATTAATGAGTAATTTCTTAAGACTTCTTTCTTACTTGAATGAGCCTGAAGAGGCGAGTAATAATGAAGAGGAATGAATGGGATTATTTGGCTAAGGCTATGTGGTCTTATGCAGATAAACACGAAGGAAAAATTAGTGGCCTTCTAAAAGAACTAGTGGTGTTGGTAAATCACCAATTTTTTACCAAAGGAATAACGGAAGTGAATATAAATGACATGGGAAAATATGAGCAATATGCTACAAGCGACAGACCAAATGATACAAACTCAACAGGTAGCGAGGATAACAACTGAATTGAGGGGCTTTAATACCCATAAGAGTCCTAGAAGTTCAGTATTAATGATTCTAGATAAAGATAATTTAGATGCAAATAATTTAGGTTTATCCAAAGCAAAGAAATGGATGGCTAAAATCTTTGGTGTTTTTGATGATGAAATAGAAGGGCTAGTAGCGGCTCATGGGGATTTAGGAGAAGCAATCTACTATTTAGACACTAGTGCGGAAAAGACAAGAAACTTTTCAGTTAATACTATCTTGCGTATGTTGCAGTTTGACTGTGGCAAAATGGATTCAAATAATTTTAAGTTGATTGAAGAAAATATGTTGGCTATGTCAGCAAATGGTCGTAGATGGTTTGTGAGATATTTATTGAGAACGCCTCGTAATGGGATGAACATTGGAACTGTAACTAAGATTATCTCTAAGTATTACAGAAAGAAACAAGCAGATGTAAAGAAACATTTGAACTTTAATACTGTTGAAGTAGTTTGTCATGCTTATGAAGCAGGAACAAACCCACCTTGTAATTTAAGATATGGAAAGTTTATCGCTCCAATGCTTGCTAAGGAAATACCTATGAATAAATGGCCAAGTAACTTTGTCGTTGATTATAAATACGACGGCAATAGATACCAAATACATATCGAAGATAAGAAAGTAATGATTTTTAACCGCAAAGGTAAAATTGTTACTCATCAATTCCCCGATGTTGTAGAACTAGTGCAAGATTACAAGGTAAAAAATGCAATTTTAGATGGTGAAATCTACCCCATTCTAGAAAATGGCGCACCTGCCCCGCATAAACAGATGGGAACGAGAGTTCATTCAAAGAATATTCAAGAGGCTATGGAAAGAGTCAAGGTAAAATGGGTTATTTTTGATTGTTTGCTACTAGATAATGAAACAATAATGGACATTTCTTATGCTGACCGTTTGGACAGAATGAAGAATCTCCCGAATCAGGCACTTAGAATCACAGAAGGAGATATTTTGGCTTTTTATAATCAAGCAATCAATGAGGGCTTTGAAGGAATCATTGTTAAGGATGCTGATGCTAGTTATCAAGCAGGTAAAAGGAGTCCTTTTTGGGCTAAATACAAACCTCCACAGATAAACCTTGATGTTGTTATCCTCTCCGCTAAATACGGAGAAGGAAAGAGAGCAAGTGTTTTCGGCAGTTATGAACTAGGCGTGAAGGCTATTAATGGTTATCATTCAGTTGGTTGGTGTGGAACAGGCTTCTCGGATAGCGACTTAATTAGTTTAACTAATACACTAAGAAGAAATGTAGATTCCTTTGATAATGGATTATTCAAGTTCTTACCAGTAGTTGTTTTAGAAGTAAAGGCTGATTTAGTTTCAAGAGATGAAAAAGGCAACATAGGATTAAGGTTTCCTAGATGTGTCCGTATTAGGGATGATAAGTTTGTTGCTGATATTAATACCTTAGAAGATGTGGAGAGATTAGAATGAAAAATGAAAATAGTGTATGGAATACAAAATATATGAGTAATTACTTAGGTAAGCCACTTAAAATTAGTGAAATGACTATTAACCAAGTAAACAGTAATCTTAGATTCTGTAAGCAAAGACTAACTGTTATTGCTAATAACATGGATGGGTTATATGAGAGAAGATTCATTCTTTTAAAAGATAAAGAGGACTATTCTAGAAAAGATACAAAGCAAAAAATAGTTCAGTGTTTAGGTCTTAAAAATCATGTTGGTAGACCCACTGATACAGGAAATAATAGACTAAAAGAAATTCTAAATTTAACTCTTTTATATTTAGAAGAAAACAAGCCAATTGAAATGATAAAGGCTATCCTAGAACAAGCGAGGGATGATGAATGATTGAACAAGGACAAATGACAATTATAGAAACAGTAACTTATAGATGTATTAAAGTTGATAAGGAGGGCTATGCCCACTTAAAAAATATATTGCATGAACAAGGCCGACCTAAGTTAGTATTGCAGAAATACTGTCCTTATATTAAAGATGGACAAATGATTATTCCTGAAAAACCACAGCCGAAACAATATAAACCTACCACGAAAATTAATGTAACTAATTTAATTAGAGAGAACACTGACTTACAGATTTCAAACCAAGCAAAGTATTTTATTGCTGAATGGATTGAAACTGCTATTTGTAATTTGGTAAGTAATGCCCATAATAGTGCAGTAGCGAGGGGTGATAGTCGTTTAACTGCGGCTCACTTTTATTGGCTTGAAACAAATACTGCACCTGAAGGCTATTGGCCTTCTAATACAGAATACATAAAGGATAGATATTAATGTTCAGCAAAGATATGTTAATAGGTGTTTTTCTAGGGTCTGCAAAAATGGACTTTTCTGTTCAAAGAGCAAAAGACACTCAGATAGGTTATAGAGTTAAAATCAAACTCTTATTTAGAGCAGAAGAGGCTTTCTTAGAAGCATTAGCAAGAAGTCTTGAACAACACCAAATTGGTTATGTTAGGAAAATTACCGAGAGTAAAGCAAGGCCGAAACCAATTTTGAGTATTGGCGGTGTAAAGAACCTTTACAAAGTAATGCAACTTGTTCCTTCTCTTCCAGACCATAAAGGAGAATGGAAAGTATTAAGAGAAGTAGTAGAACTTCTCTCGGAGAATAAACAGAATACCGCTAAGGGATTAGACAGAATATTTGAATTAAAAGGGGTAATTTAATGGGATTGACTACATTAACTAACAATAGAACTATATTAATTACAGGTAAAACTGGAACAGGTAAATCCACTAAGGCTAAAGAAATGTTAGAAAACGCCATTGTTTTCTACGCTAATGATATTGATTTGGAGGTAGGTTCATTTCCAGTAGAGCGTGGAATCATAATTGAAGATGTTCATTATAAACCCGATAAAGAATCTATTCTCTATATTATTAGAAACTATAAAGGTCAAATAGTATTAACTTCGATTAATGAAAAATCTGTGCCTAAAAACATAAAGGCGATGTGTAAGATTAAACGGGCTGGCTCTACTAATTTTTTAGCGGAACAACTTGTCTCCTGCGCCCCTAATGCACAATCGCCACATTCGTTTGAATTAGATACATATTCATTAGTAAGAAAATACCTTCAATTGAAGGATAGAGACTATATGGCCGAGTTGCTCTTATTTAACAAACCATCTGATACCCAAATACTATCATGGCTTATTGAGAATATGCACCCGAATAGGTTAATTTTTGTTGATGGCGTAGTAAAGCGTAGATGGAGTCAAAGATACTTCTATGAAATGCTTGCTTATGCACATACAGGCAATAGTTTTAATCATGGCAAAACTCGCATATCAATGCCTCAAAGACGACAGTATTCTCAAATACCTAAATTATCTAGAAGGCTAGGAGTTAAGAACCCAAAGGTTCTAAAACAACTTCTAAATGATAAAGAGTTTAGAGAACACGCTAAGACAAAATTAAACAATGCAGAATGTCGCATCCTAAAAATAGGTGAAAAAAGAAAAAGAAAAAAGACTGACCCTGTAAAGGTGAGTCAATCAACATTAGGTGATTTTCTATGAGAACTAGAAAATTAGTCTTAAGAATGGAAAAGATTCTTGAAAATAAAGAAATGACTTGTAAGCAGATAATGACTGCTTTACATATAGAAAATGATAAGAAGCGCAATTCTTCTAATAGGGTAACTTCCTATACTTCCAACCAAATTGGGCAATTGCTTAGAAACAAAAGATTTGAAAAGTGTGGTTTCTGTAAAAAACACAATTCTAATTTATGGAGAACTAAACATGATAACTGAAGGAATACTAGGATTTATAGGAATAATATTTTTATATGTATTCGGGCAATTTTTATTACCCGATGAACATACATCAATACAACAAGAATTAATTAGATTTGAGGAGGAATAAATATGTTATGGACAGAAAAATACAGACCAAATAAACTTAATCAAATTATCGGACAAGAACATTTTACTTTAGATGCTAAAGCATGGATAGAAGAAAGAAATATGCCTAATATTCTTTTATACGGAAATCCAGGAAATGGTAAAACAGGAGCAGGATTAGTAATTGGTAGAGAGATACTAGGTGAATCTTTTAATGATAACTTTATTGAGGTGAATGCCTCAGATGATAGACGATTAGAAAATGTAAGAACTACTATTAAGAATGTAGCACAAAGCGGAACAATTGGGGATGCGCCATTTAGAATAATGTTATTGGATGAAATGGATGGTATGACAACTGATGCCCAAAATGCACTTAAGCGCATTATGGAACGGTATGCTAGTAATATTCGTTTTATCATTACCTGTAATGACAGAAACAAAATTATCTTTGCGCTACAAAGTCGGTGTGCAAATTACCACTTCAAGCCCCTTTCCAATGAGTCAGTATTGGAAGTATTACAATCTATTCTTCAAAAAGAAGAGATAAATAGATTCTCCCAAGATGAATTGGACTCCTTTATATACGCTATGAATGGTGATATGCGGAGGGCGATTACGGAGTTGCAAGCGGCTAAAGCCAGCAATTCTTCCCTTAAAACCCAAATAGATACGGGATTAGACGAATACAAAGAATTAATAATTAAAATAACTAATAACAATAATACCTCATTAAGTGCAATACACGGCCTATTACATAATGGATATTCCATTAGAGAAATATGCGTCGGATTGCATGATGCAGTAATACTATCTGATTTAGATAGTAATTTAAAATTTAAATTCCTGAGAACAATAGGAGAAAGCGAATGGCGTTCAACCACTATGACTCCGAAAGTATTAGCCTCATGGTTAATAGGACAACTATCATAGAATTGAACAGGAAAAAATAAAAAACGGAAGTGAATAACATGGATGAAAATATGAAGAATGAAATAGAAAAGAGCGCACAATTCATTGGATTGAGCGTGGAAGAAGCAATTGCCAAATTTGAAGAAATTTGTGCTGAAAATAACATAGAAACAACAAGCCCAATTGCAAAGGGTCTTTGGCGTAATTATGTTGCTAATGTAAGAAGAAGCCAAGATAACGGTAATACCTCAACAGAAGGTAATGATTCTTTTTATAAAGCAGCATTTGGTTTCTTTGTTTCTTTAGATGCACCAAGAGATATGATGGCATGGAACAGAATGAAAGCAAAAGAAGAGTTTATGCGTGATGAAGATAAAGCACTTGAAGATGGTGTAGTCGCAGTTGCGACCCAAAATGCTTTGGGTAAATGGATGGTATCTCGCTATCATAACAATGCTTATGATGAAAAGATGCTATCAACTTTACCTGCGGGTGCAGAAACATTAGAAGATGGGAGAGTTTATATTCCGTTGGATGCCACTAAAACTTATATGAATGGTGGAGTTAATGATAACTACGGTAAGCCTCTTCCTGCTGAACAAATGAGAAGAAGCGGTGTTTTCTTCGGTGATTTAGGAACTGGAGATATGAAACCATATTATTTCTCCTATAAGAATCAAGGTGGAGTGGATTTTGCACCAAATACTTTTGAATGGTGTCATTTTATGTGTGTTCTCGGTTCAAACGGAACAGACATTTATGGAGCAAAGCAAATGACCTTTGATAGTTTAACTATGAATGCTGACATGGACACAGAAAATGACTTATATAGAGATATGAGTTCATTTGATTTTGAAAACTGCTTGAGACTAAACTTTGAATCTCACTTAGTTCCTCTAATTGATATGGATAAAGCACATATTACCCGACAAGCCCTTCCTTCTAAGGAACGATATGTCGTTACTGATGGTATGGTGAGTAATATGAATATGTCTCCTACAAAGAACGGTAATAGAATCATTAATCTTACTGATTTAAATGCTGAATTAGACTATTCATCAGGAGATACAGGAATTACAACTTGTTGGATTCCTAGCCACTTGACTTTAGACTTTGGAATTGGTTCTACTATTATTGTAGTTGGGCGAACTAGCCAAAGAACTACTGATGAAGGAGTTGAACCAACAACAATCAATGTTTCTGGTGTTTATTGCACACAAAGACATGGTTCTGCCGTTGAAGTTTCACAACCCGTTGAAGAGGACTTTGACTGGTTTTGATTAACTAATCAACCATTGTGTAATCGTTGGCGTTAATGACGGTCATATAGGTGCGAAGCCTATACCCCTTATAGGAGGGATATAAAATGGAAGATTTAAAAGGAAAAAGATATTTATTAAAAGCAAATAGTTATGTTATTGACTTATTGAAAGTTGATTTCATAACATGGAAAGAAAACGATAAGGTAGAAAATACCTATTGGGCAAAATTACACATGGGAACTAAAGAAGCCCGTTATGTATGTGATAACTTAACAGACCTAAGAACTTTAGTCATGGCTTGGGCAGATGTAAACGGACAGTATTTGTCCGTAGAAGAAAATGACTTAATACAGGAATGGTGAATCAAATGGGATTAACAAGTAACAATAAGAATAATACAGAAGCAGTAGCAGGGCAAATGGTAAATAACGCAAGAGTTATTGCCTTTGCTGACAAATTGAATAAACAAACAAGCATGAGGTTGGCTAGAAACAATCGTCTAATTTGCGGTATTTGGGGAGAACCTAAGACTGTAAAAAGTGGACTAGCATTAGACTTCCCCGATAAACAAATCTATGTTTTAGATTGGGATGATGGTTGCGAACCAACATGGCGACAAAACCATGAAATGACTGAAAGAATTACTCTATGGAATCCTGAAGTAAGAAATGAAAATGGCGAATTAGATATTCAAAAGTCCGAAGCAAACTCCGAAGATTTTGTTTTGTTTGTCAAAGAAAAAATTGAACAAGGCGAAGATGTTTTGTTTGTATTTGATGGAATTGATAAGTGGCTAGATTGTTGCACACTTCATGTAACTGGCTCATCAAAGATTGGTAAGCCACAAAAAATGAAGTTTGAATGGGGTAAGAGAAACGCTCCGTTCTATTCATTGTTAATGATGTGTAAGAATCTTAATTGCGACCAAATCTACATTACTCATTCAAAGGCTGATTACGGAGCAACTGGTGAAGTAATTGGTTCTAAACCAAACTGGCATAATTGGGGAGATTACTTAACTCAAGTTATTGCAACCCGAAGAACTCGCAAAAAGAATGATGTTATTTACAAAGCGGAACTGCTTAGTAGTAAATCCAATACAGAACTTGTTGGCACATCATGGGAAACATTAACCGTAGGTAACGGTAAAGTTACTTGGTCGGGTATTCCTCAATTGCGAGAGGGATTAATTTGAGTATTGATGCTCAAATAGATA
>PDMW01001930.1_pt1 | contig 14656 bp, 25 predicted proteins | sample 1515511 | NCBI WGS metagenome assembly PDMW01 (sample SAMN07343023, study PRJNA328102) | Marine metagenome, whole genome shotgun sequencing project. | biome: marine; feature: bay; material: water; isolation source: viruses from water sample < 0.22 micron filtered, nuclease treated, low... ... | reverse complement strand
CCCGCCTTAATTTCGGGGAAGCCAATCCATTCAACAGTACCGTCGTTTATTGACAATACCTTTCTTCTTTTACCAATCAACTGTGGCATCTTAGCACTAGCCTCAACTGTTGCAGTATATTCTGCTCCGTTTTTACGTAAGTCTCTTTTCATTCTAATTGTGGCAGTAAAGATATCCTCAGTCGTAGAATGCCAATTTGCTTCTACTCCAATAGGATTTGGTGTGCCACCATATTTGTCTTTAGAATGTGCTATTACTATTCTATGACATGGCATTTCTAATATTTGCTTGTGTAAGAAGTTCTTGTAGGGAGTATTTCTATCTCCCCAAACATACGGCGGTTGCTTAATAACAGTATCAGCATCCATCTTGTGTTTAAGTCGCATATATGTTTCACATACATCAGTTAGAAGTTTATCTGCTCCATCTACTATTACTGCTTTTAACTTATCATCAGCAAGATATTCTTTTGCCAATGCATAAAAAGCCCTAGCATTATCCATAGTTTCATCGAAGTCTACTAAACTCTCGTCCTTTCTAACAATAGGATTGTACACGATAATATTTTCTATATTATTATAGTGATTTCTTTTAACGTCGATTGCTCTATTGTCAAAATCAAATACTAATACATGCATTCCGTTTTTGATATCTTCTTCTGTTAAGATATCCATAGCCGTTGCTGACTTTGCGGATTTAGGTTCACCCCAAATACCTAAGCACAGGTATGATTTATTATTCTCCTGTACTTCCTTTATCCTAGCCAACATTGCTTTCTTACGGAGAGCATAGTTTCCTTCTGCGTTTTGTTGTGTGTTTACTGCTGTTTTACCTTGTGTTTCCCAACTCATATTTATCACCATATTTATTCATATTAAATTGAATCCCTCTCCATACCCCCAATATATGGTTAAGTTCATCGTTAGTTACTTTTAGTCGGACATCTTTCTGAGTAAAATGTAATTTACACCAAAACTCAGAAGTCTCTCCATTGTATTTCCATGTGACGAAATCCACTTTCTCCATAGGGATAGCATAACTAGCCCCATGAAGAGTCATGTTTTCACCATCAGGACTCATTGATATTGTATATTCAGACATTATAATCCCTCAATCAAAGAACCAACTGTCTTCATCTTCTTCTACGAAGTCAATCTGTTCAGGGCTTCCACCCCTGTTCGTTACAATATATATTCCATTTACGTTGATAGTCGTAGGATTTGGCGCACCACTCTCATCTCTAGATTGTGACGTTCTACCTACAACAATAACATTAGAACCGATTCCAAAATCAATATTTACATTGGAAGGAATCCAACATGTAGTTCCACTCCAACCTTCGTTATCGAAATCGAAGTCAGTATTTAGGTCATCTAAGTTAATGATGCGATTACCATTACTTGTCGGTGTCATGTTAATACTAGTTACACTTCCATCAGTGAAAACAAACCTATCAGCGTATGCCTTTGACATAACTTGACTATGATATCTATCCAAATCTACTAATGGACTGTAATTACCTTCACAGAATTGCATAATAGAATCTTGTAGTGATACCGAATCTATATTTCTTTTCATTTCAGAACCTTCGGGTAAGTCTACATTGTACACCAACGATTCTAGTGTCTGTGTAGTTCCACCACTAATTGCTTCTTTGTTAAACGAATTAGGTATACAGGTAAAGTGTACAAATTCGAAGGTTTTAGGTTGGAAGGTCTTTGAAGAATCTCCCTTGTATGAGAAAAACCATTTCCCCATTACACCGTCAACTTCTCCCAAAAATACTCCACTTCTTCTATATTCTACTTTAGGTAGAGGTTTACCATAGTTTTTATTCCAATCACCTTGTCTAGTATCTAATGGTACTATAAACTGTTGAGTATCTACTTCAACATGATTAGCAGGTAAATTATCCATTACTCGAATTACCTCTTCGTTGTCTTTCATCATTCTTCCTTCATATCCTTCGTCAAGTTGCGTAAAAATAGCAATCTTACCTAGGTCATATGTTGTAGCACTATCACGCATGTATTCATTTGTGATTCTCTCACGGTTCATCTTAGCCATATCTCTAGCATCATCTAGAGCAATAAAGAAGCCAAATGCTGGCTTGAACAGACTGTTGCTTGATTGCTGTTGTGTGTTCTGTCTTTTCATTGCGTTTCTAGAATTGCTGAAGAATTGTCTCCAAAGTCCCCTTGCTAGAAGGGGTTCTTGTGACGCATCTACTGAGTTCTTAGAGCATATCTCCTCGAACTTAGCAGTTGCATCTGACTCGGACATACCGAGCAGTTCTGCTGCTTTTCTTATTTCATTCATTATTTCATCATTCATATTTATTTCTCCTTGTTTTTCATTTGTTTTATTTCTACCAGTCCTTCTGTTAGCATGACTAAGCCACACAATATCCAAAAGAAATTGGAATCTACGCTAATATAATTTAAAGTGTTTAATACTGGTAGTACTATTAGCAACGCACCACCAACCACTATAATTTCGTATCTTAACAAAAGATGACTTACATCTCTGTGGTCTACGACACCATCATTATTTATATCTAATTTACTCATTTTTTTCACCATTTGTTTCTAGGACTATTATCTAAAAATTTAATTATTATTCTCAAAAGTATAACTCCTAGTAGTAATTCTATCATCAAATCATCTGTCCTATCATCCAAGATGCTAGTAACTTTGGAGTCATACTATTACTCCTCCATTCAGCCTCGCCGATGACCCGAAGTAATTTGAACTTCTTGGCGGATTGCATGTCTGTTTTTATAACAACATCATGTAAATTAATACATACAGTTTTCATATCAACGGAATTGTAAATCAAATTATGCACCTTTTCCAAAGAATTTTCATAGTTATTTTCATCAAGCATTTGTAATATATGGGTATACGGTTCTAAATTTTTGTCTATCTGACTAATCAGTGAGGACTTACTGTTGGTTGCAGCCTGTAATTCAGTCAGCCCTCGTCTCATGTCTCCATGTAAGGACTCTATGAAGATTTCTAAGTCTTCACTGGAAATATGGGCAATCTCCTCGTTTTCTAATATCTTCGTTAAGAGTAAATGCATTGTTCTTTTATTCAATCTTTCAAATCTATAATTGGCACACCTTGATTGTAGCGGATGTATTATTCTATGTCTATCATTACAGGTTATAATAAATCTACAATTATCTGAATATCTTTCCATTATTCTTTTCAATGCATTTTGTGCATCTTTAGTCATACCGTCCATTTCGTCTAATAATATAATTTTAAATGGAACATCACCTATCTTTCTAGTGGAAACTATTTCTTTGATTTGGTTTCTTACTGTTTCCAATCGTCTATCATCAGAAGCATTAATCTCAAAGAAATTATTTTCCTTATGTTCTTTCAATAAATCGTTTGCTAGTGCTATACCTGCCGCAGTTTTTCCTACTCCGGCTATACCAAATAACAATACATTGGGCATGTTATTATTTTCTACCCAACTTTCAGCATCTATCGTGAAAGCATATTGACCTACTACATCTGCTAACTTAGTTGGTCTATATTTCTCTGTCCACAACATTATACCACAACCCTGAACCATGTTGGGGTTTCTGTTTTCCAAGTAGCAATGTGAGATTTTTCTATCATATAGTAATCTCGATATGCTTTAACAGCAGTGCTATCTCTACAATAATCAGGCATTGCTTGTGCAAATGGCGTTAATCCTATATCCGGTAGTATGGAAAGAAGCCTATCCCAAACTGTATTGTATTCTTTAATTACAAGTTCGCACTTATGTATTCTATTATATCTTTTAGTGTACTCATGACACAACGCAATCGCGTGTGTTTTAAGCCACTCAAAATTTTGTTTGGATTCTCTAGCCCAAATAGTACATGGATGATTTAACATTACAGGTTTGTAAGGACTATCAAATCCTAAGTGGTCTGCAATAGTTGACATCATCTGTAAACTTTCTGTGGGCATTTTGACTGCGTGTTTATCTAACACATATGTTGCTGCTATTTTCGGGTTTTCATCTAATACAAATATATTCATTTTTATTCCTCATTTATTATAACCATCTCATTAAAGAAGTGGAGGGTGTTATTGGTGTCTTGGTTTTACTAGTCTTATTTTTACGTAGTTTAAGTACTCTCAGTTCAGTAACTGAAAGTGTGTTCTTACAATAGTCCTGAAAATCAGGGCTTTTTAGTAAGTCTTTGAAAAGATATACTTGAGAAGGCCGCATTTTAAGCCTTCGCAAAATTCTCGGTACTCTAGAATACTCTTTTCTTTGTGGTGGTGTCATCTTTCTGTACATTCTACCGTCGTGAGCATATGCCAACATCTCGTAGAAGTATGTTTTATTCCATTTTCGTTTTACTTTAGCATCTATAAACATCAACTTGTTAGGGTGAATGTTAGGTGCTAACCAAGAGATGAATTGTATATCAGCAGGTTCTGAAATTTTCAGCATATCTGCAATAACATCTCTATTAGAATTACGAAGGTAATCCCCAACCATAGTGAAAATATCTACTTCATAATTTTGAGGTTCAACTGAACGTGGTGCGATTTCATTTATTTCGTCACGTAGTGATTTTTTAGTTGCTCTTTTTAGTTTACATAAATTGTATAACTTCTTAGGTACATCCTTTTGGTTCATGGAACACAAAACTGTCTGCCCTCTGTATTGAAGAATAGTTTTTCTAATCAAATCAATATTAGGTTTGTAATTACATTCTCTAATAATTATTCCAACATTAGCAGGTATACTTAGGTTATCTTCGATATCATACTCATTAGCATACACGATAATAGGATTATCTGATGTGTATTCCTTTGCCTTAGTTATTTTATCTGTACCTTCTTTTCCTACTATTATTATTGCTCTATTTTTATTATTCATTGTCAATAGACTCATTTACAGCCCTCACTTCCATTATTTCTTCATAAGCAGTTTTACATTGTTTACAATCTATTACTATTATAAACCAACGTAGTTCATTTTCATACTTTACTCCTGCTTCATATGAGAATGTTTTATTGCCACATTCTCTACATCCATCTGAAACCCGTTTCAGGATGTGATGGTGTAGTATGTCGTCGTCTGAAATTTTATCTCCTGCATCTTTGACATATGATATTGTCAATTGGCAAGGTACACAGTAATCAGAAACTGTTTCTCTTAAGTTGCATCTAGGACACAACTTCATAATAATCCCTTCATAGATAAAATACCATCTAATCCACTTGCAGTTAAATGTTGTTTAGATTTTACCATAAACAGGGTTTTAGTAAATGTAGTCCATTCTCCGTTAGTGGGAGTATCTAAGGTTAGTAAATTTAGAACTCTTGTTAAATTATCTAGTCCACTGATTATTAGTATGGGTCTTGGTCTGCCACTATGTTCTGCATCTTTGTAGTTTGATGATACTTCATATTGTAAAAGAGAACGCTGAATCCCTAATAAGAAATCAGAATTACCTCTAATACATATTCTCAATCTAACCCTATATCCTAAATTAGATTTAGGACTACGTACAATATTCACTTCAGCACTCGCGAGTGAAATGAATATACCATTCAACGTGTCACTGTTGTACATAACACTACGATGTAGTTGTAGTCAATATATGTTGCTACAAATTATCGCTTACAGTAGTAATTGTGTCACATTCTGATGGATACTTATCATCTCTAATTCTTAGAATTCTAGGAAACCTCATACCATAAGAACCATCTTTGTTTTTTGTTATTGCATCACAACTAACTTCTACTACAATTCTAGGTAAGAAATAGAAAGTATCTACTTTATATGAATCCACAATCTTCTTGAGTCGGACGGTTAATGAATCCAACTCTTTCTCAGAAACCCCGCTTCCAACTTGTCCTATTTCTGTGAATCCTGTTATTGAATCCTCATCTCTTGCGGAGACACCAAAACTAGATATTACAGTAGTTCTCTTACCATTACCATAATTACCGGAAGTGATAACTAAATCTAATTCGACTCTAGGTGGCTTATGTTTCAGTAGCCCGACACTTCGCTTAGACTCATATGTAGAATCTAAGTTCTTTATCATAATTCCTTCAAACCCATCATTAATTGCAGTGTGATATGCTGCCTCAATATTGTTATGAGAATATAATTTAGTTTGATATTCTGTTGGTACTAACTTCTTTAACAAATCTAATCTAGATTCGTAAGTATTATCTATCAATACATCAGACTCACTCAACAACATATCGAAGATTACTAATTTAACAGGACATTTAAGAATGGCTTCTGCTTTATCTTTAGAATGTACTCTTGTTGCTAGTGATTGGTGTGTTGCTGGTTGTCCTATATCGTTTACTGGATATATTTCACAGTCGAATATTGCACTCTGTGTATTGAACAACAGAACTATTTCAACTATATCCGAATACTGTTCAGTTACTATTTTCCCCTTTCGGTTAAAGATGATTACACTATCACCATGTCGGTGTATTTGATACCTGTTACCATCATACTTAGTATCGATTACATAATTAGTCGGTAAATTTTTACCATTATATTTTTTAGCCAACATCGGTTTAACATATGCTCCATGTACTAAGTTAGGTGGTGTTTTATCATTTTCAAGATAGTGTACTATCATTGATAATGAATTCGTTTTAGCATATACATTAACTTCTGATGTATAATATTTAGATAACGTCTTAGTTACAATACTACAATCAACGCCATTTCTAGGTGTTCTCAACCAATATCTGACGAACCATTTTAATTCTAAGGCAGACATACTTCGTATGGCATCTTGAATAGTATGGAAACTATTAGAATACATAGAAGAACAATCTAGTTCTAGCAATCTATGAAACTGCTCTGTGGTTATCTGTGAATCGGAATCACTTAAAGAAAATCCTTCTTGAATAAGACCTTCACCTAAGTCTAACCATTTGTGAGTAGCATCTTCTATTTCCCATTCAAATACGCCAAATATATCTGCTAACCATTTAACTGCTTTTTTCTCGGCTATATTGTTCATCTCATATTCACGTGATAAAATTCTGATAACTCTTGGTTTATCAGTAAAGTGAGATAAACTAGAATTAAGTATCTCTATTTTTCTTGTTGGTGTCACTGATTCTAGTGCTTCACACATCCTGCTCATTTTTATTAGACTCATTATTATTCCTCATTTTAATTATTTTTTCGAGAGCCTTGTGAACATCTTTCATCTCGTCCATGTTCATTCTAATTCCTTTTTTGGTAGGATTACCATTTATGTGCCAACGCACATCTATTACATGTAATTTCCAATATTCACCAGTTCTAATGATTAACTCATTACTAGCGTCTCTTGGTATTCTCGCAATTATTTTTTCATCCTTCAAGCCAACCACTCCTAAATTGTTGTAGAGTTTTCCACGATTTAAAATATCTTGGTGACTCTTGTTTCTCTATTCTATGAGCCACCCAAACTACTCCACCTAGACTACTTATCTTAACTAACTCATACGTTTTACCTTCAACATCAAACATGTCTTCTGTTTCTACATTAGGTATAAGTCCGAACTTTTGTGATAGTTCATTTGCTATCTCATTCATATGTTCAGCAATATACTGTACAATTAAATGTCTCTGAATTGGCACTTTAGCATCAACGGTAACTTTAATCTTCCCTGACATTTCACATACTATACATTTGTTTCCTAAACAAATAGGACATTCTATTTCAGCAGGCAAGGGAGCAGGGAATCTAATAGTTACTGCTTTCTTCATATTCTACCATTCCATACTCTGTATGTTACTTCGTAAGTAACTGTTACATCAAATGGAAACGCGGCGAAATGTAAAGTGGCATTGCCGAACTCCGGTGCTAACCCTTCCTGCCAGTATACCATTTGTCCATTACTTTCTTGAACAACATATCCTCGCATATCAAAGGAATAGTTATTGAATATAACTGTATTATTAGTTACAGTAAAACTCAGGTGTGTGGCTGTATAGTTTAGTCCACCGATTTCTAATACCCCATATGTTAAGTTAGTATCTAACCATATAGTAGGAGCATAGATTATAGTTTCATTTGAACTATTATTTAATTCAAGAGTAAACTCTCCGGTTTCAGTTATCCAATCATTCGTTATTTCATCATCACTAAATATATCAGTTGGTGATGGTATGTTACCTGCGCATCCTGTAAGCATTGTGCTTACTAATAATAATGCAATTATTTGTTGTTTCATAGTCGTCATAGTATTCAACCTATTACTCCGGAGATAGTGGAAGGCTATATATGTTACACCATTCAGTTAAAGATTAAACCGAATTCGACTAATGTTGTTTGTCTACTGTTTTCCATATTCATTCTTCTTCCCCCTCCAATGTTTTTTCTGCTGCCTCAACCCATGCTGGTTTCTTAGAACCTTCTTTTTGATAAATAGCATAGTTTACTTTCTTTGCAATTTCTGTTGCAGTATCATATGCAATATATTGATTATCACCTAATACAGTTGCACTTAACATTACAGATTTCCATGTGTGTATAGTATTCCAATCTGTACCACTGAAGTATGCCTGACCGAATGGATGAGTATGTATCCAACATTTAATTGGTAATTTCATTCCACCTAGTTGTTCTTCTTGGTCCTTGAAACTAACAAACCCAAATGTTCCGACACTAATATACAAATCATCTTTACTATCTACAATAACTTGTACTTCTCTAGGAGAATCAAATGCATTTATAGACATGTCCCAAATCACAGAGTAAAATGCCTCTGTTGCTTCATTAGGAAACGGATAATTAAACTGTATTTGTTGAAATACTTGTCTAATATTATCCTGCCATCTCTCATCTTTAATCTCAATCTTATTTTCTATCCAATCTTTATCTTCTGTTTTTACTTCATTCATTTTCTAACACTCCTTTTGCTTTAAGCAATGCTCCCACTAAATTATTAATGTCCCTAGCATGTAGGGGTTCATTACTATTCATGAAAGCCATTTTTAATCTAACTGCCATAACAACTGTATCGTTACAGTTACTACAACACCTTCCGTTGTTTATTGGTTGTGCATTGTGTCCTTCTGTCCAATATGGCACACCTTCCTCAGTATATCTAATATCTATTACATCTTCACATATACTACATTGTTTCATTTCTATTTTATTCATTTATATTCCTCCCATTTGTTTTACTATTGTATCTTGAGCATTTTCAAATTCATGGTATGCTCTATGACCTGCAATGAATCCACCTGCATGTCTTTTAGTTCCTAAGAACTCTTCACCACATACAGGACAGGATACTTGCACAATCTCTGCTTGTTTGTAATATCCGTCGGTAGATATTACGTCCAGTATTTCACCGACATCTTCTTCTGATATATCATCTATATTTGCATCTTCTTTACTCATATTTTCACCTTCAAATAATACCTCAATGTTTTAGTTAGTTTAGGTTTATGTTCCAACGGGGATTCTACCTTCCTTTTGGTGCTTTTCTTTATATCGACTTTCGATACTTCTTGTCGTACAGTGATGTCCCTTCTATATTGTTCCCTCCACATGACTTGAATACAGTCATTACATAACCTTCTACTATCTGCCAAGTGTTCAGGAACGGGTTCATCTTCTTTACCACAAAGAGTCTTACCTAATATTGAGAAGCAAATGTATTTCATTCTTCATCCCACTCCAATATGTCTATCGCTTTTGAAATATAACCCAATGCTTCTTTCATCTCGTTGATTATAACTAGCGGAGGATTAGTCTTTTCATTTGCCCAAATTGCTACTTGTAATTTAGTTTCAACCTCTCTTAAGTTCGCTACATAGTCTGTATCAATCATTCTTCATCATCTCCTTTTCCACCTTCCACTTCAATACTAAAGCCCTTGCTAACTTTGTTTTACTGATTCCGATTCTATTTTGCCAACCAGTTCCATCAGGTATATTCAAAAGAGTGCAAAGTTGTTTTATTGTAAACATAGCATATAGTTCATCTTCAACACTTCTCTTCCTTTTGGTAATTGATTTTGCTTCTTTTATTTTATCATTCACATTCATTCTACTTTCTCCTTGTAGGCAGGATGTGTCTTTGGTAATCTATGTAATCTTCTAACAATCATATTATTGATTAATGCAGAAGCAGATTCAGCACCGTCATTAAATCTCTTTACGGCTACTGTATCTCCTGTTGGACACATTTCCTGCTCTAATAATGTTAAGTCTATTTCATTCATGACATATTTCAGTACTTCATACTCTACATGTATCTTCGAAGCGGCTCTCATATGTTCACCATCTTCATATCTATAACATCATCATTATCGTTAAACCAACGTTGAATCCACTGAATACCCATACCTGCAATTGCAATATGCATACAATTAATATCAGTAGGTGAACCATCCCATTCACCACCTTGACAACTGAATGAACCTTCTTCACCTGCCAATAAAGTATTCATTAAATCAGGATTTATCTTGTAAGATACTAGAGCAGCATTACGACCTTGCGCCCTTAAATCTAACCACTTAATTTTAGCACTATCTCCATAGCCTTGACGATATAGTAAACGTCTTACTGCTAGGTTGTCAGCACAACAAACTACTAGGTCATACCCTTTCAATTGCTTCTCTACTAATACTTGAAATCCATGTTGTGTCACGGTTTTCAAACCATTAACTTTTAATCGGTTTTGAAGTGCATTAACTTTAGTTTGTCCTACCATATCAGCCATGAAGTTTTGATATGTTAGATTCTTCTCTTCTAACTTATCATCATCAAACACTGTTATTTCATAAATACCAATTCTCGATAGGAAGTCAACTAAATAACTTCCAATTCCACCTGTTCCTATTATCATTACTTTTCTCATTTCAAATCACCTTCCCAAATACCACTGAAAAGTATCAGGGTTTGTTCATCTATTTCAGATGTAAATATTGTACCACTTCTCATGTGTATATCAATTGAATACATTGCCTTCTTCAACATTGAAGTTGGGGTTTTAGCCACCGTAAAGGCAACACATTCAGATACATCTATTGTTGTCATTCCGCTTTTAGTTTCTATCTTTATTTTCTTTCTTTCCATTTTCATTATCACCATAATATATTTTTTGTTGTTGTTGATATCTCCACGCATCAATTATCTCATGCGTAATTCCATCCATTGTTGCGCCTACAACGCTTAGTGCATCTTCTAACACAGTTCTTCGCACTACATTTCTCAACTGTGGTAGTTTTTCGTATTCTTCTATTACCATACTAAAATGGTATTGCATTTTCTTTAGTGTTTCTATTATATTATCATCCATTAATATGCCCCGCTTAAAAATTGGTCTACATCCATTTCCATTAGTTGCTCTTTAGTAACTCCTAAAGAATTGGATATATCTTTACTTGCCATACGCAGACCAATTGTAGATGCATTACCTGACTTTTCTACTATCTCCGTCTGCGTGTGACATTCATCTTCCATTTGTCCTACTAACCATAGAGTAGCACAAATTAGATTAGTAGTATATCTTTTACCTACTTCATTGAATAATACCTCAACATGTTCGACAACCCGTATTGATTTACTTCTATAATTAGGAGATACGCCATTTAATTTGTCTAGAATACCTATTGCTATTAGAACAGGTTTATGTGACGATAATATATGTGACTTCCTGAAAAATCTCGCAATACGTTTTGCATATTTAGATATTTTACTTTTAGTTACTTTACTGTAAATGCTATGTTGTTTTAGGACAACTGGAACTCCAGCCTCTTTTAACATGAAATATGTTAAGGCTGCTGCTCTATCTTCTATTGGTATACCTCGTAAAACATGCTCATTCTTTAATGAAATGAAATATCCTTTAGCACTATTCCTAATATCTGAGGAAACATTGTAATAAGACAGTATCATATTACATAAACTAAACATTCTCTTATCTGCTTCCGTATAGGGATTACTCCAAATATTCTGTGTTTTAAGTCTATAACTCATCTTAGTAGGAGTTTCAATAATATGAGAACCTAAATCTCTTGTTACTTCATAAGAAGAACTTTCTGACCATCTAACAGTCTCCTCAAAGGGTCGTAACATCTGAATTAACCCACAACTTGAACACACCTTTTCACCTAATACTTCGTCGAAATAATATGTAGTGTGGTTACACTCAACGCAAGCCATCATTTATACACCGCTCCCGTATGATATATATCTTCGAGCCATTTCTTGACAGGCATAGATTCTTCAGTATGTGTTAAATTAAACACATCACTATCACTTAGTCGATAAGTTGTAGAGTCAACACGTGCTAGAGTATGAATCATTGATTTAGCCACTACATCATTCTTCAATATCATTGCCCTTGCTGCTATTTGGTCACCGATACTAGAATTACCATGTAAATTATCTATACAAAAAGGCCCAAGATATTCGAAGCCTCCACCATATGCATTACCTTCCCTACCTATCACGAACACAACTTTAACACTTTGATGTCTAGAATCGGGAGAAGATGGATAAACAATCCAGTCTCCTAACTTTCCTCTTACTAACATTGAGAAATCATAGTTTTTAGATATTGTAATTTTACTAAAGTACTTAGAAAGCCACTTTTTATTACGTATTAAAAATAACTCTTTATGAGAATCATCTAATTCTACCAATAGTTCCTTGGCTCTAGTTTCTACCATCTTAGATGTTCTATTCTGTTTTAGCCATGCTGTCATTAATGTAAGTTCAGAATCACTAGGTTCCGATTTCATTATGTTAGTCCACAACTTTTTAGGAGAAATATTAGCCCACTTAGTAGACCTTGTTTTACCGTATCTATAACTATCAATTAGAGTGTTGACATCTTTAATATTTATACTTCCCCATATACCGTCACATAATTCTAAAGCAACTTCCTTTTCACTGATAGCAGTTAAATTAATTCTAACAGATATCTTCTGCCCCATTTCATAAAAATAGTATGGCATTCTGTTCTCTAATGCATACATTACATTTTCAGGATAATTTATACATCGGTCTATGTAATTATTCATAGCAACAGCACTTCTGTTATTTGCACCAAACATAATTATCTTTGATAATGCAGAAATAATATCCTTCATGTTCTTATGAACCCCATTCATATGATATCTAGACGAATCCTTTCTCAAGAGGATGGAACTATCACCATCATCGTACCTAAAGGAAACATATGTAATAAATTCATCATTATCACTAGTCCAGTTAGTAGTAAAAAATGTTCTTTTAACAACATTAGAGAACTCTACTAATAGTGGGTCATCACTAACATGTCTACTACTTCCAATAGATGGCATTGGTATTTTAATTACATATTCGCCGAAATTATTCAATCTATGTTTGCGAATAGAACCAACCAGCCGACTCTTTGCATCAGATTTAACTAAGAAAGAACTGCTTCGCACATTGCTATTATCACTTATAGAAGGTATCAAGAATTTTATTTTCATATATATCACCGTATTCATCTTTATTATCTGTATAGTATTTTTTAACACCATACAGTTCTTTAATTGTGTTCCAACTTTTTATTTTAGAATAACCCATTCTAATATAGTAAACTATTCTTCTTTCAGCGTGCTTAGCAGTTACTGACCCATCTTCAAGGTGTTGGAAAACTACCTCGATAGATTTTTTTGCTCCGTTGTTTGTCATAGAAGATATTATTTCAGATTTAAGAAATATTAACTGGTTTCTACTTATTTTCATATTTCACAAACTCCACCTGCACAGGCTAATTCCCCCTGCAAGTTTGTGTTGTCCATTGATTCATAAACTTCAGATAAATCAATGCTCTGAAGTAACATAAACATTTTTTTATATTTTTCTTCATCGATTGCTTCGAAAGGTGCTTGTTTATACAATCCACCATCATATGGTAAAACAGAAAGACCATTGTAATAGTCTCTATTTTTCCACATCCAATTCTTAACATCATCCCATTCGTCTTCACGAATATTAACCGTAGCAGATACATTGTGAGTATTGACACCTCTATTGTGTCCACTCATTACCCACCTGACAGAGAATTCTTTGACTCGTTCTAACATCTCTAATGCAGATTCTTCTCTAGTAATCACATTACCATCAGGAGTTTTCTGAGGTATAGATATGATTGCCTGATTAGGATTAAAGTAATCGTCTTCTACTAATTCAGGTAATTTGTTTAGTAGATATGTGTAAATTGCTTCTGTTTTTAGAACTCTAAGTCTCCTAATATAATATTCAGAAAACCACCCATGTATTCCTGAAGAAGAACCTAGCACTAGACTAGTAGTTCCCGCAGGTTTTACACAAGTTATTCTTGCAGCAGTTCTAATACCTAAAAGAGTTGCAAATTTTTCATTTTCTTTTCTAGCAACATCTGCCGCCTTCTCTAAATCTAAACTAGAAACTTTATTGCTAGCAATACCTGTCATAGATACTCCTAGTAATGCATCTTTCTCAGAAGTTCTTTTCCAAACTTCTCTCAAATAGTGAAAATCTGTGTAAGATGCTTGTAATGTTCCTAAGAAAGAAGCAATAGCAACTCTCATATTCAAATCAGATTGGTCTGTAACAGTAGAAGCATTAACTTCTGTTAAGTTACAGAACTGATAAGGTCTTAGTGCTATTTCACAACACGGATTAGTTC
>PDMW01029119.1_pt1 | contig 14697 bp, 16 predicted proteins | sample 1515511 | NCBI WGS metagenome assembly PDMW01 (sample SAMN07343023, study PRJNA328102) | Marine metagenome, whole genome shotgun sequencing project. | biome: marine; feature: bay; material: water; isolation source: viruses from water sample < 0.22 micron filtered, nuclease treated, low... ... | reverse complement strand
GTTGTTGTACCATCAACCTGTAAGTTACCGGCAACAACTAGAGTACCAGTGTTGTCTCCCACAGCAGCTGGATCGATAGTCATAGTAGCTGGGCCAGCAATGTACCCAGTAGTTGTAATGTTACCGTAGGTTCTGTTACCAGCAATGTATACACCAGTGTCTGAATCACCTCTAGAAGTAGTATAATAAAGATTAGATCCTTCGCTAAGATCACCTGTATCTTTGGTTGCTAGTCTTGTATCAAAAAGACTATTAGCGTCTGCTGAATCAATTGCGTTTGCATTAATAAGTGTTACAACATCAGCTGAGTCGACTGCGGTCTCGTTGACCATAGTCGTAATCATAGTCTTTACTGTTTGATGTAGATTGGGGGGCGTAACTTTAGTTAATGGCATTATACAGCAACCTCTATTCTGTTAGTTTTCACTGTCGTGTTAGTGTAGTTAGGAGTCACTAGCAATCTTACAGCATTACCGCTAATGTCAGCATCAAGGGTTCCAAGATCACTCTCTGTGTATATATCTGCATACTCTACCATACTAGCTGTTGTTCCATCGTGAATGATTAATACTTCTTGGCTGTGATATCTATTATTCTGGGTCATCTGTACAACATACTTTGCAGTTCTTGTTGTTGTCTTTGCAAATGAATCAACTGCTTGATTAGCATTGGTAGTCGTTAAGATTGCTGTGTTAAGACCGCTATTAATTGTAGAAGCAGCAAACGAACTAATTGTTATCGTGTCGCCACTATCCGCTGGAGTCCCCAACAAGACAACAGAGGAACCCGTTGAAGCGGTGTAGTCAAGACCGTTAACAAGTCTAGCACCATTAAAGTGTACATCGAGCTTACCAACATCATAGATTAGAACACTTCCATTAATATCACTGTCAGTAAACGTAGCGGTGCTTGTCGATGGTTGATATGTATATGTTGCATAATCTCTTACAGTAACCTCGCCTGTCTGCATCCGCAGAGTACGAACTTCAATCTCTTGAGATGATGTAGGAGCTTCTGATAGAGTTAGAGTGGAACCAGATACCGAGTAAGCATCAACCTGCTGAATAACACCATCAATAATTACAATTGCATGTTGATCGGTAGCTGGTGATTGAGTAAGTACAAAGTCTGTTGTTGAGCTATCACCGTTAAACTCATTTAAGACTACAGTGTTTGCATCCCCAATTACTCCAGACTGCCTAGCCTGAACATAATCACTATCAACAATTGCTATTACAGCAGCAGAATCAATGCCTGCCTCGGCAACATCGGCAAAGATTAAGTTTCCGCTACCATCAGTTTGTAAAAATTGGTTAGCAGTACCATCGCTGGTTGGAAACTTGTATGCATCGTTAAATGTAATAGCACCGCCATCGTTACCATCAATCTTAAATTGCACATCATCATTTGTACTGGCTTCAACAGATGTACCGTCTGTGGTAACCGCAACCGTAAACTGTGTTCTGTTGGCATTGTTGGTGTTGTCAAAAGCAAACTGTCCACCTACAATAAGCGCTGAACCATTCCAGTATTCGTGATTACTCCTATAAAGATAATCACCTGATTGTATAGCACTTGGTGAGGCAATTGTACCTCTGTATCTTCTTGTTCTTAAATCTGGAGCGTCAGCACTGCTATTGTACTGCTCCATACGGACCTGTGCTGTTTGAGCACCCTCGCCCGTCATGTGTAGTGTTACTTGTGGTGATGTTTGGTTAATACCCACATAATTGTTGCTTGGGTCAATGGTAAGTGTACCATCACTTACAATACTAGTTCCATCCGAACCTACAATTAGCAGTTCGTTAGCAGCACCTAGTGTAATACCGGTAGGTACACCGGCTTTTGTAAGAACATAATCGCTGTCAACAAAAGCGTTTATTAAGGTATGAGTAGACGCCGAGTCATTAAATGCTGCAACAGCATTTGAAGAGTTCTTATAATATAATTTACCATCAGCATAGTTGATAGCAATTTCGCCATATTCTAAATCGCCAGCGGATGGTATTCGACCAACAACTGACGACTTCTTCAGCTTTAGCCTAGTATTCGTCGCCATATCAGTTCCTTAAAAAAGGTTTTGTTTCAGCCAGTAAGAACCAGCTAGTTTATATATTAGTAAGTTCCACCGTCGAGTTCGCGGATGAAAACATTACCTTTTGCATTTACATCAAACTGTCTGGTTGTTCCAGTAGCATCTGCAGAATCACCATCAGCAAAACCACCAAACGATGCCACACCAACATTAGTTAGAGTTGCATACTCATTTGAGAATGTGATTGTACCTGTGCCATCATCGTATGTGATATCTTGACCCGAAGAATCGTGGCCTAAGAATACGTTGGTAGCAAAATGATCTTCCATAGCTTCTGTAAGAGTAGTACCACCAAATGTAATACCATCTGCATCAGCCACACCACCTGGAATTGCAAGACCTTTATTCAGTGTCCACAAGTCTGTGCCAGCATCATACGTGATGGTTGCATTAGCACCTTCCACTGTAATACCAGCTCCATCTGCAGCAGCAGAGTCAGCAGCACTATCAGCAAGAACAAGATTCTTATCATTGACCGACATTGTGGTCGAGTTGATAATAGTCTGTGTACCTTGAACTGTTAGGTTACCTCGGATAACCAAGCTACCAGCATATCCACCAGCCGAGTCACCTACAGGAGATGGATCGATAATGATTATGTTAGAAGGATCTGTGTTGCTAATGGTGTTACCATCAATGCGGATATTATCAATATTAGCTTGGCCAGTAACATTAACCGTACCAGTCACATCTTGATCTGCAACAAGAGTTAATGTTGTGCCGTCAAAAGTAAAGTTAGCATCATCTTCCAGAGCGCCTGCTGTCCCAGCAATAACAACTCTGTTGTCTGTAAGATCACTAACAGTAGCAGTGGAGATAACAACCTCGCCAGTACCATTAGGAGTAACATTAATGTTACCGTTGGTATCAGTAGAAGTAATGTCATTACCATCTAAGGATAGATTGTCAACAGTAAGAGAAGAAAGACCCAAAACATCCGAGTCCATATGGACAATAAGACCCTGAGCAGCTGCAACTGTATGGATGTTTGTTCCACCAGATGTAGCAAGAGTCTGGGTAAGAAGATCAATTGATCCTGTGCCAGTGTCAGCAGATGTATTAAGAGTTGTTGCAACAGCAATTGATCCTGCCGAATCGATGTGACCATCTTCATCAACAGTAAAGATTGGGATCTGTGTCTGCGAACCATATGTACCAGCTGTAACACCAGAAGTGTCGTGGCTGATTGTAACTTTGTTTGCAGTAACAGTTGCGGTGATGTGTGCATCACCTTCAAAGTCTAGGACTTCATCATCCAAGTCAATATCGTCTGAACCGGTGTCACCAGTGATGGACAATACCTGAGCTGTATTCTGTGCATCGACATATGCTTTGGTAGCAGCATCTTGGTTCGACACAGGATCGACAACATTTGAGATAAGTGATGTACTAACATCTACAAACCCTGTGCCGTTTGGATCAATAACCACATTGCCATTAGCATCTGTAGAACTGATTGTATTACCATCAATTGTAATATTGTCAATGTTAATAACATCGATCTTACTTGAAGCATCTACTACAAGAGCACTTGAAGCTGTTAGTGTACCTGGCGAATGATCTGCTAGATTGGCAAAGTACTCACCACCAATGGCTACTACTGATGTTGCGTTTCCTGAACCATCGTCACCCTTACCAAAGAATAGACGATCGCCTCCGTTGTTAAATAGACCTGTACCTGCTGAATAAGCGAGTTCACCAGTTTTTAATGACCCTGGGGCGCTGGTACCAGTCGATCTTTTAATTCTAATAATAGCGGCCATTAATAACTGCCTCCGTTAATGTTTTGTTCCTCTAAGTCTAGGGATGCTTCCCACTTAGCACTTGTTGCGTTAAAAATTAAAAGGCTACCGTTTACCGCGCCTTCTGTACTTACCCCACCTAGGTTGTTAATGTTAAAAGCACCAGATGTCACTCTTCTTACAGGAGTGCCAACAATCACTTTCTTTACTTGTGTTGTTGTACCTGCAACTGCAACTATGCTATTATAATTACTCATACCTATTTATCCTATTTAGTAACGGAGGGGGTTACCAAAATCTTACCTTCTAATACTCTCTCGATGATACTATCACCAGCACTATCAACGTAAGACATCTCTACATCATATACATAACGACCTGCCTTCAACGCATCTGTTTGAATGTTAGTCAGAGACAGCGTTGTGATTCCATCTGAGGAGGGACTGGATACAATTGTGTTAAATGATACAGTACCATCACTGTCACTATTGAAGGTTTTCTTCATCTTAGCAGTAATGGAATGATTTGTCAAGTCGCGAGCAGTTCCGTCTTTGTTGATTAAATGAATCTCAACAGCAACATCAGCACCTTGATCGATTGTTATCTCTTCATATTGAGCCATTGTTTTCCCATAGATTGAATATATTCTTAGTGTTATTTATAAGAAAAAAATGCTCAACCTTTGTTGACTTTTCAAGAAATCCTGGTATAATAATATAGCTGGGGTAGCGCTGGGATATATACTCATATGTGAATTGATAGATTTAGGTTGAAATATGAATATTACTTTTGCAAATCAAACAATCGATTTGATCCCCGAGCAGATGGGATCGCCTCGTACGATTGCTTTGATGCTTTCGGGTGGACTCGACTCAGCTTCACTTATGTATTTACTCTGCCTTCATTTTCCTCAAATCAAGATAGTCCCAATTACAGGAATTGATGCACACGCTCGATTTGACGCATTATGCGCCTACGATGTTATTAATTTCATGCATGAGTATTTTCCTCAGAACAACATCTTAAACCATGAGGTGTTTTCTTTTGATCATCAAGATCCAGAATATATGGAGCTCGCGTTAAAAATGCATGCTGATCCTGCTCAGAAAAACAATTCTGATTTAGCACTTCAACCTGCTGGTACATCTAAGAATATACAAACAAGACTTGGAGTTCAGAGTATTTGGAGTAAGTGTAAAGAATTAGAGTGGACGGTAATGGCTACTACGGCCAACCCTCCCAATCAATTGATGAAAGCCCGCGGTTTTTTTGATAAGGCAGAATATAAACGTAACGAGCCTCATAATAGAACCAATATCCGATCGACACTGCACGTCCCCTTTATTAATGCTGATAAGAAATTTGTTGCTGGAATATACAAACACTACAACTTGATGGACACTCTGTATCCCATCACCAATTCTTGCGTTGGAGTTGCTAGTGTAACAAACTATGGTACAGTCGACTGTGGCGAATGCTTCTGGTGTCATGAAAAGAAATGGGGTTTTGAATGATCATTAAATATGATAACAAGGAGATAGATCTATTCTCAAAAGGAATACCAGATAAGATAATGCTATCTTTATCAGGCGGCCTCGATTCAGCATCTCTTTTGTATGTCATTTGTAAGTACTTACCTCAAATACAAATAGTTGTTTACACAGGCAAGGATAAGCACGCACCGTTTGATTTTTATTGTGCAGAAATGATCATTCAATGGATGAAAGAAAGATTTCCAGAACATAATATTTTGGCTCATGAATGGTTTGAGTTTGATGTTCAAGATCCTAAGTGGAGAGAAATATCAGAAGCGCGATGGGAAAGTGAGAAGGTATTAATTGATGGAAGAAGAGTGGAGAGGTGCTCTACAATTAGTGGCCTAGCTAAAATTTTAATGATAAGAGAATTTACACTAAACATCTACAACAAGCATAAGCCTAATTTGATATGTACTGGCATGACAAGTAATCCACCAATTGAAGAAATGAAGAAGTATGGTTTCTATGACGTTAGGGAAAAACGAAGAGATCATGAACAAACCAGACAGTATGGACAAACTTATCAGCCGTTTATCAATGTAGATAAGAAATTTGTTGCTGGAATATACAAGGAAGATAGTATTATGGACTTGTATGAGTTAACATCTTCCTGTGTGGGATCCGCCGAAGGTACAAACTATTTTACAGAACCATGTGGTAAATGCTTTTGGTGCTGTGAGAAAGAATGGGCGTTCAGTAGATAATGTTAAATTTGATTGTTACTGGCAAGCCTTCGGATGGTTTGTTCTTTTATAGTTGTGAGCACTACTGGAAGCTGCAGGAGATGGGTATCCCAGTCCAACTAATAGTGTTTACAGCTGGTGCTGGTAGAAACAGACATTTTAGCAAAGAACATTATCTTGGCTCCGTACGTGAAAAGTACACTAAATCTATACCGATTATCTTTGACGATTACTTTCCAGATGAAGGTGAAGTCAATCTAATTATGGGTAGAAGCGTATTAACTCTTGCATATAAACAGAGGAACGATCACGATGAAGAAAAACAATTCTCTATGGCGCTTTTGTTTCGCAATCCTTTAATATCTGTTTACTCCGAAAACCATCCTGTTGAATATTATGAGGCTTTAGATTACTTTAATCCCAAAACAACTGTTGACTTATGTGACTATGATGTATATCCTAATGGTACTGGCGCTCATTTTGAAAAGTACATTCACTTTGAGTATTACCAACAACCTAAGACAGCTGTTGAATTTGAACACCTATTTTTAGGAACAACTCCTTCATACTATAAATGGGCTGAAGAAGTTATCGATAGGTATCCTGATCATGGTATTGTTGGATACATTCCAGAGTATGCTAATCCACATCTAAATAATGTTAGAGCTCCTGTACAGAATTTAATGGGTAAGTTTAATAAGTATGTGTATGTGAAGAAAGACTTAGATCCAGCACCAAGAATACTGCAGGAATGTCTGTATTATAATAAAGAGTTTATATTTGAAAACACTAATCACGGAGCAGAAATATACTGGAATCGTGGATTAAAACAACCTGATATAACTGAAATTGTGAGGGCTTACGATGAAATACAACGGGTGGGATAGAGATTATCTCGAGAACAGAGATGAATATATCGCTCTGTTTGATAAGATAATGATCAAAGAGTATGAAGGTGGAACAGAACACCTCGAAGGCTGGATGCAGAACTACACCGGCCGAAAACATTGTATTGCTGTCTCCAACGCAACAGATGCACTTAGGTTCTCTCTAAAAGATATTGGACCTGGAGATGAAGTTCTCGTATCCGACTTCTCTTGGATTTCTACATCTTCATGTATTTCGGCGGTTGGGGCGACTCCTGTATTTTGTGATATTGATATTGATAGTTACCACCTCTCATTTGACAGCATTAAGAGAATGCGATCTGATAGGACAAAGGCTCTTATCTACACTCACTTATTTGGCAATATGACCGATACAACAGATATTGAACAATGGTGTAAAGAAAACGGTATTAAGTTTATTGAAGATTCTGCACAATCGTTAGGATCTAGTTTGCACGGCCGCAGAGCAGGAACTATTGGAGATTGTTCTTCATATAGTTTCAATGCCAATAAGGTTGTTGGTGGGATATCTGGCGGCGGGATGTTTATGACAGATGATGATGAAGAAGCTAACTATGTACGAAAGATTAGACGGCATGGTAAGGATAAAGACTTCTCGATGTTAGGATATAACTCAAAGATGTTTGTTCCTAATGCAGATGTTATCCTACATCGGTTGAGTAAAATGGAGCAGTGGCAATCAAGGCGAAATGAAATAGCTTGGATGTATACAGAAGAGCTATTAGATGAGTTTATATGCCAAGTGGTGTCAGAAGGGCAACAACATAACTTCCACAAATACGTTATTAGGTTTAATAGTAAACAGGAAAGAAAAGAACTAAAGGATGCTTTGAAGAAGCAGGGTATTAACTTATCCGTACACTATGAAAAGGCTTTGACAGACAATTCGATGTATAACAACATATCATATAGACGAGATGATTGTTCTAACTCCAGGTTAGCATCAGATACAGTTCTTTCTTTACCAATCCATGCGTGGTTGAAGGATGAAGAGGTTATAGATTTATGCAATCGAATACTGATGTGTTAAATATTGTATGGGACAAAAGTTTAAAAGAGTTTTTTATTCTAGATGATAACTACAATATGATAAAGGAAAGTCAACGGTTAACAAAGGAAAATTCTTTACATACTATTATGATTGATTTGGTGAAAGATGATGTACTCGATCCAGCCTTAGTTGAGTTGGATGTTGATGATGTATATCTATTCTTAATTGAGAAGATATATGCATCTGAGAACCTGTCTGATCACGACATCCATAAATTTGCTGGGCAACTAAACTATAGAACAAAGGTAAATGTGATCACAGCATTTAATAAATTTATCCATACAATATTATCAAAAAGACTACAGGCAAAGGTAATCATTCAATATGACTAACTACAATAAAATATTTAAAAGAAGAAAAATTAATTTAGATATTACCCACCGATGCCCTTTAGAATGTCTTTCGTGTCAAAGATGGAGTTCGTTTATTAGTCGTGGTTTAAAAGTCCCAGGACAGGATTTATCAACAGAGAACTTTTTAAAACTAGTTGATAAATTTGATCATTTGAATTTTTGCGGACAGGTTTCTGACCCCGTTCATCATCCTAAATTCACAGAGTTTTTAGAGATAACAAGAGATCGTAGAAAGAGTGTAAGTGTTCATCATGCATCAGCAGGTAAGCCCTTAAAGTGGTATCCTAAAGCGTTTAACGCAAATCCCAATGCCAGATGGATTTTCGGGATTGATGGGTTACCTGAAGAGAGCAACATGTATAGAATTAACCAAGATGGTGAAAAGTTATTTGAGGTTATGAAAGTAGCGAGAGGAATTTTAAAAACAAAGCCAGTTTGGCAGTATATTGTGTTTAGTTACAATGAGCATCACATACCACAGGCAATGCAGCTAGCGGCTGAAATTGATGTTGAGTTTATGACACTAATATCCTCTCGCTGGCGTGGTCCCAACGATCCTTTAAAACCTAAAAATAAAGAACTTAGTCTCAGTTTAAGGTAACAACTAATTATGGAAAAATTAAAGAGACTCGAGAGTCTTATTCATAGCGATGACGCGTGGTACTGCCCACGTTTCTTTGATCACATATACACTAATGTAGATGGGCAGTATGCTACTTGTTGTATTGGCAAATCGCTTCCTTTTCACTCAAAGACGACTAGTCCTCATGAGGTTATTAATTCTAAGCTTATGGACGATCTGCGGTGGGCTAGTCTTTCTTCTGAAGGTAAAGATAATAATCTGTTGAAGAGATATTGCGCACAGTGCATTAAGCAAGAAGAAGATTATGGTTTCTCAGAGAGAATGAGAGCAAGGGATGGGACAAAGACCCCCACGTTAAAGCAAACAGCTGATTTTCTCTATAATGGAGAATTTATATTAAAAGAAAGATGTCTATACATTCAGTTGAGAACATTTGGCAACCAATGTAATCTAGACTGTTATATGTGCCATCCTAGAAATTCATCTACAAGGGCAAGGCAAAACCGCAAATACAAGTATGATGAGATATTGGGGTTCGATAAAGATAACTACGATGCTGATACTGACGGGTATCAAGATCTCATGGATAAAGTTTTAGAACTAGCTCCATACATTGCAAACTGGAGAATAGAAGGCGGTGAGCCACTCATAATGAAAAACCATTATGAATTTCTCGACAAGTTAATTGAGTCTGGACATTCTAAAGAAATCAATCTAGATTTAAACACCAATGCTACTACATTAAAATCTGGTAAACATAAAATACTAGATTACTTTAAACAATTTAACAACGTGTTTATAAACTTGTCTATTGATGGCGTTGGCAAGTATGGTGACTATATTAGAAGAAAATCTAAGTGGGAAACGATTGTAGAGAACATAGAGAGACTAAAGGAGATTGATAATGTGCGTTTAGAAATTGTCTCAACTCTATCTTTGCTTAGTGTTATACACTTTGATGATGTGAAGAAGTGGGGAAAAGAAAACAATATAAATGTTAAAAAACATGTGGCGGATTATCCTAAAGAGCTTCATCCTTGCAATCTACCTGAGAAGATAAAAGAAATTATTAGAGAGAAAAACCCTGATGATTCAGTGGTTTTGAACTCTATAAAAGCTCGTGGAAACGAAGATGATTTTAATAAAGCTATACAATATCTCGAATTAATGGATAGGTCTTATAATTTCTCTACCGAACTTCTCGATCTTTATCCAGAACTGTCAAAATCTTTTTATGGAGATTATTATGCAAAATCGTAACAACGTCACTATCGATCCTAAGTGTGTAAGTGGAAACCAAGAAGCATTTGGTTTAACTAATCGAGGCGAAGTGATTCCTTGCTGTTGGTGTGATACTGATGAAGTTCGTGCTGACCCTGATTATCAAAAGTTACTAGCTGTGTCTAACTTAAACGATTATGACAGTGTGGACGAAATATTTCTTCAAGATGAATGGATTGAGTTTGTAGAAAACCTAAAAAAAGGCAGAGGTTTTAAAGTATGTTATACCATCTGTAAAAAAAGAGATGTCCCTCAACACAAAGCAGAAGTCTTCATTGATCCTAAGACAGGCGAAACAAGAAGATCGAAAGTGACATAATGAAACTAGGAACAAAGCACTTATATGGAAGTGAATACAAATCAGTAGATTTTTATCTATCCAAGTCATGTAACAAGTCGTGTCATTACTGCACTGCTTGGACTTTACAAATGCGTAACCTTAATGTAGATATGGACTTCTTGAGATTGACATTAGATGGTTTGGCTCCCTTTAAGACAAGAATCAACTTACTAGGAGGGGAACCAGGTCTGATAAAGAATCTTGATGAAGTAATTAATGAAATCAGAAAATACCCCAACTTCATTATATCAGTTTTATCTAACTCTCTTATTAGGAAATTTTATCCTCATATTTTAGAGGATAAAGATATTCTTTATATTGAACACCTTGTATTAGATTTTCATGAAGATAGAATTGAGAAGTTAGGCAACTATCCGTTCTTTGGGGCTAATGATAAAAACAATTACAACTTAGTGATTAAAACTCCAAATTATTTTAAGTACAGAGACAACCACGACTTGAGTGAAATTGATCATGCTCAAACAATACTAAAGCCGTTTAATTCTAGATCGCCTGATTATGATGCAACAGATATGGCTGCTGAAGAAGATAGAAAGATGTGCGCCATGTTTCCTTCCGTACCGGTAATTGATTTTGAAATCCAAAAGATTAGACATTGTAGTAAAAAAGTAATTAATGGCTCGAGACACTTTAGCGTTACAGAAGAAAACCTCCATAAAATGATGACCTTTAAGTTATTTAAATATGAGAAATACTGTGAAACCTGCACTGAGCATTTAGGACAAAGGGGTCATTATAGAGCATATAAAGTGCTTGAAATGTTGAATGAATATGAGTCTAGGAATGCGTAAAAAACTAATAGTAAGTGGATGTAGTTTTACTACAAATAGATTTAACTCTCTATTCCATCCCGCCATGAACTGCAACTGGCCCAAGTGGCCTGCGCTACTTGGTGATATGCTAGACATGGATGTAATCAATCTTGCTCAGTCAGGTAGTGGTAATGAGTTTGTATTTTCATCATTAATGGATACTTTAGTAACGACTGACAGTGAAGAGATTGGTTTAGTTATACCAGCATGGTCTCAGTGTCTTAGACGAGACTGGCAGGTTAACAATCGTTGGACTAATGTTATTATAGCAGACAAAGGGGATCTGAATTATCACATTAACAAGAGTATGAGATATTATTATATGTTCCAGGTGTACTGCTTATCTCGAAACCTCCCATATAAACAATTGCAGATGATTGAGTTTGTGAGAAAAGGTGTTAACACAAATACCTCAAGTGTGTTAAAAGAGAGATTGGATGATGAAGATATGGCACCATCTTATATAAAAGGATCACCATACTATAAACTGATTGACTCTTCACAATTTATAGGGTATCCTATGAAGGCAGATATTGGTGGGTTCAATGTGCAGGATAAACTTACCAATAACAGATCACCTGAGTTAGATAGTGTTTTCAGGTTATCGGAAATAGATGCACATCCAAGCAAGATAGGCCATGAAATGATTGCGGAGTTTGTATATGAAAATCTTTAGCGCGGCATTTGGTCCTCATGATCATAACACATATGATGGAGAGTGGCACAACCAAAGAGAAAGATATACTCGCAGAAAACATAACATCCCATGGCACTTCGATGCCTATCCTCATCATAGTGAAGTCGATAAGATGAATCAAAATGATGATAGCGCTGGCCAACAATTCTATGATGAATATTGGAAGCCAGAAAATTATGATGTGTTTGCTTATACCACTACTATTGGAGGTATGAAACAAATACCTAAACTAGAACCGCTAAGAGAGTGGATGGATTGGACCCCCAAAGGCCTGTGGGACTACAAACGTAAAGGATCGCTATACTATATTGATCATCATCAATCACATGCTGCGTATGCGTATTTGTTATCAGGGTTTGAACAATCTGACATTCTTGCGATTGATGGACGTGGTTCTAAATATAATTGTATCTTTATAAACAAGAGCGGTGAGATTGTAGATCTTTCTGAACATATGGGTATTGGTATCTTGTGGAATTGGTTTGCTAAGTTTTTAGGTTTTGGTAATCTTGGCGCTAGTAAGGTAATGGGGTTGGCAGCATATGGAGAATATTCCGTTGAGCTTCATTTAAGATTGGATCGATACTGGGAGAACAATCAAAGTATTAGATGGCTTGAAAAGGATAGAGATAAACCTAGATTAAATATGACAAAACCTGAAGACATTGCAAAGACTCTACAAGTGGCAACAGAAGAGCGTATTCAAGATTATATCTACGACCTAAAGTCGTGTGAAAACTTATGTGTTACAGGTGGTGTAGCCTATAACGGATATATTAACGAGATGCTTACTAAGGTGTGGGACAATGTTTATGTTCCTCCAGCTCCTGGCGATGAAGGGCAAGCTATTGGAACGTACATGCACGCCGACTATGTGTTGAATGGTAATCTGCATATGCCCAGTGTGTATGCTGGTAAACAATATGATTATCAAGGCACAGAAGTAGTGGACTTGAAAGAAGTTGCCCAAGCTATTGCAGATGGTAAGATTGTAGGCTGGTTCCAAGGCAAATCAGAAAGTGGACATAGAGCGTTGGGCAATCGTAGTGTCCTTGCTGATCCACGCAACCCCAACATTAAGAACATTATTAACCGTACAATTAAAATGCGTGAAGACTTTAGACCCTTTGCTCCTTCAGTATTAGAAGAGCATTATCAGAAGTGGTTTGATACATCTCAACCAAGTCCATATATGTCTAGAATTGTACCAGTTAAGAAACCTTATCTAGTTCCTGGTATTACTCATGTAGATAACACAGCTAGAATACAAACGGTTAATGTAAAAGACAATCCTCGGTATCATCAGCTGATTAGCGAGTTTCATAAAATTACAGGAGTACCTATGGTGTTAAACACTAGCTTCAACTGCCAAGAGCCCATAGTCGAGACTCCTGAACAAGCAATAAATACCTTCGAGGCAACAGAAATGGATATATTGGTTATCAATGATTATATCGTGCGTAAAATGGGGTGACAAGTTTAGTCACGAACATGTTAATAGATTGTACAAAATGGTCTGTAAGAACTTCTCGGAGGACTTTACTTTTGTATGCCATACTGAAAATCCAGAAGGTATTAATCCAAACATCAAAATACAACCCCTAGATTTATCGTTAGATCTAGAGGTGTGGTGGTGGAAACTTACTCTGTTTCAGAACGCTACAGATGAAGTAAATATATTCTTTGATCTAGACGTTGTTATTCAACATAACATAAACCATTTAAAAGACTATGTTGAAAAAGATAAGCTAATGATGGTAAAAGCTTATTGGAAACCTTGGCTCGAAGGTGTTGAACCCACTGCTAAAAAGGGGTTTGATATGAATCTAAACTCATCAGTAATGGTATGGACTGGTGACTTAACTAACATCTGGGATCAGTTTTATGAAGACATAGAATTCTTTTTACTAAAGTATAGAGGAATCGATTCTTATTTAAATTTTGACCATGCAGAAAAGCTAAATTTTTTCCCTCGAGGTGAAATATATTCGCGGGCCTATGGTATTGATGAAAACGATTATTGGTACACTTATGGCACAGCGGGCCCTGAAAAACTCTACTATGATGAAAAATATAACATATGTATATTTAATGGCTGGCGTAGAAAAAGGTGGAGCGATAAACCAGAGAATGATTACATTTTAGATAATGATGGGTATGATGGTTATGAGCACTATTGGGATTGATAAGCTCGCGTGGGATGTTGTTTGGAGAATAAACGATGAGAGTGATAATCTATCTGTATTAGTAGAATGCATCTCCCCTCTATTGAAAGACAGAATGGATCCAGCGTATTATGAAGCGTTACTCTACGCTTGTAATAACAATTATGATATCGCCCATTTGTGGGATAGCCTATCTCCTAACCAATTAGTTAGTAAGCATTGGTTGGTTGACGAACTACAAAAAATATTGAAAGATACCCCCGTAAATATTCAACTGTTTGGTGGGTGGTTTGGGTTCCCTCTTGTAGATATTTTAATATCCAAACTAAATCCTACTCAAATTGAAAACATAGATATTGATGAAAAAGCTATTCTGCTATTTAAAAAAATAAGATCAAATAAAGATATAAACATTAACCTTATAGGGA
>PDMW01006351.1_pt1 | contig 14698 bp, 14 predicted proteins | sample 1515511 | NCBI WGS metagenome assembly PDMW01 (sample SAMN07343023, study PRJNA328102) | Marine metagenome, whole genome shotgun sequencing project. | biome: marine; feature: bay; material: water; isolation source: viruses from water sample < 0.22 micron filtered, nuclease treated, low... ... | reverse complement strand
CCGGAAGTGGATTTGGAATTTTTTAATTTCTATAAATAAAGATGACGGTGAGATTATCTAAATCTACGAGATCTGGGAAAAAGTGGATGGTGGAATTGGATGATAAGGTTATCCACTTCGGTGCAGCTGGGATGAGTGACTACACGATACATGGAGACGCGAGGAGACGGGAGTCATATTTGAACAGACATCGTCCACGCGAGAACTGGGGTCGGTCCGGAAGACAGACTGCCGGGTTCTGGAGTCGCTGGTTACTCTGGAACCAGAAGTCGATACGAGGTAGTATACGCAACATACGCGATCGTTTCGGAATCATCGTCCGAATGCAATAATATCAGATTTTTTTTGTGTTCTACTAAATAAAGATGAGTGAGTTATGTGAATTCCAGAAGATACCCGGGTACCCAAAGTACATAATAAACCGTCAAGGTGTGGTGCATTCGATGCACGGAAAGCTTGTACGTCGGATCACTCCGAACAGGTGGCTGGGGTACGATAGAGTCAGACTACAGAATCCTGCGAAGAGCAACCGCCAGGAAACCCACCGTGTCCATCGTCTTGTCGCGATTACATTCCTGGGTAAACCCGAAGACCCGAGGAGATGCTTGGTGGATCATATAGACAGGAACAAGCTGAACAATAATCTTGAGAATTTGCGGTGGTGTACATACAAGGAGAACAGCGCGAACACGCTTGTAGGCGATTTACGAAAGGCTCGGATTATTAAGTGTGCGTAATATATATAAGATGACGAAGACTTATAAACAAAAGTTTAACGCGAAGCACGGATTCTCGAAGAACCAGTCCCATTCTATCCGTGAGATAGCTCGACTGGCGGATATAAAGTACCGCAACGCTCTGAAGATCGTCGATAAAGGCGAAGGCGCTTACTTCACCAACCCTGGCTCTGTAAGAAAACAAGTTGTGTCGCCTCGACAGTGGGGTATCGCCCGCTTGTATTCTGCTGTGATGGGTGGCAGGGCCGCTCGTATCGACGCAGATCTATTAAAGTGATGATTATTCCAGATTTTTTTTCTCTCCTAATGTTAAAATGGAAACTAAAGGCGAGACAGTTCAAGTTGTTCAATATGGCCACATTATTCCATTCGACTCTACGGAGTGTACCATTGCTGAGCGTAACGGACGCAAATTTTTGCAGTACAGAGGTGGACGTTTCAAACTCGTTCTCAAAGGGTGTCGGGCGTTATACGGTGTCGCTGCCCATAGCAAATACGCTCCAAAACTTAGCTTGATCGTAACGAATAATGCGATTATAGCCGCGTTCGCCGAGCTGAGTGCGCGCATAAAGAAAGCGTATAATCTCGGCGCGAATAATATGTTCAAATCCATTCTTATCGATGATCAGAAGAGCGGTCTCAAGAAGATGGTTCTAAAAGTAAATGAGGAGATGAAAACGGATGATGGGACAGCCGTTCGCGGTGGTGTTCTACCAGACGATATCTGCAACTGTCTTATAGATACAAGCATATATCACTACGGCCAATATCACGGCGCTACGCATAAGTTGGTAGCCCTAAAGACAAGTCGAGTCGATTACAACGACGTTCTATAAATTAAAAACCTGATGTATATATAAATGTATATAAGAAGGAGTTCTAAAATACTTGAATTGTTTCTAAAATATGCAGACAGGAGCAAGGTGATAACATCAATTCATGTATCGATGTGGTACCTTCATGGAGGCAGATGTGCGTCTACGAAGATGATTTTGATGCTGCGACAGTTTATTAAGGAGGGTATTTTAAGCCCGAAATGCGAGACGTGTTTTATTCGAGACATGCTATCCGCTTGTTGCTATTCTTGAGATCGATAAATACGTATTCGCCGTCGATATCATCATGTATCGTGTCTGGGCGGGTCGACCAAAAGCATGAGAGTGCCCGACAAAAGGGGGCCGTAAAATCCACGTGCTTCTGGATCATCTGCATGAATTGCAAGCATTGTCGCCGAGAACGCAATAACTGCAGCGCAAATTGATACGACTGTGAAATAACGAGCAGCGGCTGGCGAAGTTCGGCTGCAACAAGTGAGCCAAGGGCGCTCCTGTTCCCTCTCGATAGAAGTATGTACAGAATTATTTTGTGCTTCAAGCTTAGATTCGGGATCATCGTTCATCTTTATATATGCATAGATTTAAGATTCGAACACCCAAGACCCCAGTCCACTCGTGATGTACCAGGCGACAGAATCTCCCGAAATAAGAGAAACGCGATCGCCGGCCAGAGAGCCCGAGTCTAGTTGTAGAGCTTTTCCATCGGCACCGAATCCACTTCCGTCATTAGCTGCAGATACGACGTTCCCGTTCGCTACATCGATTATGGAACCTGTAATGCGGTCGCCGCTTTGTGGTTTGATTTCGAATGTCTGTCCAGGTATTCCATTCCATATAAAAGTATATTCGATGCCCGTGCCACCAGAAAGCGCGGGCAGATTGATCGTAGCACCGTTGGTATTTTGTAGAACGAGACCACCGCTTTCCGCAGCCGTCATGGTTGCTCCGTCTGATTTGGTTGATATAATTGTGGTACCACCACCCGAAGACGATGCCCACTTCAATTCTCCTGTGCTTGCATCATCGATAGCGAGAGACTGGCCCGCCGTTCCGATGGCAGGAGGCATTTTAAGTGAGTATGAGGTACTGCTCATCGTCGCGACTGGACCAGCGATGTTTACGCTACCGGTGTCGCCCGCTACAGAAGATTCCAGTTGGACTTCTCCGGTTACGGATAGATCTGATGTTACGTGGCTGCGGTTGTATGCTGTTTTACGAGAACCACCGAGTGACCGACCGTTTATTCGAGATAGACCCATTTATTATATATATATATTAAATTATCGTCATGTCGATTACATGGACAACTGGTAAGGAATCATGGCTCCGTTGGGACCGACCTTCAACACGTTGCTGTGGTACATGAAAAAGTTTGCAGTAAAACTGCTCGGATCGCTGGTATATTTGAGCGTAGCCATAAGATCGCCCTTGCCCGTTGATCCCTGCATAGTCGTGCTAGTGCGGTTATAAATTGAGCTGAATGGAGAACCAGAATCGAGGGATAGACCAACGACGTGGGAACCGTTCCACTTACTTACGTCGCTAAAAATGGGACCAGTTACAGCGGGGTCTGGGATTGCAGCGCCGTTTAGATTTGTTCCGGTTGCGGTTGCAAGTACAACTTCCATAGATTGTTTCTGAATCTGAAAATCCTTCGCGTGGAAGGAAGCGTCGATCGTCTTCTGCGCCTGTACCAGTTCTTCAACCATCTGTCCAGTTACGTTGGTTCCCGATGATGTTGCACAGATCAGAGGTGTCGTTGGCTGAACCAAACCTGAGGCAATCAGCTGTATTTCTTCTAGCTTCGGGTTACCCAGGTGCGCGAGACTTGGTTTTGCGATCGCATTCAGATCACCAGTATTTCTGTGGCATACAAAGATGCTTTTGCAAAATTCCAAATTTGATGAGAGGCGGATGCTCTCGTTCGTCGATTGCGGAATATGCTGAAGAGCAACGTAACTATCGTACGGGATCGAGATACCACCTTTAAGGATCTGCGAATTATAGGCCTGCATGAAACGTTCGTTCATATAGGAGATTTGACAGTGGAACCGCATATTCGTTACCCTATAATCCAATGCTGTCGACGCAGCAGTCCCGTTCGCTGCCTGGAATCCTACAAACGCGTCATTCACTCGGGCGAACGAGAGGTCGACACTCAGCCCACCGGTACTAGACAATGGTATGAGAAGCTTATTCGCGAAGAATGGGCAGTACTTCAACTCTAGCTTGTACCTACGCGTGCCTGCACCGAGTTCAACCACATTAGTTGCTCCACGGGAAGTGAGACCGTTGTTAGGACTGTATGAAATAGTCGTTCCTACGAGTGGATGTCCCTTGTCGTCGCCAACTTGATCGATAAATCCGCGACTCCATGGAGCGTGGCCCTCGTATGACTTGGGGTAGTGGATTTTATCCTGTATCGCGCTCCACAAATTGTACGATCTGCAATCCGCTAGCTGTACTCGACTGCGTTTTCCGCGGACGGTTACTCTATCCAGAATATCATTTGCGGACGAATTAAAATTTGCAGAACCGACACCGGTCTGTCCGCCAACTGCTGTTACGGTTTGAATATCGCAGGTGATGTACGCGCTGTTCGGATGGAGAAACGAACCATTAGCGGAATCATCGATGAAGAACGTGCATTCCGTCTGCGACCCAGGTCCGAAGCTTCCGGAGCCACTTGATGGTCGAATCACGACCTTTCGAGAATCGCGGATATGGTCGGTGGATGAGCGAAGAGCATCTTTATATGCAACGCCAGCGGGGACGGCACCAAAGTTTACGGATGACTTAGTTTCCATTTTACCTATATAATACAAAATAATTCCGAACTCCAACTTAACCAAGCAACTTCTTCCCCGAGAACTCGAAGAAAACACTCGCAGGATTCGTGATTATGTGGAGAAACGAGAACTTCTCCTTTGCTCCGCTGCTGTGCCATGCATCGATCAGGTCTTTTCCATCGATCGATAAATATTGTCCGAGGAGGCGCAATTCCATGTCCGTCGTCGATAATAGAACGATATGGGTCGTGTTCTGTCGTACGAGCGGATCGGTTTGTCCAGCCATCTTGTGCGCAGTATACACGATCGACGTGAATTCTTTCCTCCCGACGAGCATTATCTCCTTGAATAGCGGGCTCTTCTGAACTACCGAAAGCATATCGTCGAAAATCAGGAGAAGGGGCGTAACGCGCTTGGGGCGCTTGCGGTTCCGGGCGACCTGTTTATCAAAGTGGTGTTTTAGTGTCTTCTCGTCGTACTGCTCGAACATAACGTCGTGTTTCGTCATCAGCTTCGAGAAATGCTTCTTGAACTGGGAAATGTTGAAACTGAAAATTACGATTTTTTTAAAGTGCTTGCGGAACCCGTATATAAGCATGTTCAGGAGGGCCACAGTCTTACCCGATCCAGATTGCCCGAAGATCCCCAAACGGAAGTTTCCTTCGAGTGGCTGCGGGAGGTTCTTGTTGTAGCTAGTCGGTGTGGATTTTGCTTCCTTGAGCGGTTTTATTTTAAACGCGGTCATGATCCTTTACATACGGGTATATTATTTTACAGAATGCGGGTTTTCAATCATGGGACGAGCAAAAGGGGAAGGAACTCCGCGACCCCTTCTGCGCCTTCGAGTATTTCTGATCCAACGCCTAAAATGTCTTCGATGGGCTCGGCGAGTTCAAGAGGCTCCTCTGGTCCCAAGTCTAAAGTTGGCTCTGGATAAACCAATTCGGGCTCCATGGGTGCTTGCGTACCAGAACCGAGTATGTTGCGTATGTCGCTGATAACGCCGAAACCTGTGGCGATATCACTTACTGTTGTAACTGCACTGGGAGGCTCTCGTCCCGTTATCAATTCGTATAGAGTCTTATTCGGATCCGATTTCGTTCTCTTATGCTGTGGGATGTTTGTCCAGTTACTTATACTGCTTGTGCTACCTTCCGTCGTCGTCCCCGGGGCATATAAATCACCACGTTCTCGCTTGAAATCTCCAAGTTGGTTTAGGAAGTTATTCATTTTGTGTGCTGCTAAAAATGGGACGCCAAATTCTGTTTGCTCGACGAGTTGAGTACGCGGAAGCATCGGGAACAGTGCGCTAGAAATAGATACGAGATCACCGCGTGTACTGTAATTTAATATGTCGGCGTCCCTATACCGTCCACTGCGGGCGTAGGGGTCCAACATTATTGATGTCGGAGAGAAGCCTGCATTGAACGTGACGGCCTTCAGAACAAGTTTAACTGCAGCAGCAGCAGCAATGGAACCACCGAGCGAGGAGCCTGTTAAAATAACCTTGTTCGGATCGACCTTGGTGGTCTTCAAGATATTACGAATTGTTTTAATATTTCGCTGGAATCTCGGCGTGTCCAGGGGGTTCCCGGCGAGAATGGAACGATCTGTCCCGACGTCACCTGGTGTCACCGTACCACGAATAGAAACGATAAGACTACCGTCGTTACCCCTGAACGTGGCGATTTCGTCATTGCTTTGGTTCTTGAGATACGTATAGAATCGATCCCTCTCGGTATATTTGTCCATGAACTTCTCCCTATCCTTCTGATACACGGCCGCGGCAAATGGACTGAGATCGAGCTTACTAGAGAAATGCGGTGGCTGGATCGGGTCTTCTGCACGTTGCCTGGACATTACAGGAGGTTGCACAGGCAAGGGGTCGGGAGTGGGTTTCATTTCTGTGGAACCTTCGAAGCCTAGATCTGTTGCTCGTTTTGGTCCAAGTATAAAAGCATCATCAGGAATAGAGTCGATCATTGGCTTATGGGCTCCACGACGATCGGGCTCTGTGGGTTCCTTTTTTACAGGAAGTGGTTTAGATACGACTAGATTAACTGCATCAGGTCTGTCTCTGGAGACGACGATATGCGCGCCTTCAAAGTACATTTACTATATAAACTATTTAAAAAGTAAACTAGTACCCATCACGGGGCAACGGTGGGGTCGATGCTTTTACAGAAACAGGAGCATCGCGTCTACGTGTTGTCGTTTTACGTCTACCCATTCTAGATGCTACGACTGTACGTCTAGCTTTTGAAAAAGTAGATGATCCTGTACTAGATCGCAAGAGTCTCTCTACGGGAATCCCGCTCCTCTTTGCTATATTACCAAACTCGTTTATGAGCATAGCTTTGTTCTTCAGGGTCGATGGTGACTTATGTCCCATGACAGATAACCGCCGTTGTAATTCGCGATTCGTAAACCCTTCAAAATCGGGTGGAGAAACTAGACCGCGTGATCCCGTTGGTCGACCGCGTTTCGAAGGTGCTTTAGACTCTACTTCTGCAACGATGCCCGCAGTTTCCTTCAACTCCATCTCGGAGTGTTTGCGGATCTTCTCCGCCGCCAGTTTACCTGCACGTTTCGCTAGTGATTTCGGAAGCCCCATGCCGATAACCTCCTCTTCCGTTGTAACGCGAGCAGTCTTGGGATCGTCTTCCTGTGATTTCTTGATCCCTTTGCGAACGGCCTTTGTAAGTTTGGATTTCGTTTCTGCACGCGTGAATGTCCGTCTACTGGGTTTCTTGGCCGCTTTCTTTCTGCGTCCCGCCAACGCAAGCGAATCTATGATATCATCCATTAATGATAGCTGTTCAGTTTCCATGATCTCCTTTATCTCGTCTTCGACACGAACTGCTACAGTTTTTCCCTTCTTCTCAGCTAATTCGAAACCGAATTCGCCGCGTAACGCCGGTGCAAGAGGAGTGAAGTCGTCCATTATCGAGATATCCATCGCAGGTCCCTTCGACTCTGATAGACCCGGCATGATCGGACCGGGTGTTGGTCGCGCTAAGGTATCTCCTTCGGCACCTCGGAACGTCCCGAATCGGCGCGTACCAATCGGGTCGAGAACATGACCCAATACATTACCGTCTCTGTCTCGAACAAGACCGGACGGGACATTCTCGAACTTAGGATGGGATTGTATGATGTGACTAAACGCGCCTAAATCTGGAAAACGCGCAAAGGTGTACATTTATCTTACGGCTACAAAATAAAAATGAATTAACGTGTTTTCCTGGATTCGATCGCGAACGTCACCGAAATCGCTGGCGACGACCCATTAAGGATTACCGGCTTATCGAACGAATCACGTAGCTCGATTTCGAACTGTCGAAAGGGTTGTGGTCCCTCCAAATCAACGAAGCTTGCGTTCTCGGTATTATAAAAAACCGCCTCCCCTGGCGCATTAAACGGGAGACTAATGAGGTTGCCCGCTCGTTTACCGCTGTGGCTTTTGTTCTTGGATAGAGTGGGTGATAGAACGGATATAAAATCTGGGCCATCGTCGCGCATTATGTTTGGTCCGGTGAACGTTGCAGCCGCGTCGACGATCACACTTGCGGAACCAAGACCAAGTAACTCGGACGCTGAAGAATCGCCTCCTCGGATCACCATTGTTCCGCTGTTCTGGGTTATGTTGATGGTGCCGAGAGTAGCGCTCGTCCCGGGTGTTTCTACGACAACATAAGTGTGGTCGGTCCCCGTTGCTGCATCGCTTGCTGCGGTCATAGCCGTATCAACTGCCGTCATCAGGTCTTCACGCGATGCATAGAAACCAGATTCTATCGTCCCTTCGATATCGCCGTTTGCGTCGTTCGTGAATGCAATCTTGTTGTTCCCCGCGTGGACGTGATACGTAGTCGGTGGAATCATAACGGAGTTGACTCTATACTTTTGCGCTAGGATTGGATATGGACAATCGTAGACGTAGGAGCCTCCGCTATCGTTACTGCGCTGTAGAAGTTTACGCTCGAAGAGTACGGTTACCGAGTCGAGCTGGGAATCGTTAAACGCGATAGACGTCATTTACCTTAACGTACAAAATAAATCAAAAGAATGCTGCAAAGATATTCTCAGGCTCTGGTTGTTTCCCAAGCGAAGTTGTACGAGGAGCGGGTTGCGGTTTCCGGAATCCAGATTTTGCAGTTGTTGCTGGTGCCGGGGCAACACTCATTTGCATCTTGTTTTTACGAGCAACTGCTTTGCGAAGATGAATAAGTTCTTCCTTCTCTGCCTTACGCCGAATAGCAGCAGCCTTCCTGCCCCGCCATGCTCTAGTCAACGCGCCCGCCTTCTTACGTGAAAGGTGTGGATATTTGGATCGGATCGTGTCCACCAACTCGTCAACTTCTTCTCCGCGATCCTCGGCGGAATCACCACTGTATTCCGATTCGGAGAGAACTTCATTTTTTTCCTCGTTTTTAGCGACTGTATTCATTTCTAATTTACATTTATATTTTTTTTGCGGAGTCTTCGTCTTCTACGACATCATTGTCTATCTTCTCATTTTTTAATTTATAATATCTAGCAAGTGAAGCTGCTTTTAGTCGATCTCGATTAGCGAGGTAGTAGTCTCGCCCGTACTTTTGAACGGCTGTCTTATCGCTAGCCTCGTATCTCTTAGACTTCTCGGAACGCAGGCGTTCTCTGTGCTTGTCGTAATACCGTTTGGACGCCATTCGTCCGAGTAAACGCTTGTGGTCGCGTAATTCATCTTCGGTCATGTTGGCTGGTCGCTTGCGATCCTTGAAAACCACCATGCTTTATATATATGATACAAAAAAATACTGGACACTTTTAAGCGGATGTTTTTACGTCAACGGATTGGGATCGTCGTAGTTCTTTCTATGAAGTTTATAACGTTTTGGGGTCTTCTCTAGTAGAAGAGTTTCTGCAGCAGCTAGACCTATCTTCTTGTATCGCTTATCAAATGTATACCTCTTAGGCGCACCAGCCGCGAATTTCCATTTGGTTCCCTTGAATTCCCCTTCTTTTCGCTTCATTTCTATCACCCACCAAAATGCTTTAAGGCGTTGCTCTTTCTTGTCTACTGTGACATGGACCATCTTACTGCGCCTAAAATTTAGCTTTTTACAGTTCGCGACAGGAGCGGTGTCGGAATCTCTTCTTATCTCTGTACGCGTTCTCGTTGCTAGTAATCGGATCGCTTCTCGTTTCATATGATCTTCAGACGCAAAGTATGCAACAGCGAGTTGCTTTGGTTTATTCTCTTTAATGATCTTTTTGTTGAGCTCAGTTCGTTTTAGTGTCTCTTTATTTTGGAATTCTCCTGTTGGTGAACTGTACTTCAAAGCTTTGAGCGAAATCTTTGTAGTTATGGTAGTGTTACCAGAGTTCTCGGAAATGATTCTGTATAGAGGAAATCCAAGGTCGTCGTGTGTCCATATCTGCGCGTATATGCGCGTAGTGGGAATCTTATCCGGTAATATTGCGTACTCACGCCACTGTAAAGGCTTAGTGAATCGCTCTATTTTCAACTGATCCAGTTTCATACACCTCGACATAGCCATAAGCAGCTCGTTTCTGGACATGTTCGATGTATCCCATACCCAAATACAGTCATTTATCGTTTTTCCCTGTACCCTAGATGTGGTTACAGCATAGTCAAGCTGACATTTGTCCATAAAAGTACTAGAAGGAAGAGCTGTAAGAACACGACCTGTTTTGCCCACAGCCCATTGTACGACCATATTCTCATTCGGTATGTCGACCGACAATATAGTTCCCCTTGAGCAATTACAGATGCGCTGTTTCTCTCCTTTTTCATCTGGTAAATACAAGTTTACCCTAGTCGTTATACGCATACCCGCCATTAGCCTGTAACCAGGTAAACGCCATTGCATGCTCTTTTTCCACTTTGTCTCTTTCCCTTTTCGTGTTGGCTTACCCACTACCAACACGGGCTCGCTCGGCGATAAGTCCACGAGAGCGTTCATCACTCGTTCGTTCCACTTTTGCCCTGTTTTGTGGTATTTTACGATATGGTTCATGGGAATATAGTCTTTCATAGTAACAGGAGTCTTGAGATCGGGAACGGTGTCCAGCCACTTGCGCGCCTCTTCGATCTCGAACGGTTTGATCTTCAAAATGAACTCGTAACCAGTTTTATCGGTAACGAACTGTTTCACTTTCTCTATAACTACATCCCTTCCACCTTTAGCCTCAACTACGGCGGCGCGTACGCCTAAACCATCATGAATTAATCCATTTACGTTGTCGTCTCCGAAGTATTCGTTTATACACAAATTTATTTCCGTTTCAACTTTCTGCGCCCACATACACATGGCGGTTACTCTTATGTCTCGATAGCGCTTGTTGTATTTCATAGCACGTGCGCTCATACCAGCAACGATACCTTCAAACTCCTTGTTTCCCCTGAATAGCCTTATAATTTCAGCCATTTCGTTTTCCAGAGCGACTAGCTTCGGGTGGTAGGGATTATTGCGATAATACGCGGCGAACGCATCTGCCTCGTGCTCCCTCTGTGGCCAGTTTTTATCAAAAAAACTGTGCTGGTTCACACGCCCCCTCCTGCGTTTATCTCGTTTTAACCCAAACGATCTCAGTTTCGACCCGTAATTGATGGCTGTGATCATCTGTTTCGCTGCGCTGATCGGGCATCTTACTCCCTTCTCAACGACAGTGTAATATTCAGCGATTTCAATTCTCCAATCTTTGTAATTCTTCACATAATCTTCCATGGTGGGACACGAAATACCATATTTTCTACATATGTTCACGATCGCATATTGATGGCTGGCGCCCTGATCAAAGTCTAAATATAGACCGTACAAAAATAACGCCTTAAAACGACAATTTAAGTTTTGGTAACTACCCGAACCTGCATAAATGCGTGTGCCGGTTAAACCCTTCTCAAAATACTTAACTGATTGCCTGTAGCACGGTACACCATGATGGTCGTGTATCATATAATCGGTCTGACTCAAGATTTCGGTGATAACAGACTTTACTCGCCAGCCTTTATGCTGCTTGTTTGTCGTCCAATCTTTGTTTATCAATTTATTTATAACCTGCACGGGGAAGTACTCGTATGTCTCTATGACAGGAGTTTTAGCTACCCATTTTCTCGTAGAAGGAATCCACTCCTGACAGCGCTTCTCCTCGTTAAAACATCCATTCTTCTCGTACCTCTCTCGCCACCCCATACGCAATGACCCATCAGTCCGAACACTCTCCATGGCGTTTACGAGCTTGCGTTCACATCTCTGAACACCTTCCCCGAGAGTCCAATCATACGTTAGGTGTGCCTTGCGGTAAGCACACATCCTCTTAAACTGTTCCAATAATCGATATTCATACAACCGATTTCGAAGCGCGAAGCCAGGACACGCCTGTTCATGGTCTCCGAACATGTACACGGGAACCAGCGTAGATAATCGTATCAACATCTCTATGTGATAACTCGGTGTTTCTCCGTATTCGTCGACCAATAAAGCGATTACGTTCAACCGCTGTAATTTCTTCTTCATCAAACGGAGAACCTTGTCGGGGTCTTCTCCTAGTCTTGTATCAAGAAATGAATCAATTGTACAAGATTCAACACCCTTAACAACAAGATTATTGCTACTAGCTCCTTTGAATGTCATGACTAACACGTTCACCTTGCGATCGGCAGCCATCTTCGCTAGAGTACTCAATAGTCGAGTTTTAGCAGTCCCAGGGAGACCGTCGATCAACCCGCCATGAACAATCTTATCGTTATCTCGACATTTAACAATGTTACCGGACATTTTTCGACCTTTGACGTTATCGGACATACGCCGCTTATTCAAAACAGGAAACATCCTATCCATTTCCTCGTCGTATTTTTGTAGCGAAGTCATGCTTCCCTGACGAAGAATCTCTTTGATTTTATCTTTTGTTTCGTCTTCTTTCATAGACTTTAACTCGGACCTAGCAGATTTGATGTTCGCAATTTCATTCTTATCTGTGATTCGCTTCTTCGTATCAGGATCGATGATACGACGAGAGGCGATACTTTTTAATTTCTTTATGTGTTCACACCTAGCATACGTTTCATTGGACCCATCGGTACACTCGTCGAGCAAAGCCTTAAAATCATCTACAATACCCTGGCGACCCACCTCTTCCCATGGCCTATGGTCGTATCGATTTACATCGTAGTCGAAAATACCGTCTAGCGATTTATATCCCTGGGTTTGTTTATAAGCGGATGCCTTAAACTCTAAGTTCTGTTCTTCTTCGTACGCAGATGTGAATCTACCAGTTCCCCTCTCTATTTTAAGCTGTCCATGACCGTCACCGAGAGTGAATTTGTTTACAGGCAAACCCATGTATTTTTTATTTCCGTGTTCGGCGAGATATTTGATACGAAACTCGGCAAACTTGACCGGACCCCAGTTTAAATTACTTGTATCGGATCTGGTACCAGATCCATTCTGTACAATGATATCGTTGTCTTTCACCCGAAAAGTGGTGCCGTTATCAGAGATACAAGATTCAGAAGAAACAGTACTAGCACACCTACTAGCACACCATACGGTTTCATGTACGTCAGTCGGGTTCATCGAACGGATCGTTCGCGTGTAATGAGCTACACTACGTATAGCCTCGTCTCTTTTAGACGGATCTTTCAGGTGACCAAAGACACAGTCAGACTTGATACCGAGGGTGATGATGTGTTTACTTTTGTCGAACAGATACTTCAATCGTATCGAGTAAGCGTTTGCCTGGTCTATAATTTGAAACGCGATAGGGTTGTTTGATTTTCTCAAAATCCACTCTTCCTTGAGATAACAATAATACAGAGACCCAATGCGACGCACATTCATACGAGGATGATCGCGTAGGAGTGCCTCGTACTCAGAGTAGTGGTCTGTTATGACGTATTTAACTTTCTTCCCGTATCTAGCTGTCTGGGTCCCAATCCAGTGATTTGGCCCATCTTTTTTCGTCTGGTCACTTATATCCAGTTCGAACCATTTCTCCATGGAATCGGCGTAGGTGGATGCATCGTACGTATTGCTAGGTATCGATATAAACGCAATGTCCGAGTGCTTGAGTTCTTTTGTATCGAAAAACCCTCTCGCGAAGGAAGCATGAATAAACAAACGACCGTAAAGCGGTTTCTTCAGCGTTAGCCAACAATCTCGAATTCTGTTGTGTTCTGGCTTATTCACATCGTAGGCAACTGGCTGGTCTAAATATACAAATTGAGCGATATTATCTTCCAACGTAGCCAAGGCGTGCGCATACGCTTTATTGGTATCCAGTCCTAGAACGGAAGGGTTTCCGAAGTTTGCGATGGTTTTATCTTTTTCACGAAAATCTACATTGATGGCTTTAGAGTATAGCTTTATGAACATGTGCTTTAATCTCGGACACATGATACTCGGTGGGACAGAACCTCCGATGGCACCACAACATGAAATGAACTCATAAAATAACGAACTTACAGACTCCTTAATCCAATGTCTCTTCTTATACGGCCTAAGCTCGTTCATTTTATCACATAACTCCTTTATACCAGCGGAACGAGTCTTTTCCATTATCAAGGGCATCCCAGGTAGTTTAATATGCTTAATGTTACCATTTCGCCACCCGACCCCGTTCTCAAGTGGAAGTGATTTCGTAAGCTCAACTGCTTCTACGAGCAAGTCGACCATAGGCACGCTTCGCAGGGTATGCGATACCTCACCGTCTGGCTGCTTAGCTGTTAATACAACTATATCAGTGTTTTCCTCCTGTCTCGAAACATATTTGATAATATCAGCGGGCTCCAGGCTCATGCATGCTAGTTGAAAAGATTTAACCCCATCTTCATCTGTAGACTCGACAACTCCTTTTGACGCGTATTTCTTGCGGTCGATTTCATCTAAGTTTACGACATCAAGTTCAACTATCTTTACATCATCATTAAGTTGAACAGAAATACCATTTTCGTTCGAACCTCGAAACGATACATATTTGCGACGAACGCCCGCTGAGAATATGTCTCTAATTTTAGATTTCACAACTACATTGTAATGACCGTTTTGCAGAACCCAGACACAGTTGACACGTGCGTTCTTGGGATAGTATGAACAAGCAAGTCTCTTCCCGAGAGGGTCCAAAAACGTATGACTGAACTTATCACGTCCACCGTCGGGGTGCTCAGTCCATTTCACGACGTCCAGCGGTGTCACCTTGTTCGTTAGACGCAGATCGATGCCACATGCAGTCAGCAGACCACCCTGTATGTACGGAATGTTAAACCGTTTCATGTTAGTAGCCTGTCCTATAAAATACATAATACCTTTTACGAAACAATTAACTTCCGTAGCCG
>PDMW01036884.1_pt1 | contig 14715 bp, 17 predicted proteins | sample 1515511 | NCBI WGS metagenome assembly PDMW01 (sample SAMN07343023, study PRJNA328102) | Marine metagenome, whole genome shotgun sequencing project. | biome: marine; feature: bay; material: water; isolation source: viruses from water sample < 0.22 micron filtered, nuclease treated, low... ... | reverse complement strand
GTGCTGTTACGTGCCCTTGAGAGGCTTTAATAGCATCTTCCTTCATCCCCATGAGGTCTCGGTATAGGTCTAAGCGCCCGCCCACAACTTTGTTGACGTCATATAACTTATCACATAAAGTTTTTAGATTTTGCCCCATCTCTTTTACGTGTTGTGGGTCTTTAATACACTTGGTTAATATTTTAAGCCACTCTTGTTTAGAGTTCTTAGGGTCAATCAAATAACCGGTTTCTCCATTAACAATAAGTTCATCATAACAACCTACGTCTGTCGCTATAAGAGGTATACCATATCGAGCGCCCTCAATAGCTTTAATTTCAGACTTAAACATTTCTATTTTTTCATTTAACTCTTGCTGATTCTTTATTCCTTTAGGCTTTAAAAAGTCTTCTTCTCCTTTTTTAATTTTAGCAAAAACTCTTGCGTCTTCTGATGAATAAAAAGGTATACCTGTTTTGTAACCATAACCATAATCACTATCTCTTTCAGCTAATGAATTTAAAACATCAATAAAAGCTGTCCATTTTATAATACTTTGATAATTGGGAGTATATGATTGTACAGGACCACCACGGTAATCATCATCGCCTCTTAAAAAATATTCATAATCCCTAGCATAACGATAAGATAAATAATTCAGAATAGTTTTAGGTAAAACATCATTATTTTGAGCTGTTAATATGGTTTCACTTTTTTGCACAAATTGTTGTTGATACAAACTTATGTCTAATATTTCTTCACCTGCTTTTTTAGTTCCCCAATTAAAAGGCTCAAGAACTTCTGTTGCTAATTCTTTTTCTACCTCTTCTACTAATTTCTTAAAGTTCTCTAATTTCTCATAGTCTACATTTTCCAAAATAAGACCATTATCTAATTCAATATCAAAATCATCGTAACTAAATTTCTCTATAATTTTACCTTGCTTTTCACCTCTTTTTGTAGTCCAAGTAACAACATCACCTATTTCATATGTTACCTCTTCTTCATTTAAAACTTTAATATCTCTCCAATCTTTAGTATATCCATCAGGATAAGCTATTTTTTTATCTTTATTAAAAACAACCATAAATTCAATAAGCTGTTCAGGTGAATAATTTAAGTCTTCAAGTTTTACTAATCTAGTAGATTTAACATCTCGTTCAAATCTATTATATGTAACGGAACTATAAGTAGTGGTGTTATCTTCGTAAAAACTATCTACAAATAGGTTTTTTGTAATTAAATCAGGTCTAAATGCTTTTATAAAATAATATAATTGTACAATTTTCCAATCTTCAAACGGATAGTCTAATGAGTAATCTCCTTTCAAATAAGAGTCTGCTTTCTTATAAATTACTGCAAAGTTATTTAATGCAGAAAATTGATAATTTATATCGTCTATAGCATCGTCTAATTTATTTGAATCGTCTTCTACTCTTAATTCTGCTAAAGTTACAGGGTCAGTAATAAGTTCATACTTCAATTCGCTAGGGTCGAAACTTGCAGTATTAATTTCATTAGTCATACCATCTCTTACCCAAAGCTGATTAATACGTTCTGTTTTTTCTTCTAGTTTTTGAAACATAAAAATATCCATACTGTTTTCCATCATAGGCATTACAATACGAACATTTTTAAAATTATTACCTTGTCTCCATATACGACCTTCTAGTTGTATATTATCAGTAGGGTTAAAATCTAAATAGCAGTTATATAAAACAGTACCATAGTTTTGTAAATTCATACCTTCTCTAATAGAACTACTACCTATCAAAACTTTTAATCTTTTATCATCCGATATAGTTTCAAAATCTGTTGTTTTTTCATTAAAAACCCTACCTAAAAAAGCGTCTTGTACTTGGCTTTTAGTAAATTTTTTGTTGCCAATTTTACACTCACCACCTGTTATAAATCCAACTTCACTTGAACTTAAACCTATTTCGTCAACTATATATTTTGAAATTAAAGGAAATGCTTTAGTACCAACATCCATATAAATAACTTGCCCACTCATAGGAGATGAAGTTTTATCGTGGTAATTTTTTACTGACCTTATACATTCTACAACATACATAAGTTTTGGAGAACTTTCTACAAACATTTCAGGAGTTGGTTCTTCTTTAAGACCTGAACAACTATATAAATAGGGAGATAAAGCTAATTGTCTTGAGTATGCAAGGCATTGTAAAGCACGAACACCTGCTGACTCAAATTTACTTTCATCGTCAGCACTTGAATTAATTTTAACGCTACCTTCACCCTCTGCTTGTTCTGCTTTCGACTCTTTTTGAAAAAGTTTCCCAAAAGATGTAGTGTTTAATTTACTCGCATCACATAAAAATTCTCCTTCTTCATCATCTTCAGGAGCAAAGTCTATATCACCTTTAGCGTAAGACTGTAATGTTTCCATTAATTCAGATTGTAAATCAGATAATTTTAATGTTGTTGATATTCTATTTTTTTCAGAAATAGGTAATACAATTCCGTCAATCATTTTATTATTTAATGGTAAAATAATTTTATTAGGTCTTGTTACTAATTTGTCTTCATCTTCTCTTCCTTTTTTATCTATAAAATTAAAAACTAAATCTTGTAAGCCTATAACATTACTCCAACCCACAAATACTTGTTTTCTAACAGGTGCTAATAAAGTGTTTATAACAACTTGTGTACTTATATCAGCAAATGTGTCAAAGAAATTTCTCATTTCTTTAAATCCTAGCTCACTTAAATAATTATAATTAATCATAGCCAAAATTGAGTAAACCTCTAAAGGACTATTTGTAAATGGAGTTGCTGTAAGTAAAAGACAATTTCCATTAGGGCTTTTCATTTGAATATACTGAGTTAGGAAAAACAACTTTACAGCTCTTGTACTTGATACTCCACTATTAATAGAATAAGGAGTTTTTTCTCTTGAAACATTAGGAACTGTTTCTGACTCTAAATCTTTGGCTTTAGCTTTATCATCAAGGTTTTTTGTTTCTCCTTTAACAGAAGTAAAAAGTTTTTTGAAGTTATGTGCTTCATCACAGACTATATAATCAAAATCTACATTTTCATCGTCTATTTCAACAGAGCTACCTTGCTTACCTTTACCAAGCATAGTTTCATATTTCTCTTGTTGTTTAGCTTTTTGTCTTTCACTAATTTTATCATCTGTACTTTCAAGCATAGAGGATATTCTATTAGTAAATTCAATATCAAGTTTATCTGAAAAACCTAATCCTTCTAAGCCTTCATACGTACAAATAGAAATTGAAAGGTCTTCAACTTGATAAGCTAGTTCTTCATAATAACCCCTCATATTATATAAACCATTTATGTTATATTGAGGTAAAATGTTTCTTATTTCTTTTAAAAACTGAGGATATACTTGATTTGGTACAATAACTAAAGGTCTTTTAGCTAATCCCATTTCTAAATTTTGTGCAAGTGTAAAAATACCACACCAAGTTTTACCAATACCAACACCATAAGCTAAACAAGAGCTACCTCTAACTAGAGAAAAACCTATTGCTTCTCTTTTTTCAGGTCTAATATCATTTAAGTTTACACCAAAATATTTAGCAAATTGAAAACCAATAGGCACTTTATTAACATCATAGTTAAGAGTTGCGTTAAATGTTAAATTCCATTCAAATTCTAATCTAATTCTATCACTTGTTACTAAACCTTCTGCTAAAAACTGAGCAAATAACCTATCACCATTTTTTTTAGCATTAGCTTGAGTTCTAAGCCACAGGTTTTTTTCATCTTCAGTTTTTGCACCTTTTTGGTTTTTACCCTTTATATATATACTATATATTTGTTTAAAGTCCATATTATTACGATAAATAATACCATAATTTCTTGACATATCAGGGTCTCCCCCTTCTTTTAACCAAAGAATAAAAGCATCTTTTAGATTATATTCATCAATAAGGTCAGTATTTGAATCACGAGTGGCTCTTCTAGTCAAGTCAAATTCCTTTCCTGATTTCTTGTTACTAACATAAACAGAAAATGATTCTTTAGTATCTTTTGAAGGTGTAACAATTTTATTAATTTTAAAGTTTTTAGCAATATTACTTGAAGGAAGTAGTTTTAGTCTTAAACTTTCATTAGGATTATCTAAAGTTAATTTTCTTGCATTAACCTGTTCATAAGCACTATTAAGAGCTTCTAAATGGTTTTCATATATTGATTGACTTACCATTGACAAATAGGATTCCTTGTCAGATATTAACGATTGTCTTTTTCTGTATATATTACCACTTTGGTATAAAAATTTTGGTTGGTAAATTCTATTTCTTGGTGCTTTAATATCGTAAAATAAAACACCTAATTCCATTAATTCTAATGCAGAAAAACCTGAGTATTTTTTAAAACCACCTTCAATACTTTTACCTGTCAGTTGTTCAATATAAAAAACATATGCTCTTTTATCATTATCACTTATACCAACATTGTACATCTCATCAATATCGTCAAAATCCCAAAGTATAGTTTCAGGATTAGCTTTATCTATTTTAATTTCAGGTAATCTTTTTTTAGATTTTCTTAAAGTCTTTTTTACTTTTAATACCTGCTCATCAGTAATGTTGTTTACTGTTGTATTTAAAACTTCTGTAGTTTGAGTAGGGTTTTCAGCAATAACAACTTTATATTGTGGTACATCAATATTTTTAATTTTAGATGGGTCTCCTTCGGTAATTGTTACCATACCGAAACGACCTTTAACTTCTTTTACCTCACCTAAAATTTTCTCAGGATTTTCTTTAAAGAAATTTCCCCACTTATTTAAAACTTCTGACATATTATATTTTTAAAATGTATCGTTAAGTAAGGTTGGGTCTAACTGACGCTCCTTAATCATTATAGCTCTTCCTATTGTGTAATTCTCAATAACCATTAAGTTAAGAACAAATTGTTCTATTTCATTATAACCTTTTTGTGTACTTTGCATTTCGCAAACGTATGGAGTAATACTTGAATCACACTCTTGTAAGTATTTTGCAATTACTGACTTCATTTCTTTAAACAGTAATTTCTTTTCTTTAATTGTAACCATAATCTTATTTTTTTCTTAAAACAATAATATCACTATCTACATCAGTAGTATCAAAAGCACCAATCCCTAACCTATAAGCATCAACTAAATCTGCTTTTTTATGTATTCTTTTTATTGACTTATTAGGTTTTTTATCTAAAAAAGGTATTCCACCTGCTTGAGTTACAGTACCAATAATAAATATAAGAAGTCCATCTTTTTTAAGTACATCTAATCCTCTATCAATAAAATATTCAATGTAATTAGAAGCTCCTGTGTATGATTTTTCACCCATACCTGCGTAAAGACCTGCATATTCACCGTATGGTGGATTTCCAATTATTAGGTCATAGAATTGCATACCATCAACTTTGTCTTTGATTGATTTATTTCTGTTAGTAAAAAACATTTTTTCAAAAGACTCTAATTTAAAGTTGTAATTTTCATCAGGATATAATACTTTACATACTGAAAGAGAATATTTATCAATATCAAATCCATCTATCATTAAACCATTTGGTGCTTCACCTATGAAGCGACCTGTTGCACAACTAGGCTCTAAAACAGTTTTAATTTGTATTTTTTTATGTTTATAGGCTAATCCCCACATTTTTTCTATAATGTTATCAGGTGTATAGTATTCATATAGTAAGCCTTTTCCTGTAGCACCAAATTTTTCAAGACCACCCATACCACTATAAGTAGATATAAACTCTTTTTCTTTTATTGTATAGTTATTAGAATTATCTCCTTTTTCATCTATTAACTTTCGTATAGCTAAATTCTTTTCAAAGTCATTAGCAAAACTCATAGATAGCATAAAACTATCTTCAACAACTTCAACTTCTTCTACTGCTTCGTAAACTTCAACAGGCTCTGACACTAAGGTTGGATATTTACTTTGAAACACCTGATTAAGTGTTTGAACACTCCAATACAAATCTAAGTTTACCAAATCTATGGTAATTAATTCATTTATGGAGATTCTGCCCAAACTACTATCACGAAGATTACCGTTCATAATTACATAGCCAAAAGCAATATTTTCTTTTTTATCTAATTCAGTTATATACCAATCAGACCCACCTACAAAATAGTGCATCCATACTACAGCATTTTTACCCTTACCGTCTTGTCCATATATAGGTGGTATGTTTTCATAGGCTTCCTTTATGTTTTCAATCATATAAGGATATTCCTCTTTTGATTCTAGCATAACCTGAAACTGCTGTCTAGGAACAATTTTAGCTAATGTAGTTTGTGTAATAATACCACCCTTATTATATTTATCTTTAAGAGAACCTAAAAATGAATTACCTTCATTTTCATTATATAAATTTAATGTGTTTTGCATATTTATTCTTCTAAATATTCTAAAGCAATACATAAAGCATCTATCTGCTCTTTTATATCAGCTCTTGTTAGTTTTATTTCAGCTTCCGTTTTTGGAGCTGAATTAGTTTTTATTGCTTTTCCATAACCTACACTAGCATCTATTTCATAGTATTTACCATTTGATAATATAGTATTAGTATCACAATCGTAAATTAAATTCATTGGCAAGTCTTCAAGACTATTATTCAGTAGAATATCAGTACCTCTACTTCTATCTTCCATTATAATAGGCATAATAAGACCTACATTTTTGCTATCTCCTAATGTTTCTTTATTTATGCTAGGAAATAAAGAAAAAGGTTTATTAGTTCCAAGGAACGAGTAAGGAATACTAATTTTCTCATTGTCAGAAGTGGTATTATTATTACGTTTCCAATAATTATTAAGTTTTATTAATGCTTTAGTTAATTTCTGTAAAAGAGTGGCATTAAACTCGCACAACTCTTTCTGATTGTTAGCATCTGTAACCTGAAGATAAATACCTTTAGTTTCTTTTAATATTGAGTCGCCTTTACTTTTAGCTTTTAACAAAACAGAGCAGTACCAATATAACTTTCTTATATCTACTTCTCCACCTAAAATAATATTATAACCCTCAGGTACTACTGCATCAACATTTGGGTATTTAGCGTCTATAGTTAAATAGCTAGGAAACTTTTCCTTCCACTCATCAAAAGTTAAGAATGATTCTCTTGATATATTTTTAGATAATTTTTTATATTCTTTTTTTAATATTTTATCTGTAGCATAAATAACAGTTTCACTATCATAACTTTTATATTCAATTCTCATAAGTATATGAGCATTAGTAACAGCTATTTGTCTTTTTTCACTATCGAAATAAATACCTGTCATAGCAGGTCTAAGGTCATCAGTTGATGCTATTGGAGCTAGAGTATTCATAAACTCTTCATTGTTGGGAGAGTAACGAAAACTTGGACTTATTGCTATTATTGGCTTAGGCATTGTAACCTTCCTAAACTTTGCATCAATCTTCATTAAGTCGTTTCCTTCAACATTTCCACCTGTTGAAAATTTTGTAGCATTTGGATAGTCTTTTAATACTGAAGGAAGTTTAATCTCATATTCTTCATCGTATGGAGTACCAACAATAGGATTTTTAGCGTAAACTAAACCACCTATCTGAACAACTTCTTCTGAGTAAGTAATAGGCATACCATTCTCTCTTAAATAAAAATAAGAGTGTCTAAAAGGATTCATACCTACTTGTTTCCAATTTTTAGAGTCTTTTATTCTTTCAACTAAGGCTTTAGTATTGTTAGACCTTTCTTCAGGTGTATTACCTTCTATTGGGTCATAATAACCGTACATTCTACCAATAGTTTGTTTTGACATATCACCTACTGCTATTTTAAAAGCAGCAGCAGGGTTACTACCAAAAGTAACGTCTGTTAATCTAATATCAGCTTGATAAGATATAGGTCTACCACCTGCACTATGACCTCTGTGTACTGAAACTACCCAAGTATTATTTTTTGTGTATGAAGGAATATCTAAACGAACACCTATTGCTTCTCCTTTATTTATATCTGCATTAATAACAGACTCTTTAGGTACTCTTTCACCTTCGTTTGTTTTAATTTTTTGATTTTGTTCTGAAAGAGCTTTAAAAATTTCTTGTTCTGTAGCAGGTTCGTAAAATGTTTCTATTTCTTCTACAGGAGACTCTTTTTCTGATATTCTCAAATATTCATCGTAAGATATTTTACCTTTTCCGTAATCTATTGCAGCATTTTTATTGCTAAAATTTCTTTTAGTAATGGTTGGGTCTCCCTTACCTTCAACAGATTTAAACCAATTAATGTTTCCACCTGTTGAAAATTTTATATTTGGTATTGAGTTGTTCAAATTATCACGTTCTTCTTTAGAAATAGCTTTCTTTTTATTTTCAGAATACTCTTCCCAAATTATAAGTGAAGAATCATATATTTCTTTAATTTTTTCATCTGTCAATGCAATACTTTTAAATCGCCCATAAACAGAGTGTGATTCACTACCTTTTCGATATAAAATAATTGAATATGGATTAATAACAACTAATTCTTGCTCACCACCACCTATCCATACAGCGTCTACACCACTTTCATAAAGTTCAACTATAATATCTTCTATTTCACTAGCATCTTCTAAATCTTCTCTATGTATAACTTTAGCATCACGTTTAAGTATTACAGGATATATTTTAACCATAGAAGATTGAGCACTAAAAGCTTCAGCTGTTCTTTTTCTTTTAGTTAAAGAAATACCAAAATATCTTTCACCGTAACCTCCTCCACCACGCATTTCAGCTTGTCTTTCGGAAAATATAATTGAAGGAGATAGCCCTCTGTTAAAGTAGTTAGAAGTTCCGTGATAATAAATGTTATTTTTAAAGTCTTCCCAATCATCAAATTCACTAATGTATTTAGCTAAAGTAGGTGTAGAAGCTACATCACTTCCTCTAGATTTAAAATATCTTATTATTTTTTCTTTTGTCCAACCACCTCTTACTGATGGAATTTGTCCTCTTGAACTATAAACTTTTCCACCGAAAGAGTAATCATATTCAGGTTTAAAGTCTGAAAACCTAGCGTATCTGTTATTTATTTCTCCACCTGTAGCGTATTCTTCATAAGGATATTCTCCGTTTAAAATTTGCCAATAGTCATTATTAGCACTACTAATCCAATCTTTTTTAAGGGAAGGGCTTCCTCCGTCATCGTAAATATTGTTTCCGTTCTTTTCAACAGTATATGCCCAATGTTTTTCCGAGCCTTCAATAATCCATTTCCAATTATTTCCATCAACATTTATGCTACTTGAATAATAACCTCTACCATCTTTTTTAAATTCCAACTTTAATTCCGAAAACTTTTTTCTACGTTCTTCTAAGCTACCCTTTAAAAGTGGCACTTCTCCACCCTTTGCAAAACCTGTGTTTGGGTCTGTAGGTGTCATATCTGTATGCTTAGTTTCATCACAATCAAATGCTACACCATTACCTGTAGTTTGGTTTAAGTCAGAAGCTATTTCACAGGGAGTAGCCTTCTTACCTTTGTAAGAAACCTTTTTACCTGAACTCATAACGTGTTTATTAATTATACCTTCACCACCTTCAACTTCTATTTGTTGACCTGTGCTTTTTACAGTCATCTTAATACCACCTTTTGCGTGTGAAGCTCCTTTTGTTAAACCACCTTTCTTTTTCATATTATGCTTCTTCTAAGTCGCTTACTCTTTCTTCAAGTCTAGCTAACTTAACTTCAATATTTTCTTCTTCTTCTTTTGTTCTAGTCAAACTTCTAATAGATAGTACAATACCTAAAAGAAGAGATACTGAGAATAATATTGCTTGGTTTTTACCACTTACCATAATTGTAACATTTTATTTATAAACTGAAGCAAATATAAAAAAAACTCCTTTAGTATGAGGAGCTTTTATTTATTGTTACACTATTGTTTCTATAAGGTTTAATCTAAAATAAACTACGATTTTTTTGATTTTCTCATATAATTATCTCTTAACCATTGTTTAACTTCTGAATTAGATTTTTTTATCTCAAAAAACACATTAACAACAAGTGTTTTTAAATCCCTATCGTTATACTTGTAAAGTTGGTCTACCAAACCATATTTTAATAAGAATTGGTATATGTATTTGTACTGAGTATAACGAAAGTCAGAATCCCTGTATTTATCAGGGTCTACCAAGTAATCTTCATACTCTAAATTAATTAAATTTATACTTGTATCTATAACCTCTTTGTCAGTAGGTTTTATACTTGTTTTTTCTCTTCTAACTTTATCTAGTTCTTGCTTATATCTTTTATACACAACTAATTTATGTTTTTTATAAGCATTTACTATACTAGAAAGATACATAGGTGTAAGAGATTGATAGTGGTTGTTGTCTACACTTAGTTTTCCAACCATAGCCATTCTTAATGCTTTGTTTAGTTCCTGTACTGTAAAGTTTGGCATTTCTTCTACAAGTAAGTTTGTAAGATACTTTATATGGTCTTGTGTTGGAACTTCTTTTATACCTAATATGGAGCATATACCAATAAGATAAGTTGCTAAAGTTCTTTTATCCTCTTGCTCATATTCTTTAAATACTTTCGGTTTGTTTAGTGTGTAATATAAAACTTCATTATCTGTTTTAGATATTGAATTAATAATTGTCGGTAGCTGCGATTCGGATAGCATCAGTATATTCGTTTTGTTTAGTTATTTCTATTGGCTTTACATCTTCGTTTAAATAGCTTTCAAACTTAGTTCCAAATAAAGTTTTAGGTCTAAAATATTTGTGCATAGAGCTATCTGCTAACCATTCACTTTTTACTTTAATTACTTTAATAAAGTCAAGTTCAGTAAAGCCCTCTTTGATTCTTTGTCTTATAGGGCTTCGTGTTGTTTTACCCCAATTTTTATATCCGTTTTTACCGAACATTTTTAATGTGTTATTTAGTTCGACTATAACTCTACTTACAATTTTTTCTGTTTCTAGTGAAGAATTAGCTTTAAAATTTTCATACCATTCTTCAAAAGACATAGGTTCTTGTTTTAGTGTTGTTTTTACAGTAAAAAAATAATTAGCATAATCTGTTGCTATATTTCCTAGTTCTTTTAAATTTATCATAGTATGTTGCTTATATCTTTGTTACTGACCTTACCACCATCTATGTAAAGTTCATTTACTTTTTTATCCCAATTCTCCCAATCAAATAAGTCGTTAGGAGAACAACCAAGAAGAACGCACATTTTTAAAACATTTGTTGTGTGTATGTTTTTCTTTTTACCATTCCTAAATTGGCTCAAATAACTTTTAGCAAGTGGTGTTTCAAATAGTTCTTTACTCATAGCACAAAGCTCTTCTGAATAACAAAACTCTTCAGGGAATATTAATTTCTTACCGTTTTCTGATAATTTTGGTTTTATATCGTACATTTTTTTTAGTTTAAGTCTAGTCCTAATTCTTTGTTAATTTTATTTTTAAAATCTTCTTCGTTTAACATTGATAATTTTTCAAGTAAAGGTTCTGAACCATATAATAAAGTATTATTAAACCTTAACGCATTTACTAAATCATATAATAAAACGTCTTCTTCAGATACACTAGAATCTTTATTAAGAATTAGAAAATCTATTTCTTGTAAATCGTAGCCCTTGTTTTTTAACATATCTTCTAATTTATTAATTAATTCTATGTTATGGTTACGTTGCTTTTCTATAATAATTAGAACTCTGTGTAAGTCTTCGTTACTAATTTCGTTAAAGTCCATATTTTCAGGTTATTTTGTTAGTATTAATTTTCACTTCTTTTTTTATAGTTTTTTTTTGTAAAAAGTATTGCTCTTTTTTTATACTACTTATCCAAGCTGCGTATTCATATTGAGTAGTATAATTCCACTCTTTATTTATTCGCATTTTTTCTGCTATTAACATCTGTTTTAAAGCTCCCATATTTATAGTTTAAAATATACTTGTGTTGTATCAATTCCAACAGCTAGAGAAATTTCATCTATAATACAATCCCCATACTCTTCGCATTCATAATCTATTAAAACATTTCTAATAGCTTCGTGAACTTCTTTTAGTTTTTCTAATTTCATAATCCTAGTTTTTTTAATTCAATTATTGTTAAACAATCTTTATTAATATAAAGCATTAGCTCTCTATCAAAATAAGAACCTTCTCTAGGTACTTTTCGACCTCCCCACTCTACTTTTCCTTTTACGTTTTGTAACCACACAGAACCTATTGCATTATTGAATCTCCAAATAAATAAAAAGGGTGTGTCCTTTAAAATAGATTTCTCTTGACTTGAGCATATTTTTCTTAAACCTATCCTAACGTAATCTGTATCTTCAACATTTTTAAACATTGTTTTTACTTCACAGAAACCTATAACTTCTAATTCTTTTGAAATTATTTTAGCATCGTTTTTTGAAAATTCATCTGACTGAATAAAGCTACAGTCTTTATCCTCAAAAAATATATCTAATGTTTCTTTCTCTCTAATTCTATCAGAGGGTTTTTCAAATTTCTTCTCCATCTTTTAAGTTTTTTCTGTACTTATAATATTCGTGATTAATGTTTGGGTGTTTTTGTTTTTTAGTTTTATCTCTTAGTATGTATTTTAAATAAATCCAATTTGCAATCCCACACAAAATCACATAGGCTAAAAGTGATAAACATATCAATATTACTGTATTCATTTTTTCTTTCCCTCGCTTTTTAAAAACATACACTCAGTAGTTTTAAATTTATTACCTCTCATTTCAACAAGTGGTTCAAAGGGTAACCAATCAGCTTTAGAATTTTCACAAACAATAACTTGCCCTTCTCTACTTTTACACCAATTTCCCAAATCATTAAAGTCTAAATCATTGTTACCGTGTTTGTAATATTGCCCACCAAATTGGTATGGTGGGTCAATAAACCAAGTTGCCTCTTCGTTTTTCACATCTCTAAAATCGCCTTGTACAATATCCCAATGTCTTATTTTTTCTAAGTTATTGGCAATCATATTTAGTTTATAGTTCTGTGTATTTGGTCTTATTACCGTTTTCCACTTACTCGCTGTCTTTTTTGGCATTGATGGTGCACCTGTTATAATAAAGCCACTCAACCATTTTGCCTCTTCGCAATCCCAATTAAAGTCATCTACATTCTCACCACATTTCAATCTTGGCAAACCTAACACATCTTGCTTTGAGCATTGCTGTAACCATTTCCATAGTTTTACAATAACATCATATTTTTCAATAAGTAAAATATCCCTGTCCCAATACTTCAAACTATATTGTGCTGTCCCTGCAAATGGTTCTATTATTTTACCATATTCAGGTTCAGGATATTTGTTTACTATTTTACTTTTACTACCGTAGTATCCCCACATAATCTTGTTTTAGTTGATTTACTTATATACTCTTAATTAAATCAGCAACTATTATCCAATCCTCATTAGTGCTAACATTCTTTTTTTTATGTAATTCAAGTAAAGATATTACAGCTTCACTAATCCTATCCTTCTTTGTTTTTTTATAAATTTTTATATTTAAAGGTAGTTTGTCTGTTAAATCCCATTCTATTGACGTTCTTCCTGTAATAGTACATTTTCTATTTCGCACCTCATAAATTACTCCAAGTTTTCTTAATTCAGTAAACCTTGTAGCTTCTTGTTTCAGGACATTCATAGTTTCATACACCTCTCTAGTTGTAGATGGTTTTCCCATTGACAATAAAGCTGAGTAAACTTTAAATCTCATTTTAGATAAAGAACCATCTTTTTTAATCTGATTATAGCAATCTATTGATGTTTGTCTTGTAGTCATCTTAATTTTGTTTTAGTTGGTTAATTCTTTTTTTTAAATTTTTTGATAATTTACTACTTCCCATATTTATAAGGTTTTCAAACTCTTGCACAACTATTAAATTTGCGTGTGTATCTAAAAGTCTTTTTAGTGAAGTATAGGCAATTAAGTCATCTTCTTTTACTACCTCATTAAGCTCCTTCATATACTCGTTATATTCAGCTAAATCATTTTCGCTCATATCTATAAGTATTCTTCGTCTTTACACCATATTGGAGTGTTTTCTCCCATATAGGCACTAACAACATTAAACTCCATAAATTCTAAAGCATCTTCTTTAGTCATCTCATCTCTATTAATTAGAACATCAACACATTTAGAGTATGAATAAATTACTTTTGTATATTCACTATTGACTCCAATTATGCAATCGTCAAATCCATCTGCAATAAGTAAGTTGTCTACTTCTGTTTCTTTACACAGTTCTTCAATTCTATCAATCATTTTTTTTGTCTTTAATTATTTGCCCACATTCTTCACAAGATACTACACCTTCCCATTCAATAGGTTTAGGGTTATTACAATTACAGCTTATTGTTAAAGGTTCTATTTTAGAAGTTGAGTGCCAACCTTCATCTTCATCAGCCCATTGGTTTAATTCATCTTTTACTTTTTCGGCTTCCTTATGTCTTTCTTCATACTTATCTCCTCTAAGATTTGGTTTAACCTCCTGTAGCTTGGCTCTACTTCTTCTTATACTTTCAGCAGAAGCTAGTTGTCTACTTGCATAATACTTTAGAAGCTCCATAGCTGACATATCTTCTACCTTTTTATTATAAACTTCAAATAATTGCCATCTCCATACTGTAGCAATAAGTTTATTGTCATCGTCTCTCAAATGAGGATGCTTAATTAAAAAGAACTCAATCTTTTCTGTAACAGGTGTTTTAATTTTCATATTATCCTTAATTGTGCTTTATGCTGATTAATTCT
>PDMW01007959.1_pt1 | contig 14760 bp, 26 predicted proteins | sample 1515511 | NCBI WGS metagenome assembly PDMW01 (sample SAMN07343023, study PRJNA328102) | Marine metagenome, whole genome shotgun sequencing project. | biome: marine; feature: bay; material: water; isolation source: viruses from water sample < 0.22 micron filtered, nuclease treated, low... ... | reverse complement strand
ATGTGCGACATTAGGGTTGATCTGTAGCTCCAGCAGCTAAAACTGCTCTTCACCCCCCCTAATGTGCATACACTTTATAACCCCCCTCCTACTCCGAGGATCATGGTCGAGTCAAGTCCGAACCCTATGCCTGCACGAGAACGCCCTTTTGTCAAGTCGTATTATGCTAAATACGCACAGGATCCAGAAAACCGTTTTGTTCATAACGAAAATGGTAATGGACATATCTATGGTTATGAAATGAAAGTTAGTAAACAAAAGTTAGATTGGGCAGAAACCAAGATAACAGTAGAAGCACCAACAGGCACTATAAACAGACTATCTGTTATGTGGAACGGCCGCTTAATTACAATCGAAGGTAATTATGAAGATGAATCAATTAAAATTGAGGCAAACGGAGCTCGCATGGAGGTTCAGTCATACATAGAAAACAATCACTATTTCCCAGAAATCCAGCATGGTTATATTAAACTCGTAGACTTAGAAAAACAGGAGGATCTTTCATGAAGTGCATAATCTGTAAAAGAGCAATTAATGCAGGTCATTCGTTAGACATATGGGTTGAAAATGCTCGCGGATCCTTAGTTAAGTTAGGAAATACCACACCAGCTGAAGCTCATATATGCGCTTCTGTTTATGGTCGTCGCAATGTATGTAAAGAAGCACTTAAAGATGGTAGAACACACCTAAATGATGACGAAGTGGCAGCTCGCTGCCCTAAGACAGCTAAAATAACTGAGGTGGTCTATTGAGTAAATCAAAACCTACTCTCGAACAGAGAGTTGCACTTCTTGAAAACCAGATGTTAAGCCGCATTAATTTAGCCGAGTTAGAATCGCGGCTTCTTGAAACTATGTATCATTTAGCAGATTTATTAGAAATACCTAGATCAGAATTAGATTTTCGCAAAGGTGGTAAACAATGAGCTTCCAGGATGATATTATTGATTTTAGAAATAAATATGATCTACCAATTCCACATTGCCCTCATCATATAACTCATGACGTGTTTAGTTTTAGGGTTGGACATCTACAAGAAGAGCTTGATGAGCTTCGTGATGCTTATTCTAAATGTTATTCAGATCACGATAAGGATCGCTCTCAGGACTTACTAAACAATATAACAGATGCGTTAGTAGATCTAACATACATAGCAATTGGCACTGCTGTTGGTATGGGTATTAACTTTGAAGAGTGCTGGAATGAAGTCCATAAAGCAAATATGGCTAAAGTTAAAGCTAAACCTGATGGATCAGATTCTAAGCGAGGACACAAAAACGATATTGTTAAGCCACCTGGATGGACAGAGCCGGACCTCTCTAAAGCAATGTATGTTTCTATGTTAGAAAAGCCGTCCATCTTGCTCCGGGCGCATCAGATTATTAACGAGAGGTCCGAAGAAGGACATCGCCAGTATGGCACTATGGAAGACAACATGCACGATGCGGCCACCATAGCTTCTGTAATATCTGACAAATATATTGCACCTGAAGATGTTCTAGCATGTCTAATAGGTCTTAAGTTTAGCAGACACCGTAATTCATACAAGCAGGACAACCTACTTGACGCAGTTGCTTATATTGGTGCTCTAGATAATTATCTAGGTGATAAGTGATGGACGTTCACTTTATGTCACAGAAGCAAAACTGGGCAACACCACCAGATCTTTTTGAATCATTACACGAAGAGTTTAATTTTGATATTGATGTGTGTGCTGAACGATGGAATGCTAAATTACCAACTTTCTGGACATTAGAAGATGATTGTCTTTCTAAATCCTGGATCGGTCTTCGTTGTTTTATGAATCCGCCTTATGGTAGAGAGATTAAACATTTTATAGAAAAGGCTTCAACTTCTGATGCTGATCTTGTTGTGGCTATTTTGCCAGCTAGAACCGATACAAAATATTTCCATAACTATATTTACAACAAAGCTGAAATACGTTTCATTAAAGGGCGTGTATGCTTTCACACGGAAGAGGGTGCTGGCGCATCCGCACCTTTTCCAAGTATGATCGTTATCTGGAGGAATAATAATGAATAAAATAAAAATTAGCGAAATAAATACAATATGTTGGCGAAAAATAATGAGAGAGATTTTAACAGATGGTCATTCATCCAGGAATACTAAAGAATGTTTAGGCATGCAAATGTCTTTTGACATGAATTACCCCGTTATATCATGCCCTGAACGTAAACTAAATACCAATTTTATGATCGCAGAAGCAGCTTGGATTTTATCCGGATCCAATGATATTGCCTTTCCTACTAAATACATGAAAGTCTATGGAAAGTATTCTGATAATGATGTTATAATGTCCGGAGCTTATGGACCGGCTATTTACAGACAAATGCACTATGTTCTTGACACTTTGCATGCTGATATTAATTCACGGCAGGCTGTTATGACTATATGGACCGAAAGACCACAACAGTCAAAAGATATTCCGTGCACATTATCACTTCAATTTATTGTTAGAGATAGTAAACTTCATTGCATCGCAAATATGAGATCAAGCGATGTATTTCTTGGTTTACCATATGATATTTTTGTCTTTTCTATGATCTCGGCAAGTGTTGCTAATAATCTTGGTCTTGAATTAGGTTATCTAACCTGGCAAGCTGGATCCGCACACGTTTATGATCGAGATATTAACAAAGCAATTAACTGCATAGAGGGTGCTTTATCTGGATCACCTAAAATTAGACATAAAGGAAATATAGAGCATAAGTTAAAAGGTATACTTGAAGGGACACACATAAATTGGGTGATTAATGATGAGTAGACGAGAAGCTATTGCACGATATAGGTTAAGAGAGATCATTGAAGCAACACCAAAAAGCAAACGCCCAGCAGTTAGAGCTAAGATCGCGAAGTCTATGGGTTTCAAAGGCACAGCTAGATCAAGATCTAATTCTATTAGCCGTATTCTACAAGGAACACGTAAGATGACAAATAAAAGAGTCAATGTGATATATTCTTGGTATGGTCGCAGAGCTAGAGGAGAAGTTTCTGGTGTTTCTGTGCCAAATATACGTGCGAGCGATTATCAAGTGTTGGGGACAATGGAAAGAATGAACATAACACAATATGCCGTGCCTTATATCACAGAAGAACAATTTCAACAGGATAGGACTATTTGGGTTTCTGATCCACCACCAATTATCATTGATACAATTGCACATGTTAGAGCATTCGTATTCGCAGCTATTGAGCGAGGTGGGACATTCATACAAGGTGCATCATTTACAGTTCCGTGGGGTGAAATGTATATTCGAGCTATAGGTAGAGACATAAGGATCCTATTCAAAAAGTTTAATGGCGCTGTTAATGAAGCATTCACAATGAGCCCTCCAGGAGGAGGGTATAGAATTATTGCATTAGCTTTCAATGAGCAAGGTGCACGTGATCTTGAAGAAATGTTTGATATTCCAATTGATTCATACGACTATGGCGTTTTCTTAGAATCCAGAAGAGCCAAACGTGGTGAACCATATAGATTAATTGAGGTGGAAGGTTGAGCTTTCACTTTATACACCCACAAAAAGCACAAAAAGCGTCTTCTGGCAAACGATTTATTATTGACATTGAAACTAACGGTCTTAACGCAGGCAATTATGTTTTTGGCGTTTTAATGGATGTTGACACAGGCGAGCATTGGGTTCATCTGGATCCTTTAGAATTACGAGCTCAGCTTGAAGGTTTTAGCCCTGCTATTGTTTATGCACACAATGCCTTTGGTTTTGACGCTTGGGCATTCTATAACAAAATGGAGGTCAAAAACGCTCAAAAGCTCTGGAAAGGTTCAAAGTTATTATCTTTCAAAATTGCTGGAATTGAATGGCGTGATTCTACTGATCTAATGCAAATGCGTCTTTCATCAATAGGCGATGCTTTAGGTTTTCCTAAAGGAATAACTCCCGAAGAATATATACTCGGCACCGTCACAGAAGTTAAGCCAGAACATATTGAATATTGTGTTCAAGACTGCGAGATCCTTCGGCAAGCCTTAACTTCTTTAGAAACTTCTTTCGCACAGTGGTGTAGTCGAACACCTGGATCGGTGCAATTACCTCGAACAGCCGCATCTTTAGCGTATAGAGTTTGGTCAAGCACAAGCTGGCCAGATGGTTGGGGTTATGAACGTGATGGTAAATATAACGAATGTGGACGTTGTTGGTCTGATCATAACGATGCTTTTGCTAAAGCATACTTTGGTGGTCGCGTGCAGATTCTAGGCACTCCTGGCGAAACAATTGGACCTATTAGAAGTATGGACGCAAACTCAATGTTCCCGTCTGTAATGATTAAAGGTCTATATCCTGATATTGAAGACGTGCAACGCACTATGGGAAATCATAGAATCTTACGAGAAATGTTATCACTTGAAGATCGTGTATTAGTTGCTGATGTCACTTTGAATGCAAACGGTGCGCCTCTATTTCTACCTGGGACAACTGATGATGGGCGAAGAGATTGGACTAATGAAAGGTTTGAAGGTTTTCTTGCACAACCTGAGCTTGAACATGCACTTGAGCTTGGTTGGGAGCTCGAATCGGTTAGAATGATTCATCATGCTAAAGCGATTAGACCATTTGTCCAATATGTTGATCATTTTTACACATTAAGAAATCAATACAAAGCTGATGGCGACGGACGACAATTATTTGTTAAACTTTTACTTAATAGTTTATACGGAAAGTTTGGTCAAAGACCAATGAAACAAAGGATCGATCAGGATGATAAAATTACAGAGCTTATGGATAATGATGATTTTGATAATCTCTATGATCTATTCTTTTACGACTCTGCAGGTCAATTGCCTTATCTAGTTAAATTAACAGAAGCTACGGATCCAAGGTCTCAATGGTTTGGTTTTGCTGCGTTTATCACAAGTTATGCTAGGGTTGAATTGAATAAAGCAATACTTATTGCCGGCGACGATGCACTTTATTGTGATACTGATAGCGTGCACTATCTTGAATCATCTCATCAACGTATGTTAGATGAAATGGATATGGGCAAAGAGCTTGGCCAATGGGAATTAGAGACGCCAGAAGCGGTTGCTTTTGGTAAATATTGGGAACCAAAGGTGTATGTTCATTATGACAAAAATATGGAACGAAAACTTGTAAAGCATAAAGGTGTTTCTGTAAAAGATCACAAGGGCAACTTCTTAGAGAATGCTGGTGATCTAACTAAGATTCAACCTAGTCTCTCAACGTTTGGTTTTGCTGAATCATTCAGGCGAGGAGTTGAGCCTGGTAGGACTAGATCAGTTGAAAAACGATCCAGGAGGTGGTATGATGACGAAAGCACAGAGGCGTAGAAAGAAAATTGTTAGCACAACTTTTGACATTCTCAAGACGAGGTCTGAAATTACTTTAGATAATTTAGTTTACGAGCTTGATCGAAAGTGTGTTTATACTATTAATAGAACATGTGTCGCAATGATTTTAGCTAAAGTTGAAGGCATTGAAAAAGAGTCCTTATCTGACTCAGGCAGAAAGTTTACTGTATACACATTAAAATAGGTCTGGACACCCCAGAATATTGTGGAGCAGTCAATTGATGGGGAAATTGCGAAAGCAATTGATGAATTGCTTGGACCTATGGCATCTAAAGTTAACCACTTAATGGGATTGCTGGCGCAGGGTGCATACTTGTCTGACGGTCCAGGCTCCGCACTTATGATCGGTGCAGCTTTGTTTGTTGTTAAATATGAAAAGCATAGAAATGAGGGAGCTGATACTCAGCTTGCAATCCAATGTGCTTTAGCCGATACTGCAAACAACGAGCTAGTGCAGAAACATTTGGTTGGCGCTACAACGTTCACTATAGATCAAGCGGCAGGTGTCAACACATGAAGGATCCAGAAAAAGGAACGACCGAATGGATCGTGCGACAACATCATGCAGCTGAAATGGCTTTTCATGTAGCTTTCAAATCTCTAGTAGAAGAGAAGGGCTTGACTGAAGAAATAGCTCTTGCATTATTACACCCTCCTTTAGAAGAAGGAGAAAAAGGCTTTCATCCTGGACCAATGCCGGATGAAGGAAAATTAAAGGAGTGGATGACAGATGGCATTAACTAAAAAAGTAATGATTGACGGTGAAGAAAGATTTGAGGCTACAGATGGTAGTCATCACAAAACAAGATCGGGAGCTCGTAAACGCAGCATCCGAACACAAGAAAAACCTCCACAGCCGGACAGCTCGGAGGCGACGGTTCAGGAAAAGCCTGAGGACGCACATCCTCCACCCCCTTCTGAACCTGAGCCTTCAGAGCCGTCTTGGGCTTCAATGGATTGGGGCGATGATGATGGCGGACCATCTGAGTATGTTCCAGGCGTATTAAAGCAAATTAAACCTCCAGCCGTAAGTAGAGGCAAACCATCTAAAAAAGAGTTAGAAGTTTTGAAGTCTACAAATATTGCAGTCTTAAAAATAGGTTATAAAACTGCAGATCATGCGTTATCAGTATACAAAAGAGCTGCGCTCCAGGATCCAGAAGCTCCTAAGATCACACATAGCGAAGCAGATTATGAATGGATCAGCGATATTACTAATGAAGGTTTAATGGAAAATGGCATTCACTTATCTGCAGCAATTGGTCCGACACAAGTCATGGTTCTAGCTAATGGTTATTGGTTTTTGAAACCGACTTATGAAATACAAAAAGAAGCTCAAAAGCGTGGTCTTAGTGGAAAAATGGGTAAGTCAATCCGCAACCTTTTAGAAAAGCTACCTATTATTGGTAAAAGAATCCGAGCTCGAAAACATCAAGAAATAGCAGATCAATTATTAGGAGTTGAAAATAATGAATAAAGAAAAAGAAGAAGTTAAAGAAAATGAAATGAAATACAACCTCGTGTATAAGAATGACGATATAGCCATATTTTTTAGAGCTAGGGATGAGGAAGAATGAATCTAACATCTAAAACAGCATGCCCAACATGTGGTGATAGTTTAATGTTCAAAAAAGAATCGCCAGGATCATCTAAGAATGTTGAAGTTAGATGTCTTAGCAATTACTTAGGTGATTGTAGTTATAGAGAGGCGATATTATGAAAGTAGGGTTTTTTGATTTATGGTTTAGAGGAATAACTGAAGAATCAAAGACTGTTAAAAAGAAAACACCTGAAGGTAGGTTGTATAATAAACAACGCGAGGAGGAAGAATAATGGACGTGACAATTGATCTTGATAGCTCATACGAACCTGATTCTCCCGAAGCTCGTGCATTCGTTAAAAGTATGGATAAATTAGGAATTGATGCGAAGTATGAAGATATTGGCGGCATGCAAACCTCATTATTATTAAAAGGCGATAACAAAAAGATATACAAGTTTTTAGTTGATGTTGAATGGTTTGGCGATAAACAAGGCACTGTTTCAGAAATACAAGATCTTTACCCAGAGTTATTATATGGTAATTGGGTCGACACAGATATGTTAAGGAAGTAAGCCTTATGGGCATGCTTCAAGAATTATATCGAGCCGATAAGAAAAGGTTGAATGTAATTATTGCAGGACAACCAGGAAGCGGAAAGTCATTTTATATTGAACATACATTAGCTGAATATCTTAAAAGCTCAAAAATGAAGAACGAACGAATCGTATATATTACACCTAAACAAGAAACTATTCTTGATCTTGAAATTACTCCAATGTCTAAGTTTGAAAAGGCTCTAAGTAAAGAGAGAGTTATTGTTTTAGCTCCTGAAATGGAAGAGCTAGAAGATGATGTTGATTATATTATTAACCACTTATTTGAAGTGCGTGAAGCTAATCCAGAAATGACAGCTGCAGTGATTGTTGATGATAGTCAGATATTCTTAAAGTCGCAAGGCAATGTATCACCTGCCTTGAAAAGATTAGCATTAACCGGTCGATCCAGGGGAATTAGAGCTATATTTGTCTCGCACACTATGATCTTGAATAAATCATTAGAAGGATCCGTTCAATATATTCTCAATTTTACATTACCACAACCAATGTTCTTCAAAGATGCGCAGAAAAGGTATGGTTATGATCCTGAACCTTTACAAGAACAATTACGTGCAAGCGAGTATGGTTATATCTGGCACGACGTATTCAGAGCAGAGACTCGGTTAATGCCACCTCTTGATCCGTGAAGTGTTTATCACAAGAGACGCACGAATAACCTCGTGGCGACATTGGAGCTTTCGACGCTGGTCTAGGATCGCCAGGCTTCTTAATGCGAATATATAACCTATTCATAACGGCACCACATTCTGAGCATCGCGGCCTTGGCATTATATTACGATCTAAAGTTAACCTATTTATTAGTGTGCATGCATCATACTCTTTATCTAGGTTAAAGCTGTCGCACAAATTGCATGGCATTTTTTAATAGCATGATGGCTGGGTTCGGAGTTGCAGCGGGAGTTGTGACAATATTAGCAGTTTCTAATGGTCTGAGCACATACATCTTTAATGGTGAGACGCTTGAAAGTAAAGTAGTTGCGCGAATTGGTGGAGGGACACAATAATGGTTCCACTACCTAGATTAAGCGTTGACTCGTTGGTTGATTATATGGCTTTAGCCATTGGTCTTAGTGTAGGATTCGCAATATTGCGTGCTCCTGCAAAAGCTGTAGAAGAAGCTATTAGTAAGAGGTGAATTGAATGACTGTTCGCTATACACTCGTAGAAACAAACACAGCTGACGTTCCAACGAACGCAGCCGTCACAGCAAATAGAGGTTTCAATATTCCTGGCGGAAGTGTTGACGAGATCATAATTCGTGTGACTCAAACACTTAACGCTGCTGGAGACATTGCAGCTGATTGGCCAAACTGTCTAAACAGTGCACGTTTCATTCTTAACGGTGAAACTTGTTTTGATTGGGTTGCAGGCTACCAAAGCGCTGCAAATAACGCACCATCACCTTTCGGTTATTTCTTAAATAGCATGGGTCGTGGTCGATCTGTTGAAGTTAATCCTTCAAATCTAGCTGCTGGCACTTCAAGAGAGGCATACTTGCGTATACCTATCGGAAGAGTAATTCCTGCAGGCATTTCTCGAATGGAATATACTCTGCAATTCGGAGCTCTTGCTGGTGCATCATCTGCTAATCAGATTCAATTCTGGATCAGATACAACAACAGCATTCAAACAACCACAACAATTGGTGCAGCAACAACTGCTAACTATTCAGCGACTACGCAACAGCTAGTTATGAGAGTGCCACAAAATGTTCCAGGAACATTAGCTGGTGTTCTTGTTCAGAACGATGCAGTCACAGATACCGACTTTTCTGGTTTCCGCATAGTTTCGCAATCAGATTTCGAAATGGATCAGATGCAATGGCGCATGTTAAATGGTGATCTTTACAATGGCATTGAATACATGGATCCTGCAACAGCAGGCGTTCTAACATTCGCACAATTATGTGGCGGAGTGCTTTTCTTGCCGTTATACGGTCTTGATCTGAAAGATGACCTACGCATGCAAGCTACTTGCACGACAGCTGGAACCCTTACTTTAACTCCTGTTATTACTTCTGGCGTTGCTGGCAGACCTGCACCAACACAAGTGCAAACTCAAGCAGTCCCAACAAATGTTGCGAAAGCAGTATTGGACGATTCAGCCGCTCAAGTCTGATTAGGAGCGAGTTATTAGGCCGAGCTGCAACTCGGTCTATAGCTCGAACCAGGTGATGAAAATGGGTAGGATCATAAGAATAGCGACTTTAGAAGAGAACGCTCCGCAAGGAATAGATCTCGGCATGCGCACTTCTGGCAAGATCCTGTTAAAGAATCAAGGAGCAAATGACATTTACATTGGTTATGACCGTTCAGACGTTTTAGCTGCAACTGCAGCTAATTTTATGACTATAGATGCAGGCACGTTGTTAGTGTTTGATGCTGGTCCTGGTGTTGGCTTTGTAGCTCAACAACAATTAATGTGGTTTGCGGCTCAAGGTGGAGCTTCAACTTTGGAGATATGGATCGCAACGGAGTAAGGTGATCCAGGATGAGCGGCCCAGTTAGACCACCATTAACGGTTGAAACTGTAGATGGCGCGACTGTTGGCCGTCCGATCACAACTCTTAAGGTTTCGAATGGGACATTGACAGTTTCAGGTTCTACTGCAACGGTCGCGACAGGCGGATCGGGTGGTAGTGGAACCGTCACATCTGTAAATCCAAAAGCTGATTCAGGAACCGGGACGGCTATAACTACGGCGGGTAGTTTTGACCTTACAGGCGGCACTGGAATAACGACTTCAATTAATAGCTCGAACGAGATCACGATAACTGCTACCAATAATGGCACCGTCACATCAATTGCCACAACTGCGCCTTTAACAGGCGGCACAATTACAGGATCCGGGACAATAGGCATTCCAGAAGCAGACTCAACAACAGATGGTTATCTAAGCTCGGCCGATTGGACTACGTTCAATAATAAAGGTTCTGGAACCGTCACAGGCACAGGCGCAGCGACTGAAGTTGCGGTTTGGTCTGGAACTAGCGCTGTTGGTGGATCTAACGGATTATTATTTGACGGCACGTCGTTGACTGTTAATACTTTAGGTGCTTCGGATCCTATTGTTAACCTTGCCAGCTCTAGTAAATCATTAACTTTCCAGGTTGAAACTTCTCAACAACTTTCTGTAAAAGGTTCAGCTGATAAGTTCGTCTTTGACGCTTCAAGTGCTACTGGAGGCATAACTTGGCCAGATGGCACTTCGCAGATCACTGCTAATAATGCTGTAGGCACAATAACAAGTGTGAGCGGCACGGCTCCAGTTGTATCAAGTGGAGGCACTACTCCAGCAATTTCTATGGCTGCAGCTACAACTTCAGTTGATGGTTATCTTACTTCTACCAATTTCACTACGTTTAATGACAAACAAGCTGCAATTACGTTAACCACAACAGGCACAAGTGGCGCAGCAACTTTGGTTGGCGCAACTCTAAACATACCTCAATATTCTGGTGGTGCTACTTCACCAGGTGGATCAAATACGCAGGTGCAGTTTAATGATAATGGTTCATTTGGTGGCAATAATAAAATGCAATATGTTGCATCAAGTGGTGTTTTAACTCTAACAAATTATGCACAATTTAATAATGTGGTAATAGGATTTAATTCGGGCGTAATTACTACATCATCAGCAGCAAATCTAAAACTACAACCATTTTATGGAATTACCTCTGGAATTATAGAAATTGGGTCTGGTGCAAATACTAATATCACACTAACACCAGATGGGACAGGTGAAGTGCATTTGCGTAATTATAAGTTTGATGTAGATCAAACTGTAGGAGCTACTGAAGATAATTATGTTTTGACCTATAATGACACTACAGGTTTAATTTCTCTTGAAGCTGCTGGCGGTGGCGGTGGTATTTCATGGAGCACACCAGTTGATTCTACAATAACGCCTGATACTACAGCGACTTATGATCTCGGCACTTCAACGGTATTATTTAGAAAAGCATACTTTTCTTCTGATGTCACAACAGGCAGCATAAATATGAGTGGTAATTTAACCAGACCAAACGGTAGTTTGCAAATAACTGCGGGCGGTTCTCAATCTTCAAGGGCGAATATTTTCCTACCTAATAACGAAACTAATATGAAGATCCTGGGTAGCTCGTCATCTAAAACTGATATTATTTTAGATACTCGATGGACAGACGCCTCAAATACTGCAACAATCCAATTGAAAACAAAAGGCCAAACCAGGTTTCAAGTGGGTGCTGATGGTGAATTATATATCAACACAGACGAAGGGACTTCAGGTCAAGTTTTGACGAGTGGAGGAGCTGGAGCTGCTCCAACATGGGCAGCTGCAGGAGGAGGTTCAGGAACGGTGACAGTAGGAACAAATGCGGGTAATAATAATTTAGCATACTTTTCTGGTGCCACTGAAATATCAAATACAAATAATATTTCAATTAATGCTGTTGCGGGAAGTGCTGACTTCTTCGGTCAAATAGAGTCGTCTAAGTTTGTTGTAGCTTCGGGTGGTGGAGGTGTAGCTAATACTGACGGGACGGCAGCATTACCATCTTACTCATTTTCAAGTGATCCAGATACCGGCTTTTGGAGGCCTCAATCGGATCAGCTAAGCATGTCATTAGGTGGCACTAGGTTGTTCGACTTTCAAAAGAGTGGGACTTCTGGAAAGTTAGATTTTAGAGGAAGCGCACCTATTATTGAATGTGATGATGCTTCTGCAGATTTAAGTCTTAGAAGTGGTGGTAGCACATATGGAGAAATCCTCATAAGTAATGAAAACTCTAATATTGAAATAAAACCTGCAGGATCCGGATTAGTTAAAGTTAGCGATGCTTATACTCTGCCTGGAATTGTAGCTGCAACAGATGGTTTTGTGTTATCATGTCAAACAGACGGTTCAACTCTTTGGGATCATCCGCATGCTATACCAGGCACACCTTCAAGCTCATCTGATACTGGAAAAGCTGGTAGCATTCAATATGACTCTTCTTATTTTTACATTTGTGTCGCAGCAAATACATGGCGTCGAGTAGCCATATCATCATGGTGATAAAATGACAGTTAAAGAAAACTTAACCAGGATCATAAGACTTGAAGATGATGTTGAACAGATTCATGAAAGAGTATTTGATTTAGAAACTAATCATATTGAGCTTATGGCTAGACTTGATACTTTAGCTCGAATAGGAAAACTTATCGCGTTTATGGTCTCCGCAACTTTAGGGTTTGACCTAGGTATGGAAGAATTGATTTGAGAAGGAAGGTGATAGAATGAGTGATGTTGAAAAAGTAGTTATCTTTTTAGTAGTATTATATGTTATTAAGGAGATGAAGTAATGCCTGTTGATAAAATGAAAAATGGAACGTATAGAGTTAGATCATACGTGACGGGCAAAAGGCTCAAAAAAGTCTATAAGACAAAGGCCGCAGCAGAACGTGCTGCAGCTACATCTAAAAGAAGATCAAAAAGAAAAAGATCTACAGGATCCAAGCGAGCTAAAAAGAAAAGGAGTTATTACTGATGGCAACCAGAAAGTTTGGTGGACTTATATTCGATCGTGATAATTTCCAGTATCGAGAAAATAGAATTGACTATGAGGCTCGAAAGGCAAAAAATGCCGGTTTTTTAGTTAGAAGAGTTAAGTCATCATCATACAAAAGCGGAAAGGGTAATTGGTGGTCGCTTTACACAAGAAAAAGGTGAATTAAATGAGGATTTACGATCGTGTTTGTGGCAAATATTTCACTGTTAGCTCAAAGAAAAGAGTTAGCAAACCAGGATCTAAAAGGTGGAAGTCATATTGCGCAAGATCTGCAGGAATTGCAGGCGGTCAAAGCCGATGTTCTAGGAACCAAGCTCAACGAAGAAGGTGGAAGTGTTAATGGCATCAAAATATGAAAGACGTATGGCTAAGATTAGCGCAGCTAAGTTTTCAAGAGCTTCAAAGAAATGGTATGGCAAATATTCTTCAAAGAAAGATTATTGGTTTAATGTTAATGCTAAATTAAGAGGATCATTTGAAAGGAAGTGAATTAAATGGGAATATTCGACGACAATTTTAGAGACGATTTAGCAAGCTCGCTAAATTATCAAGCCATACCTATCGACAAACCAAGACCAACGCCAACAGGTGAAACTTGGCAGCAGGCAGGCATGACTCAATATAGAGGTTATTACTATGAGCTAGTCGATGTTCAAGCTGGTCTGGGTATTGGCGGACCAAGCTGGACATATTCGCTATATCCACCAGAAGCCGCAGATTCGGCATTCTTTGACTATGGAATGGTTATACGTGTCCAAGGTGGGTTTAGCCAACAATCTGTAGCTAGAGCTGATGTCAAGGCATGGGTTGATGGTTTACTGCTTGGGACAAATGATCCATCAAATAGCGGCAATAATTCTGGAATTATTGATATTGGTCTACCTGGTGGATTGCCAGACGCAATGAAACCTTCTGATCCAGTAATTCCTTCAACACCTTCTGATCCTTTGGATCCTGATATGCCGCCAACGTCAGAAAGTAGATTGCTCAGCGAAGATCAAACATTTTTACTTATAGGTTTAGGCGTAGCAATTTATTTAGTCACATTTATTCAAACTGTTAAAAGAGGGACTTGAATGCTAGCCGGACTTGGCCAAATTGCTGGCGTCATTGTAGGTGCGACTGTTATAGCTGGCGTGACTATAGCGGTTATTGGCAAAGAAGTCGTTAAAGAAGATCAAAGCATAGTCGATAAAGCTGAAGTTAGTTTAATTCGTCTGGGCTATATTACAGAAGGTATGGCTAAAGGAGCACTCGTAAGCGTCCCTCCTTGTCTAGTCGCATTATTAGCTGTAAACTATACATTAAAAGCTCAAAGCCGCTTAATAGGTGGTGTTTAGATGGGTTGGAAATCAAAAGCTAAGTATCTTGTCGTTAGTGCGATCCCAGGAGCACCAGCAATAACTTATGTTTATGATCAGTATGGCAATATCGTTTCTGAGGCAATAGGTGATGCCGCGACTGATCTAAAAGACGAAGCTCTTAACATAGGTGCAGAGCTTGTTGAAGACGTTTCAGATATAGCGTTTAATGTAGCAAATGCGACTTTAGATCTAATAGAAAATGCCGGTTTAGCTTTCATATCTGGAGCCGAGCTTATGTTTGATTATGGTTATAACAAAGTCGCACCTTACCGTGTAGAAACAATAACAGCTTTAACAGCTATGTTAGTATATATCACGACTGCAGTTATAATTGGCAAGAAAATTGCCGGAGCTAAGT
>PDMW01021181.1_pt1 | contig 14794 bp, 9 predicted proteins | sample 1515511 | NCBI WGS metagenome assembly PDMW01 (sample SAMN07343023, study PRJNA328102) | Marine metagenome, whole genome shotgun sequencing project. | biome: marine; feature: bay; material: water; isolation source: viruses from water sample < 0.22 micron filtered, nuclease treated, low... ... | reverse complement strand
TGAACAAGCAGTTCAGTATGCGTTGTGCAATCTCTGAAGCAGACGATGAACTCTTCCACTTCAGCAGCATGTGTGCTGACTCCGATGGCAACATCCTCATCGGCCCTCGTCCTTCGTGGACCGGGCCTGTTACTGACCCCACCAGTACTTGTAAGCTGCCTTCGCTGCTCCATGTTTGGTCCGGTGCAGAGCAGTGGGGCACAGCTATGGAGATTGCTGCTTACTCGGCCCCTACTCTGGATACTACTGTTACAACCAACGCTCACCCCGGATTCAGATATGAATCTAACTGGATTGACTTTGGAGATAACAGTCAGCAGCACAGAGTCTTCCACGTTGAAGCGAAGATAGTCACCTACGGCAATCTCCCATTAGAGCTTCGATGGGCTAAGGATTACTCATACAGCTTTGACTCTGCTGGTACTCAGGCGCAGGCTAACAGCAATGTTTATCTCACAACCAGTGAGGACTCAGTGTTTGGCCCGGAAGTCATACGAGAGGCAAAGTCCTATATAGACCCGAGCACTGTACTGCAAGACGGTAGAGTCACTAGGCTCCGATGGGATGTACAGACCGGATTGATTCAGAACTTTAAGTTTAAGTTGGAGACTGCATCTGGCCTGCCCTTTCATCTCCTTTCTTTCCATGTTCATCACGACACACAAGACATGAAGCCACGTACTCAGCGTGCTCGCAACGGAAGAGGACAGCCATCATGAGTAAATCATATAAGCAGCAACCACTGCACCCACTGCAGGCAGCTAAGCCCAGCACTGTGAATAGGAACATTGAAGCTTCACTTGCTGAGTTTAACGGTAAGCTTGATGGAAGCAACATGCCTGTGGGCAGTGTCTCAACTACTCACATGGTTTCACCTTCGGTTGCAGGGGCAGACATCTCTGCATCAGGTATTGAGAAGCGCAGCAGCCGTACATCTACACAAGCCTACCACTCTGTGGAAAAGTATGGTTCTGATGTGTTTGTGCCGGTGATGAGCATTGACTTGAAGACTGAGCAGTGGAGCCGTGGCTGGAATAAGCTGCACGAGTATAGCGAGTTTGGTGGATTCCCTCTGGTGTTTGAAGCAGAAGAAGGAATGCTCAGTGGATGCGCAGTGATTGATTGGCACCACGGAATAAACCGTGTGCAGGTTAGTGACGGTGAAGGAACCAGCTTCCAAGTCTATCGTGGATACGATTGGTGGACTGAGTGGGGGGTGTTCGTTAACAACGTACTGGTTGCACGCAGTGGGCTTATCTTCCCCAGACGCCACACTACTCAGCTTCCATTCACTGTTCCAGTGGGGAGTCAGGTAGTTCAAGTCGATGTGAGATTCATTACGAACACAACTAAGGACACTGACCCGGTACTTACGTTTACAGGCGACCCGAGCACAGAGTTCGAAGTCTTTGGTGCAACCACATGGGTGAGGAATAACTACCGATGATTACGAAGAAGCATCACCGTCCAGGCGGCTCACCTACAGCTGCTGAACTCAACACTCCATACGATGAGTTGGTTAGTGCATCAGTCACTGATGTGAACACCGCATCAGGCTGGATGACCCTTGACCACATTGCTACAGGTAAGCAGTGCAATCGGTTGTTCGACTACACTAACGATACTCAGGTTACTACCAACTATAACAACATCTCCTATGCTACCATCTCTCAGGGTGGTGCAGATGCTGAGCTACCGTTCACCAGCTTTGAGCCGCTCTCTAGTGAGATGACCAGGTTCTGTGCATCAGGTCTTGTCACCACCAGTACCGTTGCTAAAGAGTATGACGACTCCCTGCTTGCAGGGAAAGGACGCCCCAACTACTATGCGTTCAGACTATTGCTGACGTACAGGGACTCCGGTTCTGCTCTTGACCAGACGATTAACCTTGGTGAGTGGGGATACAGCTTCACACCTCGCAGTCGTACTACTCAGCGGGCTTCTGGAACCAGTGCAGGGAATATCCAGTACCAAACCTTTCAGTTCAGTAAGTGTCTCAGATACGACGGCGTCTCAGGCTTTAGAGAATACAAGAAGGTAGAACTACAGGTTAAGGTGTATGACAATGCCAACACCGTTGGTATTAGCAGACATCAGCTGTTCGCCATCTCAGCACAAAGCTAGGAGAAGACATGCCTTTCGTACAGCCGTATATCTACGTTGATGGCACCACTATCAACAGCACAGAGCAGAACAGCAATGATGATGATGCAAAGGTTTATGTGAACCAAGGCATTACCACTGCTGACCTAGCAGGCAATACATTTGATTCAGATAGTATCGCTCGTGGTGAGTTAAGCCCCATCAACAACGACCATCAGTTTGTAACGGGCCACATCTACGGTGGCTTTGTGGACAGAGAAGTATCCAACCGTTCTTACTTCACCAGCCTTATCAAACCTAATGACCAGACTCAGAGCATTCAGTACATTGACGTATTCGAGACAGGTGACAGGGTGTACTTGCAGCACGCCGGTTCTGTGTTCATAACTTTCCATGGTGCTTTTAAGTCTGAGGAGAACATCACCGGAGCCTCACACAAGGGACCGGGTAGAGGCAAGTGGCACAGTCAGGTCCGACTCAAGATGGTTGATGAGTCAGACAACAGCACCGAGTATGTGCAGGGAACCAGAGGCTACAGCTTTGAAGAAACCAGTGCAGCTTCAGCAGATTCATTCGACCCAGGTGGAGGAGGTAATGTCTCTCGCCGTGTAATCGCATGGCAGTGGATGGTCAAAGACCTGCCCAGCGGTTGGTATCAGTTCTCAGTTGCAATCAATCCCAAAGTCGAGCAAGGACACTGCAACGCACGCAGCTTTATTTGTGAAGTATTCTACTCGTAAGGAGACAACATGGACCCTATTACATTGGCACTGCTCACCGGAGCGGGTGGAGAAGCACTTGGGCAGGTTAGCAACATCCTCCCATCGGAGTTTGAACGCAAGCGTAAAGAGCGCCTAGGTGGCCTACAGCGCAAGGAAGAGATGGGACTATTAGGTCTTACCGAAGTAGAGAAGAATCAGCTCTACGGACAGGCTGGTGCTCGTTCATTGCAGGCTCAGCAGAGAGGAGATGCACAGCGTGCACAGCTTATGGCTACACAGGGAGTCACAGGTGGACAGGCTCTTGCTGCAGCACAGGCTCTTGAAGAGCAGCGTGCAGTAGCCGAAGCAGACACAGCACTGAAGGTTGGTGAGCTTGACCTGCAGAGAGCAGCTGCACAGCGTGAGGAACTGCTTGCACTGGAAGCCGCTCAGGCTCAAACAGAAGCTGACCGAAGGTCTGCTCTGGGAATGATTGGACAATCAGGACTTGAAGCAGGAGTAGAGACACAGGCACAGCTTCAGCTACAGCAGGGGAGACGTGAGGTTTCAGATGACGTAGTCAGGGCTATTGCTAGCAAGTACAACATTGACGAGAACGAGGCTAGAGCCTTTTACGAAACAACAGTTGAGAACCCTGCGCTCTATGAGTTTCTTGACGCCATCAGAGGAGAGTAAAGTGGGAATCCAAAATGTTAACGGACAGCCGGTGTACGTCATTACCTCTAACGTAGAGCGTGCTCGTACTGGTCGTGGTAACAGCTATGCGAACCTATACTCTGACCTGCGTTGGCGCAACTGGCAGGAAGTACAGAAGTCCACCATTGCAGAGATGGGCTTTGAACAGGAGATATACAAAGATAGATTGAAGGCTATCAATGCAGAAATTCAGGCTATCAACGATACTATTACAGATATCCAAAGCGGAGTCATTGACTCCAACCAAGCTATTCAGAATCAAGTAGCTCGTGAGCGGAACACTAATATTAGAGCAGGTGCTCCTACCACCAGAGTGTCTGCTGACTCCGGTGATGAGAGTGTCAGTACTACTGTCAGTGAGGGGACTGCTCGCAGAAGCGGTCAACGTAATGCTGGTGATGAAGAACGTTTCAAGGCTACTACTACTAACGCCAGAGCACAAGCAGGCTCTACCGCTTCGGCTGCTGACTTAGCTGCATTCACCTTCATCGAGGGTGACGCACAGCTTGCTGGCATGGGTACTGGCCCCGGACAGTCTGTTGTACTTAAGGGTGACTTGGTTGCAGACCTAATGCAGAAGGCTATGGATGAGCAGGCACTTGGCAACCCCAATGCCATGACTGAGCTTATGTCTGTGCTTGAGACTCGACCAGACTATCTTAATGCCTACAACAGTGCGGCTCCTACTGACACTGCTGGCACCAGAGTTACTGTTCGTGAGAGCGGCCCGTCTACTACTACCTCCACCAGTCGAACAGCTATTGGCCCAGACGATGTTGTTGAAGGGGAAGTCTACGACCCTACCGATGAACTCGCTGCATTGCAGAAGGAAAGAGAGAGGCTTGTTAGACAACGCTCTGAGATTGAAGCACCAGATGCAAACGTACTGGAGCGCACACGTTCTGACTTCGCTGGTCAGATGGGAGAGGGCAACTTCGGACAGCAGCGCAGACCTACTCGCACACGCAATCAGTTCTCTGAAAGAGATGCTACTAACAGAGTTACTGAGATGATGGACTTCTTCATCAATGAATCCGCTGCTGCTGGTGGGACAAGAGAGGATGGGATTGCAAAGGCGCGAGAGTTTATGCTTGGGCAGGCTCGCCGTCCATCTGTTGAGCGTGGTGACTTCTTGCGTGGTACCAGTCGGGATGAGGAGATTGCTCGCATCAGAAGAGACAATGCACCAATCACTGACTTCGAAGATACTGACCTCGCTCTTGACAGTGATGCTCCAGTTACGTCTGAGCAACCAGTGTATTCGTCTGAAGGTGTCGCTGTTGGCCCAACCACTTCAGGTGGTGGACCTGCTGAACCAAACAAAGGCCCGCGGGCTGAGGCCCCAGCGCCCGTACTAAAAGAGGTTCCTCCACCTTCGGCTCCTGCACCCAACCAGACAGACTTGGACTTCCTTGCAGGTCGAGATTTGCGAAGAGGCCCCAGAGCTGGACGCATTGGATTTGAGGTTGACCCGAATTCCTTGGACTACGGTGACAAGTTCATTAAGGAGCGTGCTGAGCGCGACCGTCGTGAGAGTGCTGGGCTTCCAAGAGAGAGAACTCTTAGAGAGCGGTTCATGTCTGAAAAGCTTGCCGGTGTGCTTCCCATCATTGAAGGCGAAGAGCCACCAAAGGGTGAGCTTCCTAAGACTGCCAAGCCTAATGCTGCACGTCGCAGAGCTAATTATCAGGTAGGCGTTGTTAATGCTGGTGCTCGTCTGGCTTCACGTCCTAAGAAGTTTAACAGGATTGCTAAGCCCAGTCTTGTAGATGCAGACCGTCGTGGAGTAGTTGCTGAGTACATCATGCTGGTTGACCAACTGTATGATATGAATGGCAACAACAACCAAGACCCAGTCGGTGCTACCTACCGAGAGATTAATGAGACCTATAAGGATGATGAGCGTACTAGGAAGCAGGCACATGAGTATCTCATTGCTAGAGCCATCCTTGAGGGGCATATCCAGAATCCAGAATAGACAAGGTGAAATATGTCAGACCCGAGAACTAGAGCTACATACCTAAACAGAAGGCTTCGTGAACTGCGAGAGCAAGGTGTCTCTACTACTGATGCCTTAAGGCAAGCACAGTCTGATTGGGATGCTACTCAGGCTCCAGCTCCAGTACCAGCTCCGACTGCACCTGCTGTAGTACCTGCACCACAGCCAGCCCCCACCCCTGTTGTAGAGCCTTCCGCTCCTCCGCAGGGCCAACTGCCTGCCTCGCTGCCAGAAATCTCCCTAGCGCAGTACCAGGAGGGACAGCAGCTGAATGAGTCTACAGCTTCTCTTGCTGAAGCTAGACAACGATTCCTGACTACTGAGACTACTCGGAACATGCAGCAGGGCATCCCACTTGCTGAAGCCAGAGCTAAAGCAATCGCTGATTACAAGCGTCAATTCACTCGGCCTATTCAGCAAGGGTACACTGAGAATACTCAGCAAAGAGAGCGGGCTATACCTACTGGTGGGCCTGCTGACATTGATGTTCCAGATGCAAAGCCTACACTTCTGAGTGCTCTTCTTCCACAGGAAAGAGTTGGACCCAACACGGACCAAGCAGAGCAGCAGACAAAGGTTGAGATTAACTGGGATGAACTGAAAAGTTCTCTTGATGCAGACGATGCCACGATGGCTGGACTGCAAGCTGCCTACACTAAGCATCTTTCTATGAACCCTGGTGCAGACGAGGCTGCTGTTCTGAAGGTAATCTTCCAGCAGGTTGCTGACATTGAGAATGCACCCTCCATCGAAGATGGTACTAATGAGCAGTTTAGGCAGCGTGGTGCGCTTGCTGGATTGTTTGGTAGACAGTACCGACCTACAGAAGTCCCTGACCTGAACGCTACCCAGATGGCGTTTATGAACTCGTACATGAGTAGCAACGTAGATGCAGCTAGAGCACAGGTTGAAGTTTCTTATGAGGAAGCACAGGCTGACTTAGAGCGTAGGCTGCGTGTTGCTGACCCGACTGCTACTTCTGTGTCTGAGGATGAAGTACGTCAGCATATGGAAACCATGAGGAACGAAAGCGTTCCTGATGTTCCTTGGTTCTACAACGAGGAGATGAAGCAGAAGGTTGTTGATAACCCTGACCTCTTCGAGAAGCCTGGGTTGTTTGGCGTTGAGACCATGATGGGACGGCGTGAGTCTTACGGTTCTACCGTCTTGCGTGGACTTCTTTCCCCATTGTCTGCTGCTGCTGGTGTTGCTGGCGTGGTTGGACGAGGGGCTCTTGCTGATGAAGAGATTCAAGAGTCTGTTCGTGAACAGCGTGGTGACTTGGTTGCTTACCAAGATTACCCTGTGCTCTACAACATTGCTACTATGGATGGTTACTTTGGTGAGGTTGGCCGCAGTGCTACTGCCAGAGAAGAGCGTGGTGACATTAGTCCTACCGTTGCTAACCTCATGAGAACTGGTGGCTTTGTACTTGACATCTTTGACCCTACCTTAGTCCTTGGTGTCGGTGCTGATACGGGTGCAGCTAAGGCTACGAGGGCTGCTGCTGCTGGCCGTGGTGCTCGTGCTGCTGGTGTTGCAGGTGCTCGTGGTTTTGCTGCTGGTGCTCTCAATGAGCTTACATTCGGCTTTGCTAATGTGAGTAAGTTGGAGCCTGAAGACTTGACTGTGCACATCGCTCGTCAGTACGGAGACTCCCTGAATGCACAGCGTGATGCACAGCGTATGCTTGGTTCACGAGAATTCCTCGACAACAAGCAGAAGATTATGTCTGAGCTTACCGAAAGGTACGGTGAAGGCAACCCGTTTGTAACTAGACTGGACGAGGCTGGAGACAATTGGAAGTCTGTTGTAGAGACAGTGGGTGACGCAGACGCTACTATCCTCAACAGGGTTAATGAGCTTGAAAGAAGCATTGATGGATACGTCGGTGCTAAATCTGATGGCCTGCCCTCTGAGCTTGTCTCTGGTATCACACCAGATGTATTGGCTCGCCGTATTGGTGCGCTTGCCAAGAGTGACCCTGAAATCATGGGTATGCTTAAGCAAGCTGCTGGTTCAACAGGACGCACAAGACTTGTAGACTACTTGACTACACTCAAGAGTGCTGACAAAATTGATGACCTGATGAAGACCATCGTTAACTCTGAGGCACTCGGACACACTGCAAAGAACGTTAAGTCCAGCACCTTCGACCCATCTAACTATGTGATGGCTACACCTAACACATTCGTTGAAGCCGGTAAGAAGGATGCTCTACTTAAGGCTGCTGCTGAGTCCGAGACTGGTAAGCTGGCGAAGGATATCCAAGAAGCTGTTGAGAGCGGAAAGGTAACCATTAAGCAGAGAACTAGTGAGACAGGCATCGAGCAGTACTACGACATGAGTAATGCTCCTGAGCTGTTCCAGAGAGTTGAGAAGACCCGCGAATCATTCCAAGATTTGGGACTGTTTCAAGGCTTGCAGCTTCCATTTAAGAACAGCGCCCCATCAACAGATGCATTTAGAGCACTGCTCAATGCAGAGATTGATATGATTGCTCAGGGTAAGATTGCCAGTGGCAAAGCAGATGCACTCAGAGCGTCTGATGTAGAGCAGATGCCAGAGCGTATGGCTTCTATAATGGTTGTTCCTATGGAAGCACGCAGTACCATTAGGCTGCTTGCTGGCAGCATGAAGGACTACATAGCTAACTTGGTTCCTGGCTACGGCAAGACCAAGAACGGACCTCCCCAGAGTGTTGTTCAGAAGCAAGCGTTAAGAACGCTGCGTGACCGACTTGCATCCATGACTCGTGACCTCGGCACTAAGATGAAGAGGTTCAAAGCTGACCCACAGTTTAGAGCTATGCTGGGTGGTGATGAGAATTCTAGTGTAGAAGAGATGATGGGACTGTTGATTGTGCAGAGGACGGGTCTTGATGACCCACTCTCACTCGAAGCAGTTGCAGAGTCTGTTCAAGTTGTTGGAGAGATACTCTTCGGCATGAAGACTTCTCGTCCCGACCTCCTTAAAGGTATCTTCTCCAGAAGCTACGAGATTACATCTACGTACCTTTCGGCTTCTGGACAGCGCAAGCTCAAGTACTTGTCTGAAAGATACGCCAAGGCTATGACCAAGACCCCTCTTGAGCATAACCGGCTGCTCTCTCAGTTCGTATCCGAGTGGACTGCTGCTCTCAAGGCAGACACTACTCTGATTGCAGGCTCCGACACATTCGACTCTCTGGCTCCGCTGTTGAACAAAGACCAAGCTATCACCAACGATATCATGGTTGCATCTTATCAGGCTGCTGAAGGTAGAAGGATTAAGAACAAGGTCACGTTAGACCTGCTTGCTACGGACACTACCATGCAAGCTTCGTCGTTCTTCCAAATGGCTGATGCAAAGAACATTGCTGACAGGCTGCGTGAGTCGTTCATCGAGATGAGACTGTTCCCTGACATGGGTGACGAGATTGACTTTGAAAGAGTTTATGCTGACGCTGTTCGATTCAGAGTTATGCATCAGCTTGAAGGCAAGCCCATGAGCCTCAAGGATACGTTTGAGACTCTTGTTCAGATAGTCGAGCATCAGTATTTGAAGTCCGCTGATAAGGCTTTGACTCCTCAACAGCAAGCAGTTGCAGAGGGTATGGAGCAGCAGAGGCGCATGTCGGACACATCTGACATGGATAACTTCGAGTACGTCGATGGTGCTTACCAACAGAAAGACCCAATGGAGTATGTGTACTGGGACCATGACACCTACATGAGTATGGACTTCAAGCAGAGGCAGGAGACTTTAGACAGTTCGCTTCGCGGATACGACCGCTACCAAGAGTATCTTGACAAGGTTGAAAAAGCAGAGGACACCTTTGATGACCAGATAGCAATGTCGCGGGAGATGGGTGGTGCTAATGTAAACAACTTCTTCACTGCTATATCTGACCTGTTCTCTCATGTAGATGGCACTGCTGCAACCATCATCAGAAACAACGGGATGGAATCGCAGTCTAGTATTCAAGATGTGCTGAATGGCTTTGAAGAGATGTTTGTCACTAAGGCTGATGTAGCAGACAAGTCTAAAATCTACGAAGACATACGGACTCGATTCGATGAAGACGTGGCTAGCTACGAGAAGCAGATGGAAGAGTTCAACGCAAAGGTGAAGGCAGGCCAAAAACCTGAAAGACCTGTTGAGCCGAAGCCTCTTGACCAGCGCATTGCTGAGCAAGAGATTAAGGCACAGCGTGCTCAGGAGTCTATCGAGTTAATCGAACGCCTGATGCTTGGAAGCAAAGCATATGATGAGCTTTCGGACTTGTTCAGTAAGAACGGGTACGGAGCAATCAAGGACCACTTCTTAAAGCTGCACAAGCTTAAGAACTGGGAAGCACTTGAGGTTGGAACTAGAGTCCTTCAAGAGTTGCAGTCACTCATGTACACTGTCATCTTGGGAGCGAGACCTAGATTCTATGGTGCAAACCATCTCACTGCTCCGACTATTGCTTATGCAACTACCGGCTACCTCACATCACCGCTTCCCACGGTTGACAGAGCACGCAAAGCTGCAACCACTCTTAGAGTCGGTGAAGCTGCTGGTAGTTCTATCGGTGCAACTGCAGGTGCATTCTTCTCTAAGATTAAAGCCAAGATAGCTACTGATGCAGTCGACATTGGTCCGCAGGGGCCAAGCCACATGCGGTACTATGAGACTGCTGTGACGGATGCAGCCGGACGTAGTTACACATATGGTGACCTGTGGGAGAAGGTTATCATCGGCGGTGGTGTTCGTTCAGGAGTTGGGTTCCAGTTCTCGCAAGCCTTTGTCACTGAGATTATGACTGCGCTTCCTGCTAAGTCAGAACTCAAGGGACTCATGGGTAGAGCACAGAAGCTGTACATGCAGGGTAAGGGCGGTCAACAGTATCTCGCTAACGTTGCTGATACGTCAGATAACTTCTTCAGAATGCAGGTAGCTGTTCAGGCTCTGGAAGATGGTAGGTCTATGGAGGAAGCTGTAGAGCTGGCTCGTAGGTCTATGATGGATTACGGTAACCTCACTCAACAAGAGAGATGGATTGCTGCAAACCTCTTCGTCTTCTACACGTTCACAAGACAGAGCCTCAGTATGGTGGCTCAGAACCTCACCAGCGTCAAGGGCATGAGTCGCCTTGTCAACACCCTAAAGGGTAAGCGTGCGTTCACTACAGCTATGCTGGGGGTCGCAGGTAAGGAACAACCAGAGCAGCTTTGGCTTCCTGACTACACACTGTCCAGACCTATCCAGTCTATCGTGAATGGAACAGAGAAAGACATCTACTACGCCGGACCTCCCATTCCTCTGGTTGATGCTACGCTCTTACTAACTGACCTGATGCAGCCGAGAGAGTGGCCTTCAATCATATCTGGAATGTTGTCTCCATCGTTGAAGCTTGCGTTTGATACTGGTGAGTTCTACACCAGAACAGACAGGCTGCGACCTGAGACTGCTTACTGGATGAACACGCTCCGCACTAAGGCGATGCTTGAAGTGTTACTTGGCGGAACTATTGAAGCTGTGCCTGGCACTCCAGAGGAGGGTGCCGTGGATGGCTACGTGTATCCGTTGGACAACTCACAGGAGAGACGGTACAAGGCAATGACATCAGCCCTGCAATTCTTTGGTGCAACTACACTGTCTAGTGATTGGGCTACGACAGTCAGTGGAGAAAAGAAGGGAGTCGAGATGGGGCCTGCCGGGCGAGCACTCTATCCTATTGCAGCTACTACACCCATGTCTATTACTAGACCAGAGACACAGAGAAGCAGAGACATTGATGCAAGAGTCCGAGAGATTGACGAACGCATTAGAGAACTTCAGGCCAGCGAAGATGCTCGCCTTCGCCGCACACGCTAACTAAGAGGACAATCAAATGAGAGAACAAATTCTTTCCCGTAGATTCACGCTGACTGGAGTTACCGCTCTTGCTGGTGTAGAGGTTGCTAATGTCATTGGTGCTATCGGTAGTGTCAAAGGCTACATCGAGCAGGTTGTAGTTCGTGCTACTTCTGGTGGAGGTACAGATGTAGAGGTGCAGGTCCGCTATGTTTCAGGAGTCGCTAATGAAGAAGACCTTGCTTACAAGTTCACCGGAGGCGTCTACCCTCTGATTGACTCTGCAGTCAATGGTCCATTCGACTCAAGTCCATATGCTAGCAACGACATCATTCTCTTTGTCAAGCCTCAAGCTGATGGTGACCTTGAGGTCCGTGTTGACTTTCGGATTGTGGGCTGAACCATGCCACGTATTATTCCAGAAGAAACATCTGGCGGCGGCGGCGGGTCAAGCATTGACTTGTCTAACCTGCCATGGGAATACGCAAACCTCTCACCCGGCAACGGGTACACTCTCTTTGACCCAGACAGTCTGATTGATACTGTCACCTTTGACTCGGCTACTAACATTAACAACATCATATGGAATGCCGCTGCTGGTAACTCAGCTTATAACATTGGTACTGCCGGTGGTGGGCATCGCATGCCTCGTTGGCACAAGACGCTGACTGTTGCTGGCGCTTCAGTAAATCACACGGACTCAGTGATAATGCACCTTCGCATGGAATGGGATGGAGTCTCCAACGACTACAACCAGCGCAGTGCTTGGGGCGTGTGTAATCAGCACGACTCTACTGTACCCGATGACCTTGCAGGTTCCGGTGTCACTATGGAGAAGAATGTATCTGGTTCTGCTTCCCTTATCAGACCTACCTATGGTGGGTGGAGTCATGACACCGTCACCAGTGCTTCCAACGCTGACCAAGACTACACTATTGGATATCATCTTCGAGTACCGGGTGGTACCGGCGATGTCACTTTCCAAACCTATGAAGCTGTTCCCGGAGGGGATGATGTGTACAAGGGCAGCGGACGGAGACTTGGACACAACACTACTGCTCAGACCGGAGACATCTCACTAATGTTCATCGCAGGCACCAAGGGTAACTCTGACTCGATTGATGCAGGAGATGCAACAGGGTTCAAGCTTGCACACCTAGCTATTAAGGTACCAACATGATTAAGATTGATAAAGAGCTGGTAGAGACACAGCTTGTGTCATACCAAGATGAAGATGGAGCAGAGATAAATATGGTAGGAGTGAACGTCAGCCTTCTCATCGAAGAGAGCTACGTTGAGACTCTGCTTGATTCATTTATCGAAGCCGACCCTATGAGCCCCGACGACGCAACCTCTAGAGACATTGCACGCAAGGTGCTTGTCGCACTCAAGACATACAATAGTTAGTAGGAGACCCAACGATGCCCAGGTCAATGCCCGCGCCGTCAACGCCGCTTGACGAGTCCGACATCCTCACACTGGACCACTTTGCTTTCAATCCGGTTACGAACAAACTTGAAGCAGACAAAGCTATCGAGACCACGCTGAACTCTCTGTTCCTTGGTGAGCAGCACAAGATGAGTTCCGGTTCGGAGAACATCTACTTCACCAACCTCACGAGCAACATCAACTTCTTCCCCATGTGGGGTGGTCTCAAAGACCAAGGCGAAGTTGTTAACCAAGACATGAGCGGAGTCATTCTTCCTTCGGGACGAGTGTTCACTGCTTACGGTGTGCTGCCTCTTGGCGGCAACCCAGTCGCGGGTACCTCCATCGCTTATGACGGTGACAACTACTTCCCCAACAATATCTCTGGCATGGGCATCACCACTGTCGTTGCTGAAACTGTTGCACCCGATGTTCTTCTGAAGTATGAGTTGTCAGTTAACGGCACTCCCGTGTACGTTCAGTACCTCCAGCACGGTGGCTTGTCTGTTAACCAGCCTCTGTCTTGGACATTCGACCACCCTCTGGATGTTAACGCTGGCTCTACTAACCACGCCTCAATCACTAAGGTGGACTCTGATGATAACAGTCTTGGTTTGCTGCTGGTTTGTCAAGGGGACGACGGCACGGGACGTTATCAAACGACAGTCGCTAACCGTGGGTATGACGATAAGAACATTGCTTTCACAGAAGACTTGGACAACCTCGATGTCGTAGGCTTCTATGATGTGTACGTTGACCCAACGTTCGCTGGCACCTCTACTGGTACTAGCCTTGCTCCCTACACTACGGTTCTTGAAGCAGTCAATGCATCCAGTGCAAACGATAAGATATTCATCAAGGGTGTCAACAACGTCAGTGCTGAGATTGTTCTTCCTCACTCGCTTCACTTCTATGGAATTGACGGTTCCGAGATTCGTTATGCCAGCTATGATGCTGCTAACGGTAGCGTGTTTAAGTTCACTGGAACAGATAGCAGCCAGAGCTTCACGTTCAAGAACATCGCGTTCAAGAACGCAGGAGCCTATGGACTCTACCTGAAGAAGACTGCTGGCGTGCGCATCGAGAACTGCACGTTCAACAACAATGGATGGAATGGTACCGGGCTGAACACTGTCCTCGATAGTGGCACCACAGGTATCCTTGGGTACGATTCTTCTGCTGCAGAGCTTCAGGCATTCTACGCTGGCACCAACGCCTCAAATGGTGGGGCTATGCGCGTTGAGGAGTGCGTTGCTGTAGAGATTATAGGCAACGTAGTGCAGAAGAACCTGCGTGGTATTCGTGTGCAGGACTGTGGTGTTGGTGGGTATGGATTCATTACTCGCAACGTAGCTTCTCAGAACATCGAGTCTGGTATCTACATTGCTGCTGGTGGAACCTACTACGGTTGTCAGAACGTGGTTGTCAGCATGAACTCTTCTGCTTACAACGCTAACAATGGACTCCTTGTCATCGGTGGACTCAACAACAAGTTCAGCCAGAACGAAGTCAATGGTAACTGGAATGCCGGCTTCTGTGCATGGGGTGCTGCTAACAGCACGCTGCGTGACTGTGGTCTTTACGACAACAACCGCTCGCAGTACAACGGCATTGGCAACACTGGTGATGCAAAGGCATCTATCCAAATCAATGAAGCTTACAACCTGCTTGGTACTAACATTAGTCTCAACTCTTCTGCCAGATTCATCGCAGAGATTCTAGATACGCAGGTTCACTACACTGGACTCGGTAGCAACACTGAGAAGATTGGTTTCCTTATCACCTCTGGTGTTGGTGCTCTTGCTGATAACGACAAGAACATCATTAAGGTGGATGACGTTGGCTTCATTGGGCAGGACTATGCTATCGACTTGAGCGAAGTTGATGTCACTAACCTGAGACTTTCACTTGGTGACAACTCTTACCAGACCATCGGCTCTGCTGCAGTCAAGCCTCCACTGCTTGGTAACTACTCAGAGCTTCCGTTCAGCAACCATGTCATGAGCGTACCTGCTGTGGACGTAGT